>Ga0247608_10000530_pt1 | contig 61286 bp, 44 predicted proteins | sample 176DNAGHGlowgp2_FD_193490 | JGI IMG/M metagenome (GOLD analysis project Ga0247608, IMG submission 193490) | Sheep rumen microbial communities from Palmerston North, Manawatu-Wanganui, New Zealand - 1766 DNA GHGlow gp2 | ecosystem: Host-associated > Mammals > Digestive system > Stomach > Rumen ... | reverse complement strand
TGTATTTACAATGAATTTTCGGATATTAAAAAAAGCATTAGGACTGCTTATTGTCGATATCGTTATTATCATCGGCATTTTTGTCCTGCAATTTAGAACAGATTCCACAATTATAAAAAAAATCGGAAACCTTCAGATAACCCTCGAAACTCAAAATGAGCAGAACGGCATAATAAGTTATAAAAATAAGGCTAGACTCTCCTATAATGGCATTAATTTCTTCTTTGATGAGCAGAATCCTGCCTCTATAAAAAAAGACAACAGAGAATCTACTGTAGTACTGCAGGATGTAGTACAAAATGAAGAATTATCTATTACATTAAACTTCTCAGAGGATGTAAAGGTTACGTTTGAACTTGCTTCTGCAGATTTGTCAGCTTCTCTTGCTATTCTTACTGATTTACCTGATGGAGTTTCAGACTTTTCAATGCCTTACAGTTATTCTTCTAATATGACTGTTCAAAAGGTGGAAAAAGACAGCATAGTATTTGGCGGAAAACGTAATGCCTGGGAGCTTTCAGGACATTCTGTTCGTGCCGGCTATTTTGATTTTACACCTCGAAATTATGTTGCTACATATTCTGTTTACAATGCAGATCAGAAGTTTACCTTTGAGGATATCGTAAACGAACCTATAGCAAATGCGGCTGAATTCTCAAAGACAATTGCTCAGCTTAAGAGAAATCTTATCAGTGCCTTTGAATCAAATAATGTTGAATCTAATATTACAGAGCAGGTTGCTGTTTCCTTTGTTGCTGCTCAGGCAGAATCAGGAAACTATAACCGTGCAGTAGAAATGGTTCCTGACAGCTTAAAGAAGAGTCGCCAGAGAACTTATCTTTCGGCTCCATATTTCAATACTCTGGAAGATATGAACGTAAATCTTGAAAAAGCAATGAAAGATTACGAACGCCGAATTGCAGATAGTGCAGAAAAGGGTAGTTTTGATTTATTTACCGTTCATAAAATTGCCGACTTTATTTATCTGAATCAACAGCAGAATTCTGTTACTAAGCTTTTGAATAATGTTGCTTCTGCAGATATGGAAACTCTTACAATTGCACAGATTTCTGGTATTATACAGGTTTATACAGACCTTGCAGAGCTTTCTTCTTCTTATGCTGCTATTCTTGAGCCAGTCCTGGAAGCCGGAATTGAAAGAATCACAGATGCCTGCAAGTTCGAAGGTAATATACTTACAATTTCAGAAAACGATACCTTCCTTTCTGTAAATCAGGCTGTTGAAACTGGTATTGCCCTTCTTCGTTATGGTAAAGCAAGTGCTAATGAAACACTTGAAAAAGCCGGATATGCAATCATTAATTCATATCTTTCTGAAAGTTCTTCATTTGATTTACGCACTCTCAGTAATCTCTATGCCGTTCTTGCTTATGATAATATCTTCTATCCTCATTTTGAAAAGGTTGATGAGTCTGACGGCAAAACAATCTGGGCCTGGACTTGTGCTAAATCAATCAGACTTAATAAAACAAAAGAAGAATACAGCTTTACAATTGATTTCCCTGAGGGTGATACTCATTATATTATTCTTAAGGGTATTCCTCCGTTTAATTCAATTTATATTTATGATATGGCATTCCGTACAGACCCTCGCTTCGAAACCTATAACTCTTCTGGTTATGTTTATAAGCGTCCGTCAGAAACATTGCTGCTTAAGTCTCGTCATAAGACTGAATTTGAAAAGGTTCGCCTTGTTTATAAGGAATCTAAACCGGCACCAGCTCCTGTAGTTGAAGAAACTCCTGCACCGGCAGCAGAAGAAAGTGAACCGGTAGAAGAACCCGCTGAAACAGAAAGCACAGAAACAGAAGAATAGATTGCTCCGGTGGTTGAGTAGCCCGAAGGGCGTATCGAAACCACCATGTTCTATATCTCTTCGATATAGTCTTTAGAATTTACTCGCTTAAGAACAATAAGTGTTATATCATCAGTAATTTTTTCCGAACCTACAAAATCAGCAAACTTATCCATAATGCGGTTCATAATCATAATGGCACTTTCTTTATGATATAACTGAGCTGTTTTTATGATACGTTCCTTTCCAAACTCTTCACCCTTGTGGTTCATACAATCAGTAAGTCCGTCTGTGTAGCAGATGATTATATCATCCTGAGCAGCACGGAAGTTCACAGGAGGGAAGGAAACGTCTAGACCTTCAACACCAAGAATACCATATTGCTTTTCAGTATCCTGTTTAAGTTCTATCACAGTATCCTCTGCGGCACTGTAAAGAAGAGGATATGGGTGACCTGCATTTGCAAATTCTACACTGCAGACATCCTTTTTGTTGAATTCACTAAAGCGGAAAAGAAGACCGGTAATATAGTTTTCAACATTTACCTTTTCTTTGATATATGATTTGTTGATGTCTTTAAGAACATTTGAAATAGATTCATCCTGATTCATTCCGTTTATAAAATGCTGGCTGATAATGCTTTTTGCAAGAATAGTCATAAGACCGGCTGGAATGCCATGACCAGAAACATCAAAAATACCAATTCCATCAAGAATGCCTTCGGTAAAGTAGTAGTCATACAAATCACCCGAAACATTATTGTCCAGAGCGTTATAGGAAATTGCAAGTTCCCAGCCACGGAAGGATTTGTTTTTTACAGGTAAGAAGTTCTTTTGAACATGTGCTACAGTTTCAAGACCTTTAGAAAGTACATAATTTGCTTCTGAAAGTTCTTTTGTTCTGAGAGCAACTACATCTTCAAGGTGATTAGAAAACTCAGAAAGCTTGCTGTTTAATTCTGTGTTATGCATATACATAGCACCAAAACGCAAAAGAAGGGATCCTAAGAAAATCCACAAAGTTACCTGCCAGCCATAAATTGTAAAGAAAGGCAGATTATTATTCAGATTTCCAAGTTTAAGTATTATGTCTAATACTACACCAGCAAGAACCGGAGAAAAGCCGGCAATAAGATAAAGAGAGTTCTTTCTTGTTTCTTTATGAATGATAGAAATAATAAGTTTTGGAATGCTGAAGCAGAACTGCATCAAACCAAAAACTACTATGTAAGGCATAAAGTTGTTAAGGGCTTTAGTTGTTTTTAATGAGAAAGCAATTGCCAGAGGAATTATAAGGAGAATTAATCTTGTAATGATTTCCCATTTTTTTTCTTTTTTACGCAAATAAGAAATGATAAATGAATTTGCAAAATAAATGGTAGTAAAGGCTCCTCCATAGAAGAAGAAGCGTATCAGCATGGTATAAGATAACCATCTTGGTTTTGCCCAGGCCACTTCAGATGCAAAGAAAGGCAAAAGGAAGTGTATGGTATAAAAATTCAAAAGGGCAAAGAAAAGATAAACATTTCTGCCTTCATAATTCTTCATGACAATGTAGAGGAATAAATACATGAAGAATATAAGAAGCATTACACCGGCAAAGGAGAGTGTGATTTTCGAATTATAAAAAGTAATTGTTTCGCCGGAAGTATGCACGTCTGGCCTTTCTCCAAGGAACATTTTATTAGAAATACTGCCAAAGGCATCTGGCCAGACTTTTATAAGTACAGTATTTAAGCCGTTTTGATTTAAATCGGATTTTGAAAACATAAAATACTGGCCGGTAAAGCCTGCACTGTTTTCCATTGGAGGAAAATCTCCATACTGACGGATGGAAATATTGTTCAAAAAGAGTAAGTCTGCACCACGGATGTAGCCTATGAAAAGACCAATATCTTTATCTTTGAATTCTTCCGGAAGTATAAACTGAATCTTTAACCAGAGGTTGTTTCCCTCTTTAGAAATCAGTTTTACAAGGGACCTCATATTTTTTTTATCAAGATGTTTGAATTCTCCAATACGGGGTAAAACGTAGCCGGGCCCTTTATCTGGAGTAGTTTCTATATAACTTATATAATTTGAAACGTCGTAACGATAAAACTTTGATTTGCCACAAGATGAGAAAAAAATGCTTGTGAGAATAAGAGTTATAAAGGGAATAATAAACTTCTTCTTCATCTTAATTCTATATTATAAACTACAATATAGAAAAAAGATAGAAAAAAAAGAGCTTGGTTTTATATGGAATTAGAAGCGTTCTGCCTTTTTGTTTGCTTTTTTATAAGCTGCGGCGCCACCGGTTTTGCGTGATGATGAACGTTCGGTCTGGGCGTGAACGTTAGGCTTGCTGCTCTTTGCGTTCAGGCGGCCGCGTAGGGCTTTTTCTGATTTGCCAGAGTCGCGTTTACCACGGGCAGGGCGTTCGCTGCGGTCAGAGCCTTCCTCTCGGCCATCTCGTTCTGCAAAAGCAGCCTTGCGGGTACGGCGTGAGCCACGGTCTTCTTCCTTATCATCATAATGCATATGAGGAATTTTTCGATTAGACTTTGAAAGCTCAATGGCCTTGCGGGCTGAGGCTACAGGCAGGCTTACAAGAGAGAACTGCTGGGCAACATCAATGTCGTCTACAAGGCGGCCAGGAATATGAAGCAGTTCGCTGAAGTAGTCTGCAATTTCGCGTGCATGGTAGCCGTCGCGTTTTCCAAGGGAAATGAAAATACGTTTCTGGTCTCCGCGTGGGGCAGCTGATTTAGTATTGATTTTTCCGTAGTGTTTTGCAGAGAGCTGGTCTCCGTAAACAATAGAAAGAACACCGGCTAAAACCTGCTGAGGCTCCTGATTTTCGCAGAGGGCTGCGGCCAGGTCGGTGAAGGTCTGGGTAAGGAGCTTTTCACGGACAGAAGTAGTTGTTGTTCCGTCTTCGTGTGAAGTTGCCACAAAAAGCTTGTCTTTGAGTTCTGCAATTACGCGTTCGTTCTTAACAGCGAGAACTTCTTTTACTTCAGGAATCTTTCCTTCTATAAAATCACTCTTGGTTGCCTTTTTGATATTCTTTGAAAGGAAGCCAAGCTTGCGGCGTTCTTCCGGGCGCACAAAAGTAACGGCAATTCCTTCTGTTCCGGCGCGGCCTGTACGACCGATACGGTGAACATAAGTTGCGGTATCAAAAGGAAGAGAGTAGTTTACAACATGGCTTACGCCCTTGATATCAATACCGCGGGCAGCAACGTCTGTTGCAACAAGAATGCGGGTCTTTTTCATGCGGAAGCGCTCGAGTACCTTTTCTCTCTGATTCTGCATGATGTCACCGTGAAGGGCTGCTGCTTCGTAACCGCGCAGGTCCAGCTCACGGGTAACGCGGTCTGCATCAGACTTAGTCATTGTAAATACAAGACCGTAGAAGTCTGGAGAAATGTCGATGAGGCGGACAAGAGCTTCAATCTTTTCGCTTTCTTTTACAACCCAGTATTTCTGGTCGATGAGGAGAGCTTCGTCGATTACGTTTTCCTCTTCAATAATATCGTATTCACCCATAAAGTCGCCGGCAATCTTTAAGATTGGGGCAGGCATAGTTGCGCTGAAAAGCAGGATTCTGCAGTCCGGGTTAGCATGACGGAAAATCTCTTCGATATCATCAATAAAGCCCATGTCCAGCATTTCATCACCTTCATCAAGAATGAAGTATTTGATTTTGCTGAGGTCAAGAGTTTTGCGCTCGATGTGGTCTTTTATACGGCCAGGAGTTCCAACTACCACTTCGCAGCCCCGCTTAAGATCTTTAATCTGATTAGCATAAGAAGCGCCACCGTAAAGTACAGTTGTACGAGGGTAAGCATCAGTTGCAAAAGACTGCATCTCTGTGCAGGTCTGAACTGCAAGCTCGCGGGTTGGTTCAAGAATCAAAGCCTCAACGTGGTCCGATTTGCCGCGTACATTCTGAATGATTGGCAGTCCAAAAGCTGCAGTTTTACCTGTACCGGTTCTGGCGCGGGCAATCAGGTTAGTATCGCCGGTAAGAAGGCGGGGAATAGCAAGCACCTGAATAGGTGAAGGAGTAACAAAGCCCTTTTTCTCAACGGCTTTCAATGTGTATTCATCAAGTCCTAAATCTTCAAAAGTAACAGTGTCTGGAGTTTCGTTTTCGATTTTGTCTTCTGTGAATGGTGAATCTGAAATTTGGTCTTCAGTGTTTTCAATAATATTATCTGTCATATAAGTTTGAATAATATACAGTAAATCGTAAAGTTAAGCAACAAATGTCAAAGTTTGCGATGATGTATAACTTCCCCGTTTGCTTTTATAAATATCACAAAATAAAACTTAGATGTTGATGGATATATACGGAGTGAAAAATGATACTCGACAACATCATTCCGTTGGCGAGTGTCATTTTTCACGTGAGTATATATCCATCAGATTTTCTTTGATTTGAATTTTTTGTAATTTTGTGATATATTATAAATATATGGCAAATAAATTTAAAATAAACCAGAAGGTTGTTTACCCAAGTCAGGGTGTTGGAATTGTAAAGGAAGTTTTTGAAAAGACTTATAAAGATAAGACAACTCCTTACTATAAGATTTATATTGAAGCCTCTGACATGGTTGTGATGGTTCCTGTTGAAAATGCAGAGAACCTTGGAATCCGCCAGATTGTTTCGGCTAAGGAAGCACAGGAAGCCCTTAATCTTCTTTCAGATGATTTTGAACCAATTACTTCAGACTGGAAACTCCGCTATCAGATGAACCTCGACCTTCTTAAAAAAGGAACTGTAAAAGATATTGCAACAATTGTTCGCTGCCTTTATAACAGAAGCAAGGTAAAGGAACTCCCTATCCTTGAGCGCAAGCTTTATGATTCTGCAAAGAAGCTCCTTGAAGATGAAATTGCATTTGCTCTTGGTAAATCTTCAAAAGAGGTTGAACAGGAAATTCATACAAAGCTCGAGCCTCCTGGAGCAGCTCCAAAAATCAAGCATACTATGATTCTTGATGATGATGAAGATGATGATTTGATGGATGATATTTCGGAAGGAAACAACAGACGCAGCTCAGATGATTCTGATGATGAAGATGATTCAGCTGACGATATGGGTGCGGATGAAGATTTTGACGACGAAGACGATTCATTCTAAAATTGCAATTATTATTACTGCGGCCGGTTCTTCTACAAGAATCGGTGGCGGAATAAAAAAAGAATATCTTCCTTTTAAGAACGGCACAGTCCTTTCGGTCTGTGCCCAAGCTTTTTTAAACGCTTGTGCAGACTATGAAATAACTGATTTTATTGTGACTTGTCCGGTTGGGGGAGTTGAAGCCTGTCGTGCGGCCCTGGCTGGGGTGGATTGCCACGTGCCTTCGGCGCTCGCAATGACGGAAGGTGTGCGTATTGTCGAAGGCAGCGATACCAGACAGAAGTCTGTTTACAATGGTCTGCTTGCAGTAAAAGGAAATCCTGATATTGTTTTGATTCATGACGGGGCCAGGCCCTTTGTCAGCCGCCAGGTTATTATGGATGCTCTGCAGGCTGCCCACGAGTACGGTGCTTCCGTTCCCGGAGTGACACCAACTGACACTCAGAAAGAAATTGATTCCAACGGCTTTATAAAACGCCACCTTGTAAGAAGTTCACTTACTGCGGTACAGACTCCGCAGTGTTTCCGTTTTAAGGAACTGCTCGAGGCACACGGCCGCGCTGCCGCCGACGGCCACGAGTACACAGACGACACAGAAATCTGGGGAGCCTACTGCGGCCCTGTCCGTGTAACTAAAGGCGATGTTAATAATATTAAAATAACATATCCGTCAGATCTGGAGGCACTTAAATGATTCGCGTTGGACTTGGTTATGATCTTCACCGCCTTGTAGAAGGCCGCCGCTTGATTCTTGGCGGAGTACTTTTTGATTTTGAAAAAGGGGAGGACGGCCATTCAGATGGCGACGTTCTTCTTCACGCAATAACAGATGCTCTTCTTGGAGCTGCCGGACTCGGCGACATAGGTTCATACTTTCCGCCGGAAGACGCTAAATGGAAGGATGCAGATTCTGCAGACCTCCTTCGCGCTGTATGGAAAGATGTAAAGGCTGCCGGCTGGTCGCTTGTAAACCTTGACTGTGTTATTAAACTTGAAAAACCAAAGTTTCTTCCCCACCGCGGCGAAGTAATAGAAAGTATTGCCGGTATTCTTGGCGTAGATAAATCTCAAATCTTTGTTAAAGCAAAAACCGGCGAGAAGCTCCCGCCGGTTGGTACATCTGAAGCTGTCGAAACATATGCTGTGTGCCTGTTACAGTCGGCAGGCACAGCCTGCCTCTGAGGCATTCTTTCGATGAACCTAAAACGACCCTGTCGGCTCGTTTTTTAACGGTTCTTCGATTTTAGCCTACTCCGGTAACTGCAAAATCAAATCAACTTCGTTCTCTGTAAGATTCAAACGTTTTGCTATATCAGCAATTGTCCAGCCCTGTCGCTTAAGCTGTCTTACACTTTCGTTAATCTGAGGGTTGATTGCATTTCCTCTTTTGCTAGGAGACTTAGCTCTTTCCTGCTTTGTAATATTGTTCAAAACTTCGAACTTCTTATCTACATCACGTGAAAGTCCCTGTAAATCAAGCTCTGTTTTCTTAATACCCGTAGTTACAGAATTAAGAGCTTCAATTCTCTTGTCTGTATCAGAAATAATTGCATCAAGGCTTTCGAGTCTGCCGATTGCATCTGTAATCTTAGGACCATTCTGGAGAATGCGGTCTACGCTGTTCTGAACTTCCTTGATTTCCTGTGGAAGCGAAACTGCCTGACGGTTACAGTTTGTAAGTCTCTGTTCAAGATCCTTGAGTTTTTCAAACTGAGAATCAACATCAGTCTTAATACGGTTAATAACATCATCCTTTTTCTCAAGTCGTTCATACTGCTCAGAAACATGCTGGAGTCGGTCATTGTAATTACGTACGGTAACTTCCATAGCCTGCAAGTCATCTGAAGTTGTGTTCAAAGACTGAATGCGTTCATCGATTGTGTTAGAAAGTGCTAACATCTTGTTGAACTGCTGCTCAAGACCAACAACACGATTCTTCTGTGCTTCCATTCCTGAAAGCTGACGGTTAATCTCTTCGTTAATCTTAAGGATTGAGTTGTACTGGATATTCATCTTATCAGCAGCATCTGAATAGCCCTTAAGCTTTGTAAATGAAGCGTTGAGTTCAGCAACATTTTCTTCCAGCTGGAGGCGCATTTTGTCTGCTTTTTCGTAGCTCTGAATGTTAGCTTTTACATCCTGTAATTCCTTTTCAATTCCACCAAGGTTTGACTGAAGCAGGTTTACTGCGTTCTGCATCTTGTCGGTAAAGGCAGACTGGTTTGCAAGGTTTTTATCCTCTGCTTCTTTAATGCTCTTCTTAAAGGCGTCTGTTCTTTCTTTTGCAGCCGCATCCTGTTCTTCAAGGTGCTTCTTTGTATCTTCAACCATCTGCTTGTATGTGCTGTTCATCTGCTTCAGAATTTCAGCAGACTTCTGTTCATATTCTTTAATCGAAGCACCGGTCTTATTTTCAAGGTCAGAAATCTTGTCGGTAAGTTCATTATGCTGATTTTGAACGGCGACAGCATAATCATTCATGTTCTGAATAAGCTTCTGGCTTTCTTCCTTGATTTTATCATCAGCCTGGGCTTTAAAGCTTTCGAGGTCGCGGTTGAAAATAGAAGCTGAATCTTCGAACTGACTCTTAAGCTGCTGCTTCCAGGTATTGAATTCTGCGAGAGCTGCATCGATTGATGAAGAACCATTTTCCTGTCTGACTCTGATTGTTTCTTCAAATGATTTAAGGTCATCAGAAAGTTCATCCTGAAGCTTGGCAAGAGAAGTCTGTACAAGCTGCTTGTTATTTTCGATTTCTTTCTTAAGGGCATCCTGAGAAGCCTTTGTAAGAGAATCAATAGAATTGTCTGTATCATTCTTAAAGCGGTTTACAAAATCCTGAATGTCTTTTATAGAATCCTGCATTTCCTGCTTTGTGCGCTCAATAGCTGCGGCAACCTTTGTGTACTGATCTGAAGCTCTTGCCTGCAGGCCTTCAATTCCATTCTTAAAATCTTCAAGATACTTACTCTCAACCTGCTTACGAGAATCCTCATAAGTATTGGAGATTGTTGTGAGCTTTGAATCAAGGTCGTGCTTCCATTCTGCGAGGTCAGTATCAATTTCGTTGCTCTTTGTAGAAAGAATCTGATTAAACTCAGACTCAAATTCCTGAATCTTAGCACTCATGCTGCCGGTTGCAGTTTCCTTGAGGCTGTCGAGAGAGCGGTTGATTTCGCTGATTTTCTCTTCGATTTCTGCAGAATCTTCCTTAATAGTATTGCTGAATTCTTCGTGCTTCTGCTTCTGATTTGTAGTAAAGCCTTCGAACTCACGCAGTACTCTGTTCTGAACTTCGGCCATTGCAGCTTTGAGGCTCTTTTCAAGAGTATCAATGTCGCTTTCGGAAACCTGAATCTGAGAAAGCTTGTATTCAATATCCTTTTTGTAAGCCTGAAGCTGAGAGTCAACATTCTCGAGAATGTTAAGATGTTTAACCTCACTTTCGCTAACAGCCTTGCGTACAGAATCTGTAATGATTTTGGTAAGGCTTTCGAGGCGGGCATCTGTTTCGTTCTGGAAGTTATCCAGGCGGGCAGTAGTGTCACCTTTAAAGCCTTCCAGCTGACGTTCTGTCTCATTATTAAAGGCTTCAATCTTAGCAAGAGTTTCTTTCTTGAGACTTTCGTACTGATTGTCTGAATCGCCCTGCAGAGATTTGAGAGTCTGAGCAGTTTCTTTCTGAATACTTTCAAGCTGATTTTCTGCGGCCTTCTGGAAGCTGTCGATTTTGCTTGAAGTTTCCTTCTGAATTGCTGCAATTTGGTTTTCTGCACTTGTCTGAAGAGCGCTGATTTTTTCTGAAGTTTCTTTCTGAATTGCTGCAATCTGATTTTCAGAAGAATCCTGGAAAGAGCCGATTTTTGCAGAGGTCTCTTTCTGAATTGCAGCCAGCTGATTTTCTGTAGAGCTCTGGAAGTTTTCAAGCTGAGCAGAGGTTTCTTTTGAAATTGCGGCAAACTGATTTTCTGCAGAGGTCTGCAGTATATCAATTTTTGAAGTAGTATCTTTTGTGATTTCTTCAATTTTGCTTTCTGTTGCAGACTGAAGTCTTTCGAGTTTAGAAATTGTTTCATTCTGAACGTTATCCAGACTCATGTTCATCTGACTGATTTTTTCTTCGAGTTCTGGCTTAAGTTCTGCGGCCTTGCGTTCTGCTTCATCGCACTGCTGCTTAATTGCCTGAACAGAAGCTTCTGCATTCTGTACTGATGTAGTTGCTTCTGAAGCAATCTGTTTGAGGGTTTCAGAAAGCTTTTCCTGCATGTCTGTAATTTCAGTCTGAAGAGACATTGAACGTTCGTTGCACTGGCGCAGGCTTGTTTCCAGCTGAGTTCGCAGACCTTCAATGCGGGCTTTGTAATCTTCTTCTGTATTAGAAAGTTCTTCTATGCGGTTTCCAAATACATTTTGAAGTCCATCAATCTGCTGAGAGTATTCATCCTGTAAGCCTTCAAAGCGGCCAAGGTATTCTTCCTTGATTTTTGTATATTCAGCATTGTAGAGTTCGTTGAGGTTGTTAATCTGCTGGTCCTGACTTTCTTTAAGCTCAGAAACTTTTCTGTCATTCTCAACCTGAGAAGAATTAAGCAGCTCTGTAAAATCGTTGATAAGGCGCTGATGTTCGTCTGCAAATTTTTTATGCTCTTCAACAAAGAGAAGGTTAAAGTCGTTTACTTTTTTGTTGTTTGTTGCAGTTGCATTTTCAAAGGCTGCTGTATAAGTTTCCTGGAACTTCTTGAAGTCATCATCAAACTTTTCTGAGAGGGCAGAGTAGTTGCCTTCGTTCTTCTTCTGAATGCTTTCCATCTGTTTTGTGTATTCAGCTTCGAGCTTGTTGCTGTCTTCGTTAAAACGGGCCTGGATTTTTCCGATGATACCATCGTTTTTGCCGCCAATACTTTCAAGCTGCTGGTTGTATTTTGTCTGGAGAGAATCTACCTTTTCGGCAAAGGCTCCGGAAAGCTGTTCGAGTTTTTCATTAAACTTTTCGTTTATCTTGATAAGGTTTGCCTTTGCATCTGAAAGAAGTTTGCTTTCAGATTCTTTATATGCAGAGCTTGCAGCGGCTGTCTTATCATCAAACATCTTTGTAAGCTCTTTTGCTTTTGTTTCAAGTTCATCGTGGATAATGCCGGTTCTGTTTGTAATGTCGTTTCTGATGGCAAGAGTCTGCTTTTCAAGCTCGCTCTGAAGGGCTGCTGTCTGATCTCCAAGGTCTTTAAGATACTTGTCTGTCCTCTGCTGAGCCTGCTCGCTGAGGTGAATAAAGGCTGTGTTTTCGAGCTTTTCCGCATTTGCTGCTGCCTCATTATAGGCTTCCTGAATACTCTGCTTAATTTCTCCAAGAGCCTTTTCGGCCTCGCTTTGTGAAGTTTTGATTTCTGAGGCAAGCTTCTGGGCACGGTTTTCGTAATTTTCAATGAGGGTAGTGCCAACAGCCTTAAGCTGCTCTGCATTTTTTACAGAGAATTCTTTTGAAACTTCCGGAATGCGTTTTTCAATAAGGGTAATCTGCTGCTGCTGTGTAGAAAGTTTTTTGTCGAGAGTAGAAATAATGCCGCTTTCCTTGTGGAGGCGTTCCAGATTTTCTTCTACCTGGGCAGTCATATCATTAAGTTCAGTGAGAATTTTAGAGTAGGCATCAATCTGGGCTTTAATATTTTTTACGGCGTTAATACTCTGGTCAAAGGTCTGCATCTTTGAATTAAAGTCGTCGTTCTGCTGCTTTAAAAGCTTTACGGCTGCATTAGCCTGAGTCTGCTGCGCCTGGAATTCGGAAATAATCGTATTGAATCTGGTTTGAATTTTTCCAAAGGCTTCGTTCAACTCATTTGTTTTCTTATTTGCAAACTTGTTAATTCTTTCCAAAGGATCATCTTTTTTTCCAAGCATACGGAAGTAGAGCGATACTCCCATTGAAATGACAGTTGAAAAGAGAATTGCAATTACGATTTCCATTTTTTATCCCCACCCAATTTTTTTATTTATTTTTCCCCAAAGAATAATTCAGAAAGCTGGCCGTAATGCCAGAATGTAAAGTCAGCGATTTTTGATTTTTTGCCGACCCATCCCATGTGAGGAAGAATCAGCCAGGCTGTTTTCATTCCGATATTATGTGCTCCCTGAATATCGTATGCATGATTATTACCAACGTACAGGATTTGCTCTGGAGGAAGATTTAATTCCTGAGCAAGTCGTAGAAAAGGAGTTGAATCCGGCTTAAGAGCTCCTGCTTCTTCTGAACCAAGAACTACATCACATAAATCACGGATTCCCCAGATAGAGCCTTTTTGTTCCGGCGGAAAGTCTGAGAGAAGTCCGATTTTGTAGCCTTTTTCTTTAAGCTTTTTTATAAACTCAATTGAACCCCTGCAGGGTTTGATGTTTACAAAGTATTTTTCCAGCCCTTTATAGACAACTTTTTCGAGTTTTTGCTGAGCTTCTTCAGGGCTGCAGTTTAATTTTTTTGCCATATGAGAAGCCTGAACCTTTATGAATTCATTTGTAGCTTCTGTTTTGTGCATAATGCTTCGTACAAGTCCGTATTTGAGAAAGAAAATTGAATGCGCAAGAAAATAAGGTGCAATGCGCAAGTTGAACTTCCACGCTCTGTAAAGAGTTCCGTCGATGTCAAATGCTACAGCCTTAATCTGTTTTAAATCAACATTATTCACCTTTCTATTATAACATAATATAGAAAAAACGTATATATAATTGTGCAAGGTATGCATTTTAAGTATAATCGTGAACTATGCCTGGTTTTTATGATTATTATGATGTTGCCGTAGTCGGCGCGGGACATGCCGGAATTGAGGCGGGACTTGCCTGTGCCCGCATGGGACTTAAAACTGTATTGATTACCCAGACTCCGGATGCTATTGCCCGCATGAGCTGTAACCCTTCTATCGGTGGAATTGCAAAAGGAAATATTGTCCGCGAAATAGATGCTCTCGGCGGCCAGATGGCCAAGCTGATTGATAAGTCTATGATTCAGTTCCGCATGCTCAACAAGAGCCGCGGTCCTGCTGTTCAGGCTCCTCGTTCCCAGGCAGATAAAATTACCTATTCAATGCTGGCCCGTAAAATCTGTGAGACAACTCCAAATCTTTATACATTGATGGATACGGTTATTGATATTTTGACAACTGCTTCGTCTACGCCGCTGCCTCCAAACAGCGACTCAGCTGCAGAAAAGGGAACAATCCCGGGCGAAAAGCGTGGCGAGGCCCGCACCCAGGCAGCCCTTAGTGGAATGCGCCAGAAGGTAACCGGCGTAGTAACAGAACGAGGCCGTGTTATACCTGTTCGCTCTGTTGTTTTGACAACCGGAACCTTCCTTGGTGGCCGTATTTTTATTGGTGAATATGATGCCCCTTGCGGACGTGTAGGGGAGCCAGCCGCTTACGGCCTTACAGAAAGCCTGCACCGCCTTGGCTTTACAACTGGCCGACTCAAGACCGGAACTCCTCCTCGCATCCTCCGTAAAACTGTAGACTTTAGCAAACTGGACGAACAGCCCGGCGACACTGAGGTTATTCCTTTCAGCTTTGAAACTGAGAAAGTAGAACGCCCTCTTGTAAACTGCCACATTGTTTATACAAACGAAGAAACTCATAAAATCATCCGCGACAACATTGGCCGCTCGCCCCTTTACTCAGGAAAAATCAGCGGTATTGGTCCTCGCTACTGTCCAAGTATTGAAGACAAGGTTATGCGCTTTGCAGAACGTGACCGCCATCAGATTTTCGTAGAGCCGGAAGGTCTCGAAACTGATGAAATCTACCTTAACGGACTTTCTTCCAGCCTGCCGGAATGTGTTCAGGATGCCTTTATGCGCACAATGCACGGTTTTGAAAATGCCGTACAGAGCCGCCCGGGCTATGCCGTAGAATATGACTTTGTTGAACCGACCCAATTGTATCCTTCGCTGGAAACAAAACGTGTTGCAGGGCTTTTCAATGCCGGTCAGATAAACGGAACTTCGGGTTACGAGGAAGCTGCCGGTCAGGGTCTTATTGCCGGAATGAATGCCGGTCTTTATGCCCGTGAACATATTAAAGTTTGTGGCCCTCTTGCAGAAATTCCACACAGCCTCAACGGTGTGCCAAGCTCAATGGAAAAAGATGCCTTCCATCCAAAGGCAAATATGACAAACGAAGAAAAGGCCCGCTTTGCAGAAATCTCTGAGCGCGAAACTGCCGAGCTTAATGCTTACGAGCGGGGAGTTCAGAAGGATGCAGGCTTTGATGCTTTTGACAAGATTCCTGATTTTGAACCTGTAATTCTCGGCCGCGACGAAGGCTACATCGGCGTTTTAATTGACGACCTTGTAACTCTCGGAACAAAAGAGCCTTACCGCATGTTTACAGCCCGCGCCGAATACCGCTTAAAACTCCGCCACGATACAGCAGACCGCCGCCTTGCAAAATACGCCTTCCGCTGCGGCCTAAAAACTCAGGCTCAGTTTGACGCAATAAACGAAAAATATGCCCGCCTTTCCGAAATTGAAGCCCTGCTTCTTAAAAAGCCTGATATGGAAAACCCGGGCTACCCTGAAGCAGACTGGGAAATGGCAAAGATTGACGCTAAGTATAAGTATTACATAGAAAAGCAGGATAAGAGGGTAGAGAAGCTTCATAAAATGGAGAATGCCCGCATTCCTGCAGACTTTGATTACGGCAGCATTCCGTCACTTTCGGCAGAGAGCCGCAATAAGCTGGAAGCAATCAGACCTGTTACATTAGGGCAGGCTAACCGCATCAGCGGAATACGAAACAGTGACATTATGCTGTTGATGGTTTATTTGAAACGGTAGATTGCCACGTCGCCCTGCGGGCTCCTCGCAATGACAGATACTTTGACGTCATTGCGAGCGCAGCGAAGCAATCCATTATAAATCCTGTACAGAATTTTTGTAATACTCTTCCAGCTGCGGCCTGCAGTCTATGAATATCTTTCCAATAACCGGGTCAAAGTGTTTACCCAAATCATTTTTGATAATCTCAAAGGCTTCGTCAAAGGACTTTGCTTCCTTGTAGCAGCGCTTACTTACCAGGGCATCAAAAACATCAGCCAGGGCCATTATGCGCGCTTCGAGTGGAATTGCTTCTCCCTTAATTCCTTCCGGATATCCGCTGCCGTCCCACTTTTCGTGATGGTAGTGGGCAACGTTTACCGCAATCCGGCGGAATTCTTCATCATCGATGCCGCCCAAAACCTTATCTACTATAACGGCACCCTTGGCCGGATGCTCCTTCATTTTTTCGTATTCTTCCGGAGTGAACTTTCCGGGTTTACGAAGAATGGCGTCGTCTACTGCAATTTTTCCCAAATCGTGCATAGGAGCAGCTTTTACTAGAAGCTTTAAGAAGGATGGTGAAAGCTTTTCAATTTCCCCATGCTTTATAAGCTCTTCTGCAAAAATCTGAATACAGTCACTTGTACGCAGAATATGGCCGCCGGTAGAGTTGTCCCGGCTTTCGACCATGGTTGCAATTCCCCTGATGATGGAATCCTGCATGTCGGTAACCTGTTCTGTTTTTTCTTTTACCAGATGAGAGAGCTCTTTGTTAAAGGAATTCAGGCCTTTAATGTAATTCTGCTGTTCAGAATCATCCCTTAATTCAAGAAAATATCCCATCTTCATTCGGCTTACAGAAAGCTTATGAATGGTACAGATTCCGGCCTTGTCTTCAATGTTAATCTTAAAATCTTCGTTGCAGTGCTTGTTCCAGTCCCAGTCTGGATCTGCATAACGAAGATTTTCGATGATATTTGAAAAGTCTGCGGGAATGTATGAATCGAGAGCAATTTCCTTTAGCTTTGGAAAGAAGGTTAGGGCAAAGTCGTTACAGCCAAGAAAGCGCTTTTTGTTATCAAAGGCGATGTAGCCGTAGCCGGTTCGGTTCTGTAAAACATTTATAAGATTGAGCTGTAAATCATAAGTATTTGTTTTAGCAGAATAGTAGAGAAAGAGTATTTCAAGAATAAGATAGATGTAAGGCATTAAGTTGAGTCTTGTTCCGGCTGCCATTGGAATAAGGTAGGCAAGAGTTCCCAGAATCAGGGCGCATAAAAGAATCTGAAGAGATTTTTTTGAAACATTCTTTTTTGTAAAGATGGAAGTTATAACCACAATTATTGCAGAAAGATTTACTCCCCCAAGGAAGGCCATGTACATAAACATTGCCGGGCCCATTTTGAATTTTATGAGGGTGAGCCCATGCTCTTTGACAATATATGGGGCCTTAAAGAAAAGATGAGTTTCTTTTGTTGTTGCAAGAAGAAAGCCGAGTATTGTAGCAAAAATTACAAGGCCAAAACGCAGGCCAAAGTAGAAGCGTTTATGACACATGTCAACAATAACAATAAGACCGAAGAGAATTGTAAAAATACTGCCTACATACGAAAGAAGATTTCCGGAAAGGGCACCCTCCAGGGTATCTGCATGAATGGACATTGCATAACCGAAATTTGAAATAAAGGTTGTAAGAAAAAGGGTGAGATAGTTTTTATTGAGATTATTAGAGTTTATTTCGTAGTAGACGAATAAAGCAATAAGAGAGAGAAATAAAGCTACTAAATAAAAAGGTCTCAAATCCATAAAAATAATTATATGCCTCTTTGTCTTATTTCACTAGTTATTTTTTCGCAGTATATCTACGCAGTGACTGCCGGCTCCCACAAGTTCCGGTCTCTCACAGTTTGCAAGTTGAAAGGTGCAGAAGGCCTGGAACTCTTCTTCTGACATTTCGTTGAGTTCCCGTCTCATATAGTCTGCGGCTCCGTCCGGTGAAATTATTTTGATTCGCTGGAGACCGGCGGCATCATTCAGACGGTTTATGTCTTCCAGACGTACATAATCATATAAATCTTCTTCTGTGCAGATTGTGTGAAAGTCTGGGGACAGCCCGCCCTTTGCGGCAACCTCGCTCCACTTGTGTTCCTTAAAGCAGTAAGAGATTACGCTGTACTCATTCATAACGTAAGCAACAAGAATTATGCCGCCTTTTTTTGTAATGCGGCGGGCTTCGGCCATGGCCTTGAGTTTTTCCTCGTCTCCGTGAAGATGATAAAGGGGGCCAAAGAGCAGGGTAATGTCAAAGGTTTCGTCTTCTAAAAAGGGGAGGCTGCGGGCATCTCCCTGCCAGGTTTTTATGTTTTCGTGTTTGGAACGGAGAATCTCAAGATTGTGTTTTACAAGTTCTACGGCAGTTACGTCGTAGCCTCGGTGGCAGAGTTCTACGGAGTAGCGGCCGGTGCCGGCACCGATGTCGGCGATTTTGATGGGGTGGATTGCCACGTCGCTGCGCTCCTCGCAATGACGTGTGTCGCTGCGCTCCTCGCAATGACGGAGTTCTTTAATAGCCTCTTCGATGTAGTGCAGGGTCGTGCAGAATTCTACCTGACCATGGCGGGTTGTGAGGCGGCGTTCTTCGTGGAATTTGTTGTAGTATTTTTCTAAATCTGCCATGCATCATCAACAGACTTAACAGCCTTTTTCTTATCGGCCTCACTCATAAAGGACTGGCGGAAGCTGTTCTTAACCAGGTCTTTAATCTCGTCCATTGTAAAGTTAAGGTCTTTGTGACAGATCCAGAACTCGTCGAGCAGGGTAGTCTTAAAGAATACCGGGTCATCTGTGTTGATGTTTACAGGAAGCCCCTTGTCGTAGAAGGCACGAACCGGATGATCCTTTGCCTTCTGAACAATTTTCTTTGTAAATGTATTTGAAGTAATACAGATTTCGATTGGAAGCTTTGTCTTTTTGATTTCTTCCATGAGTTTTTCGTCCTGAATTGCTGTAATTCCGTGGCCGATTCTCTGAGCGTGGAGGAAATTAATAGAATCCCAGATTGACTCAGGGCCTACATCTTCGCCGGCATGGGCAACTGCCTTAAAGCCGTCTTTGAGAGCCTGCTCATAAACTGGAGCATACTCTTTTGCAGGTCCCTTTGCTTCTGCACCACCAAGACCAATACCGATGATGTCTTCGCAAGGGAATTCTTTCAAAAGATTGTAGTTCTTCATGGCATTTTCGCAGCCAAAAGTGCGGGAAACGTCCATAAGAAGTTTAACTGTAATTCCACGCTTTTCTTTGATTTTGCTGATTTTTTCGTGGAAGATTTTTACCATATCTTCGTATTTAAAGCCCATTTTGAGGAAGGCTGTAGGGGCAAAAAAGACTTCTGTATAGGTAATTCCGTTTTTTACAAGGTATTTTTCAAGTTCGTCAAAAACAATCTTAAAATCTTCTACAGAAGAATACATTCCCTGAATTTTAAGGAAGGACTGTATAAAACCGTTTAAATCATTATATGAGAAAAGCTCCTTCTGCTCTTCCTTTGTCATTTCTTTGCCGAATTTATTCTTGTAAAGCTTTTTAATTCCGCTGATAGTGATTACTGCTTCCAGGTGGAGGTGCAGCTCTGCCTTTGGAACAGCTGATAAAAATGTTTTGAATTCCGACTTGTTCACTTTATTCGTCTCCTAACTTTTTCGCACCCATAATAATTTTATCACGGTTCTACAGATAATGCAATTAGTGCACAATTATACCTTATTAATATCGGCGGAAAGTGACGGAAACTTTAGGAATTTTTTGAAGCGTGCTTTATCTCTTTTTCTTCGTAGAGCTTTTCGTCTGCGCGGGAGAGAAGGGCATCCAGGTTTGATTTTTCAGGCGTAAAGGCAACGTGCCCGAGGCTTAATGAAAGGGTAACCGGCAGCCCTGCTTCCTGAGACAGGAGCAGATTCAGCTGTTCGATTCTGGTCCTTATGGCTGAGAGGTAGCCCTTTGTAAGCCCTGTAGAAAGAATTGCAAATTCATCACCGCTCAAGCGGCCTACAATATCTGAATTACGGAAGGCTGCGCTGAGAACCCTGGCTTCTGTCTGAATTGCAAGGTCTCCGACTTTATGTCCATAGGTGTCGTTGATTTTCTTCAGTCCGTCCATATCTGCAAAGAAAACCATGCCACTCAGGCCGTTTTTTACTGCTCTTTTGAGTTCTTTTTCGGCCTTTTCCATAAAGCCCCGGCGGTTCAGTACCTGGGTAAGCTCGTCTATGCTGTTCTGGAAGTTTAATTCCTGATTATTCCTTAAGAGCCTTTCGTTGCGGCTTGTAAGAGCCTCGTTTTTATTCAGTGCCTGTGTGTATTCCCATGCATTTGCAATGGCATTGATAATCAGCTTAAGGTAAACATGATGCATCTGGAATTTTGAATCTGTAGGCTTTACCATAAGATATCCGTATTGCTTTTCGCCTGCAAATATAGGATGTACAATATATGTACCGGTAGTTACTGAATGAAAGGCTGGCGGAATAAGATTTTTGTGAGGATTTGTTTCAATGCCTTTTTCATCGTAAGGAATAATCTGCCTGTCACCTTCTATAAAAACCTTCAGATAAGCCTTGTCTGGAATTTCGATTTTGTCGCTTTTCTTAAAATAGACCGGATCCTCATATAATACGACTGACATGGAAGCAAATTTTAATTGTCCTGCAATTGCCGTAAGAGAATTAAAAAAGTCTTCCAGGGTATGATTTCTGTGGAAGATGTCTATAAGCGTATAAATTCCATTAATGTCTTTTGAAGATTCTGTATATTCTTCTATTGTGTTGGAGTTTATATGATGATTTTCAACAATTTCGCCTGCCTGATTACGGCTTACGAAGGAAATATTACTTGATTTTACGCAGCCGCAGGACTGACGGTAGATTGGCTCTGTGGTAGTTTTTGTTTCGCGGGGCAGTTTTTCGCCGTTTAAGATTTTCCAGGCAATTTCGGCTGCTTTATAGCCCTGACCGGCAACATTCTGGTCTATTGTAGAAAGGGAAGGGCTTGTAAAGGATGCCCGAACCGAATCATCAAAGCCTACAAACTTTACATCCTTAGGAACTTTTACTCCCAGCTCCTGAAGAGCCTTCATGCAGCCTTCTGCCATAAGGTCGTTTGCAGCAAGAAAGGCATCTACCTTTACATCTTCCTTTGATTTATATTTTTCGCGGGTAATTGTATAGGCTGCCTCGCGGATAAACATTGCTTCTATAACGTTATCCGGGTTAAATATCAGATTATTATTTTCCAGGGCCTTTTTAAAGGCTGCAAGCCTTGCTATTCCTTCGGCAGAGTTTGTTTCTGCTGCAGAAAGAAAACCTATGTTTTTACAGCCGTGCTCCTTTACCAGGTGTTCAATAACCTGATTATAAGCCTGGGTACAATCACTTGTAGTGTAGTGGACATCATCAAAAGGAAGATCTGCTGCAATTGAAACTATAGGCTTTTTTGAAAAGGGCTTCAGAAAGGCTTCCAGCTCCTCTGGCGGAGTAAAGGTTTGATAGGCACTTGTGACTATTATAATCAGGTCTATATCTTCAGCCTTTAAAAGCTCTGCCGAGGTCCAGTACTGGTATTCGTAAAGTCCATGCGGGTAATTAGGCTGATTTGTCTGTGCAAGAATCAGCTTTACATCCTTGTCTGAAGTGAAAAAGGAAGCAACGCCCTGTGCTACTGAAAGAGAGTATTCTACTGTTAGGTTGTGTACAAATAATGCTACTCGCTTCATAAAAACAACACTGTCATTCTGAACTTGTTTCAGAATCTAATGCAAATGAGACCCTGAAATAAATTCAGGGTGACATATTTCTTAATTATGTAACAGTTTTTCCAAATCCGCAACGATTTTCTTGAATTCATCGCAGGCAGCCTGAACTGGTTCTGTCTTTGCCATATCTACACCGGCAACCTTAAGACTTTCGATAGGGTAGCGTGAACCACCGCTCTTAAGGAAGGCAAAGTAGTCGTCTCTTTCTGCCTCGCCGCCGTTTGTAACGCGTTTTGCAAGGGCAAGGGCTGCAGAAATACCGGTTGCATACTTGTAAACGTAGAAGGCAGAGTAGAAATGAGGAATTCTAAGGCCTTCCATGTCGCTGTTAGACTCAAAAGTCATTTCAGGACCAAAATAAAGCTCCAGAAGCTCGCGGTAAATCTTGCGGAGTAATTCTGCGGTGAGAGGTGTGCCTGCTTCTACCAGCTCATGGGCCTTAAGTTCAAACTCTGCGAACATTGTCTGGCGGTAAAGGGTTGCAATAATATCGTCTGCCCGCATAGAAAGCAGGTATTTTTTCATCTCGTCGTCTTTTGCGTTTTTATAGAGATATTCAAATACAAGCTCTTCGTTGAAGGTTGAGGCTACTTCTGCTTCGAAAATTGTGTAGTCGTAGCACATAAAAGGATTATAGTGTACAGAATACCAGCTGTGCATAGAGTGTCCGCCTTCGTGTGCCATTGTAAAGACGTCGCGGATGTTATCTTCATTGTAGTTAAGAAGGATATATGGGTCGCCTATGTAGCAGCCGGAACTGAAGGCGCCGCTTCTTTTTCCTACATTTTCGTAGCGGTCTGCCCAGCCGTTGAGCAAGCCATTGCAAAGGCGGTCTGTATATTCGGCTCCAAGTGGGGCCAGGGCGGCGCGGCAGATTTCTACGGCTTCTTCGTAGGTAGTTTTTGATTTAACTGATTTTACCAGAGGTACGTATACGTCGTAATGGCGGAGGTCTCCTTTTGCAAGGCCCAGAACCTCGCGGCGCAGCTTGTAATATTCGTGAAGGGCAGGCAGATTCTTATGAACGCAGTCTATAAGATTGTGATACACTTCTGTCGGTACCTTGTTGCCGTAAAGGGCCATTTCCAGAGAAGATTTATAGCCGCGGGCCCTCATGCTGAATACATCCTGATTAACAGAGCCTGCGTAAAGGGCAGCAATAGTATTCTGGTGTTCTTCATACTTTGCATAGAACTTTTTATAGGCTTCTTCGCGTACCTTGCGGTCCTGAGAGTGCATGAAAACTCCCCAGGTAGTCTCAGTAAGCTGTTTTTCTTCGCCGTCTTCGGTAACTGTACCGAAAGTCTTGTTCATATCAACATTTGTAAGCACGCTGAAGGCAGTTTCTGCAGTTTGAGCCGGCTGCATGGCAAGGGAAAGAATGCGTTCTTCCTTTTCGCTTAAGATATACTGCTTAAAATGCAAAAGTTTTTCTATATAAATACGGTAATCTTTAAATTCTTTGGTAGAAATCCACTTGCGAAGCTGGTCCTCTTTTATGGCCTGAATCTCTGGGTCAACAAAGCTGAGTTCAGCCTGCATCTGAGTGTAAGCCATCATAGCGCGGCCGTCGCGGTCTGTCGCCTTAGGATCATCCTCGTCTGCTTCGTGCTGGAGAGAGGCGTAATGATATACGGTTTCCATTGTAAGATTTACTTTTTCAAGCTCTTTGAGGGCCGCAAGAAGTGTTATGGCTGATTCGCCAAGGCGGCCCTTGTAGGCAGCGGCTTTTTTAGTTAGTTCTGGAAGCGATTTTAATGCTGCTTCCCATTCATCATCTGATTTATAGATTGAAGATAAGTCCCACTTGTCTTTAGCAGGAACGTCTTTTCTGGCAGGTATAGTTTTTGCACACATAATTATTTTTCCTTTTGGTAAAGCACTGTCACCCCGAACTTGTTTCGGGGGCTTTTGTTAGGAGTATATAACATTTTGCATATCTTGTCATTGTATGGATTGCCACGCACTTCGTGACGCGTAATAGTTCGTCATTGCGAGGAGCGAACGAAGTGAGCGACGTGGCAATCCAGTTTATTCAAGAAAGAGGTAATCCGTAAAGTATATATCGCTTACTTTACCAAGCGCTAAATCTGCATTAATTTCTTCTATTGTAATCTGCGAGATTTTTTCTTCTGTTTCGGTCAGCAGCTGATTTTTTGTTCGGGCAGAAAAGTAAGCCTGGAAGATTCCCTTGATTGCACCGCTTTTGCGGGAAAGCTCTTCGTAAAATACTGTGTCGCCGGCAGGGTAGGCAAGCCAGGGAGAAAGAACCATGATAGAGCCGCTTTCCTCTGAGTCTGTGGCGGCGCAGGAAACGCGAATTGTACCAAGCTCAAAATAAGCCACCTCGTCGGTATCAGAAGGGGCCATGAGGGAAACTGCTTTTCCTTGAGAAATGAGAACCTCGGGAGTATTTTTCTTTTTGCCAACCAGACCGATTATTGTTCCGGCTAATATCACAAGTAAAAGCCCGGCTATTATTCCAAGCAGAATTTTATTGAGCAGGTCCTGGTTGTCTTTCATTTTAATCAATTCCTTCTATATATAAGCGTTATTCTGTGATGTAAGGTGAAAGAAGGGCTGCAAGGCGGCCGGTGGCGCGGGCTGTAATGTGAACTCCGTCATCAAGCCATTCTTCCTTTTCTATGCAGCCGGCTTTTTTTAGCTCGCTGATAAGCAGGCCCTGAGTTGCCGGGAGAATATAGTTTGCGACATCTCCGTAGAGCAGCTCGTAAATCTTAGATTTAAGGTCCAGAAAGCCTATTTCCTCTTTTGCACTTATAAGAATTGCATCCGGGAACTTAAGGCGCAGCTTCTGCAGAGTGTGATTATCATCTTCTGTTTTATCAACCTTGTTCAAAAGAATAAGGCGGGGATTTTTGTCGGCACCAATATCTTCTAGAACATTACAAACGGTTTCATACTGCATTTCTGCGTCCGGGTCAGAAGAGTCCAGAACCAGCAGCAGTAAATCAGCATAAACTGCTTCTTCCAGGGTAGACTTAAAGGCGTCAATCAGGTGATGGGGAAGATTGCTGATAAAACCAACGGTATCGGTAATAAGAACTCCGGCACTGTCGTTAAGGGGCAGCTTACGGGTAAGAGGATCCAGAGTTGCAAAAAGCTTGTTTTCTACATAGGCATCGGCGCCGGTAAGGGCGTTGAGCAGAGAAGATTTTCCGGCGTTTGTATAGCCAACCAGGGCGCAGGAAGGCATTTTATCCCGCTGTTTGCGCTGGGTCTGGCGGTTAAGCTCAATTTCTGCAAGTTCTTTTTTGATTGAGCTGATTTTTTCGCGGACTAAACGCTGATCAAGCTCCAGCTGAGTTTCTCCGGCACCCTTTGCACCAAAGGCTCCACCGCGCTGTCGAGAAAAGTCCTTGTTCATGTGAGCAAGGCGGGGGAGGGAGTAGGAAAGACGGGCAAGTTCAACCTGCAAAACGGCCTCTTTTGTTTGGGCTCTCTGACCAAAAATGCGAATAATTACTTCCTGACGGTCAAAGCATGAGATTCCTGAGAGCTCTTCCCAGTTTCTCTGCTTGCGTGGTTCAAGATTGAAGTCAAAAATGATACAGTCGGCCTCAATCTGCTTGGCCAGCTCAGCAATTTCCTGAGCCTTACCCTTGCCGATTCCATAAGCCGGATGCACTTCCATGCGGTTTAAGGTGAGACGCTGAACTACATCCATGCCCAGAGTGAGCACAAGACCTTTGAGTTCCTGTAAATTGTTTCCAGGCTCACCAACCAGCAAAGCGCGCGGCACAGCCGTTTCTTCTTTCTCTACGTCAATCATCGCCTTAAGTTTAACTCATAACAGCATATTCCGCAAATGATTTCGACGTTTTGAAGTGCAGAAATCCACCCTGTATGCCGATAATCTAAGGGTAGAAATGACTTCTGGCCAGAAGATTGCTTTCAGTCTGCTAGCGGCCCTTGCGCTGTTTGCGGTTTTTGTTATGAGCTTGAATTCCAGACTGTTTACGGAACTGGAAACGCGCTTTTATGCTCAGGCAAAAATCGAAGAAAACACCGGGCAGCTGGATAAGATTTCAGAAAGCTGTGATTTGTACATTTCGGAAATTCTCTCTCTAATTGAAAAAGGCGAAAATGCCTGGGTAAAGAACGCCTCTGTGCGCTCCTATTACGTCCAGAATCCTTCGGAAAGTGATGTAAATACCCGCCGACGCCTCACAGAATCCCTCTTTTCTGAAATTCCTGCCCTGCAAGGCATCAGAATTGTGGATAAAAACGGGCGAAACGTTCATTACAGTTCATTTGACGATACCGACCTCTTAAAACAGAGCGGAATCACCAAGGTTTATAAAAATTACAACGACATTATTAAAGACGCGGGTGAAATACCTTTCGAAACTCTGCAGAAAATCACTTCTGAAACAAAGGCTGTGCTTTTGTGTGACGAAAGCCGCAGCCGCATTATTATCAGCGTGCCTTTCTGCTGGGTAGACGGTATTTATTCCGGTCTTGCGCTTTTCTATCTCAATATGCACGAGATAGAAAAGACACTCATCACCCGCGAGGTTATTTCTCTTGGCCAGAGTCTAACCCTCTATTCTGATGATGACTATAACGGCGGTCTTTTACTCAATCTTCCTCATGGAAAGAAAAATGATTTCCGCCAGCCGGTACTCAATTACTGGAAGACCAGAAGCGGTCAGCAGCCGGAAAAACTTCTTGCAATTCCGGACGGCGGTTTTTACCTTGGGCTTTCAAGCAACCGCATAGGAAAAATCCGCGTAAGTGCCGTATACACAAGCGACATTTTTGAGCTTTCTACAGAGCTCCGCGTTCTCATTTATATCTGTATTTTCATTTCGATTCTCCTGATTGTCTTTTTGATTTTCAGTTTCTTCCGCGACCCTATGGTTACCCTCAAGAAGCGCATTAAAAAGATTCAGCTTGAGATTATCGAAAACTATATAGACGGCAAAGAAAAGCGCGAGTGGGGTGAAGTTGCCCGCCATCTCCGCGTTCGCCGAAACGATTTAAGCGATGATATTATAAAGAGCCTCCACGTTCATTCTAAAAAGCGCCGCAAAGAGCTTTCTGATTACCTGGACAAAAACTGGGATGAGATTTTTGCGATTTTTGATACAAAGGCTGGTGAGTCTTCTGGAGCTGCACAGCAGACTGGCGCGGCTGCTTCCGCTGGTGCCGCTGAATTAACAGGTGCCTCAATTGCAGAAATCCGCCGCATGCTGGAAGAAGTTCTTGCAAACAGGAATGTTGTTGCTCCGGTTGCTGCGGGAGTGGCTGTCGGTGCTACTGTGGCTGCTGCAGGTGCTGCAAGTGCGGTTAAGAAGGCCCAGCCTGCAGTTCAGGAAGAAGTTGATGATGTTGATGAACTCGACGAGGTAGAAGAGCTTGCAGAAGATGTTGACGAGTTGGATGAAGTAGAGGAAGTCGAGGAGCTTGCAGAAGATGTTGATGAACTTGACGAAGTAGAGGAGCTCGCAGAAGACGTTGGTGAGCTTGACGAGGCAGAGGAAGTAGAAGAGCTTGCAGAAGAGGCCGATGAAGTTGACGAAGTAGAAGAAATTGACGATGCCGAAGAAGTCGTTGAAGAGCTCACAGAGGAAGAGTCTTCTGAAGAAGCCGACGAAGAAGAAATCGAAGACCTCTCTGATGCAGAAGAACCTGTAGATGAACTTGACGAAGTAGTTGAAGACCTCGATGAAGCAGTAGATGAACTCGATGAACCTGTAGAAGAGCTCGAAGGTGACGATGAACTCGAAGTTCTCGAAAGTGCCGAAGATGAAATCGATGCCATGATTAAGAGTATGGCACCTCCTCCAAAAAATTACGTGCCATCGAACGAAACCTATTTCGCTACAGAAAAATTTGCCACAGTAGAAAATCTCTATGCCGAAGAGCTCAAACTGGGAAACTTCACTTCATATTTCAAGAAAGGTGCCCTTCCAATCGAAATCAAAATCTATCCACTTCCGGCATATGAAGCTGAAGAGGCAGAACCCGAAGAAGAGTTGATTGAAGACACAATAGAAGATACCATCGAAGATGTCGTAGAAGAGACTCCGGCTGAAACAGCGGTTGAAGAAACTCCAGTTGAAGAACTTACAGAAGAAGTTCCTGATTATCTTCCAGAACCAGATTTCTCAATGACCAGCTTCGGCGAAAATCTTTCCGACGATCTCCCTGAACTCCAGGAAGAAAAAGTAATTGTCGAACAGGATGACGGCGTTTTCAGCATCGCCGAAGACCTTAAATATACCGACATAATCCAGGACGCCGACTTCAAGAGCCTGGTAGATTCAGTTCTCTAGATTGCCACGTCGCCCTACGGGCTCCTCGCAATGACGGGACGACGAATGTCATTGCGAGGAGCGAACTCCGTGAGCGACGTGGCAATCTATTCCCAATCATCAGACAAATCTTTCCATAGAGGATTTCCTTTTTCAATAAGTAAAATCTTCTTCTTCCTCGAACCGTCTTTAATCTGTTTTTCTCTTTCAATAGCATCTTTGATGTCATCATAAATTTCATAATATCCTAATTTATTTACATCATATTTTGCCGTAAAACCGTCATAGGATTTTTGTTTATGCTGACATACTCTTTTCTTTAAATCTGATGTTACTCCAGTATAAAGAGTACCGTTCTTTTTGCTGAACATTATGTAAACAAATGATTGCATGTGTTCCTCCTTTGATTATGGATTGCCACGTCGCCCTACGGGCTCCTCGCAATGACGGGACTTACTTCAACGGACATTTCATGATGACGACAACCTTTGTCATTGCGAGGAGCGAACTCCGTGAGCGACGTGGCAATCCATATATAAAGTAGCCTTAATATGCCATTTATGACAAAAAAATCAAAAAAAAGTTTTAAATTGACAAGAACGCGGGGGGAATATAGAAGATTGCTTTAGAGATAATTTGATAATAATCTTTCATCAAGAATAAAATCTTCTGTTTGTATAACTTTTAGCAGTTTTATGTTTTTGTGACGAGGATTAATTAAAAAGTTTGATTCTTCTTTTATTATGGCAGACGGCACTTTGAGAATAAAACCATCTGAAGCAATCCATTTTGCTACGGCATCCTGTAATTCCGGGTGTGAGGTGTATTTTTGCCAGTTTTGAGGCAGCTTTGTAAGATTCTGAATATCATCTGTTTTGATTTTGTCTGGAATTTCAAGAGTAAGAATAGAAAGATTTGAAATTGCAGAAAGCTTTTGAGCATGAACAAGCAGTTCCAGAGTTGCTAGAGAACGGCTTTCTGCGGTGTAAAGAAGTGGAATTCCACGGTGATTCCAGCGTCCTCCAAAAAGACGAGCTCCTTCACCAGATAAATCATTTATAAAGATTTTTTGAGCAATACGATAAACCTGCATCTTTTACGAAAAAACTCCGTATTGAATTCGTCCAAGACAATCTAAGACCATCTGGGCCCCGTAGCGGGAAGAAATCAGTTTTGCGGGAACTGCTCCATCTAATGAAATGTTAGGAGTTTCAAGCCATTCCTTAAAACTTTCAAGGGAGTTAAAAACCTCTGAGCCTTTAGCAAAAACCTGTGCTACCTGTAGTATTTTTTCTGAAGTTTCAGATGAAAGTTTTTCTTCTTCTGATTTTCTTTGCAGGGTTCTGATATTTATATCTGCAAGAGTCATAAGATATGAAATTGGAAGCTTTGTATTTTTTGAAAGATTAATTACGGCCTTTTTTGTAAGCCCTGTTTGGGAGAATTTGTAATAATCCATAGGAGAAAAAAAATCAGCTTTCTTCTGGCCAATTAAAACTGCAACCTTCATATAAAACCTCCTGTTAAAATATAATGTCAAATGTCGTGTCTGTCAATGAAATATGTCGTGCCTTGTTAAGTCTATATTATTAATATCCCACTTGCCCTAAATTAAGCATAGATTTATAATATTTTCGTTATTTTTTTTTGTAAGAAGGTTTCTTATGACTATTGAGATGCTTGATAAGGCTGTGCGCCGTGTTCCTGATTTTCCAAAACCTGGAATTCTTTTCTATGATATTACCGGAGTTCTTGTAAATCCGGATGCCCTTAAATTCTGTATTGAACAGATGATAGAAAAGTATAAGGACGTAAAGTTTGATGCGGTTGCCGGTGTTGAAAGCCGCGGTTTTATCTTTGCAGCTCCTTTTGCAGAAAAGCTTGGAATTCCTCTTGTATTGATTCGTAAAAAAGGAAAGCTCCCTGGCGAAACTTACCAGTGCAGCTATTCTCTTGAATATGGTACTGCAACAATCGAAGTGCACAAAGCCGACATTAAAAAAGGCGGACGCTATCTTGTTGTGGATGATTTAATTGCTACCGGCGGCACGCTCGCAGCTGCCAAGAACCTGATAGAGCAGGGAGGCGGGGAAGTAACTGATTTCTTTGGCGTAATCGGTCTTCCCGCATTAAATTATAAGTCTGTTCTTGCACCGTGTAATGTTACTACATTAATCAATTATGATGGCGAGTAGATTGCCACGTCGCTAACGCTCCTCGCAATGACAAAAGCGTCATTGCGAGCGCAGCGAAGCAATCCATATTATTAAGTAAAAGGATTCAATTATGATAAAACTACCAAGTAAATATAAAGCAATTCTCGGAACACGCGAAACCGAGCACGCAATTGTTGCAATTAAAGATTTCTTTCAGCTGGCATTGAGTACAGAACTCAACCTTACCCGTGTTACTGCACCTCTTTTCGTAGATGCAGGCAAAGGTATTAACGATGACCTCAACGGTGTTGAGCGCCCAGTAAGCTTCCCGGTTAAAGACCTTGGCGATGCAAAAATGGAAATCGTTCAGTCTCTTGCTAAATGGAAGCGCCTTAAGATAACTTCTCTCGGACTTGAGCCAGGCTTTGGTATCTACACAGATATGAATGCCCTCCGCCCGGATGAAGAACTTGATGCAATTCATTCTATATATGTAGACCAGTGGGACTGGGAAATGGCAATCGATCCAAAGGACCGCACAGTTTTCTATCTTCATGACATTGTAAAAAAGGTTTACCGTTGTATTCAGAGAACTGAATTCTTCCTTTACGACCGCTACCCACAGCTCAAGCCAATACTTCCAAAGGACATTAAAATTCTTTATGCAGATGATTTGCAGAGACAATATCCGAAGCTGACTCCAAAGGAGCGTGAGGATAAGGTTGCCAAGGAATACGGTGCTGTATTTATTACAGGTATCGGTGGCAAGCTGGACGACGGAACAATTCACGACGGTCGTGCTCCAGACTACGACGACTGGATTACAGAATGTGGTGACGGCCACCGCGGATTGAACGGAGATATCCTTGTATGGAACCCGGTTCTTGAGCGTGCTTTTGAGCTTTCTTCTATGGGTATTCGTGTAAGTCCTGAAAGCCTTAAGGCTCAGCTGGAAGAACGCGGCTGTCCTGAGCGCGCTAAGTTTGAATTCCATTCACGCCTGCTTAAGGGTGAACTCATACAGACTTTGGGTGGCGGTATAGGTCAGTCACGTCTTTGTATGTTCCTTTTGCGCAAGGCTCACATCGGTGAAACTCAGGTTAGCGTGTGGACAGATGCAATCAAGGCCGACTGCAAAAAGCACGGTATTGAACTTTTGTAATGAACAAAGAATATAAATTTACAGCGGCAGAATTTGAATCGCAGATTCCGACCTTTAAATCAAAAGGTATAACGGAATTTGCTATTCACGATTCTGCCCTTGCAAATGACAAACAGAAAATCCTTAAAATCATCAGGCTCATTGAAAAAAATGTGCCTGATCTTTTTGTTTCAATCCTTATAAATGCTGCTGCCCTCGACCGCGAAGTAATCTCAGCTGCTCAGAATATTTTCTGTTCTTTTGATATTCCGCTTGAATGCAGTGAGAAGGGTGGTCATCTTCTTTTTGATAAAAAGTTTTATGCAAACAAGGCCCGCCTGCTCAACGAGTCTGGCCTTGTTTTCGGTTTTCATCTTACCTATGCAGCAACCCCCGGAGACAGCTTAAAGCTTTTTTCTGAACGTCTTGATTTTGCGGTGCAGCAGTATCCAAATCATATTGAGTTTCCTCAGATAATGAACAATGAGCTGGAACCTCCAAAGGTTACCGGAACTTTTTCTGCCCAGGATATCCGCTGGTGCCGCGACACTGCCTTTGCCTGCCGAACCTTTTACACAGCCGGCCGTGCAGTTCCCTGGTTCCTTTCTGTGCTCAAACCTTTGCGCATTTATCCTTCCCGCTTTTTCTCGGACTTTGCAGAATGGCAGCGTGTAAATAACTGCTCTTATAAAAGCGGCTTTAATCCTGAAGGTGAAAATCATAAATCAATAGAAAAAATGCAGCTGCTTTTTCTTGATGAAAAATATGAAGAAAAGCATTGCCACTCATTAATCAGCCTTATGCATGACATTGTAAAAATAAACGGTGCAATGTCGCGCCTGGCCGGAGAGGGAGAAGAGTCAACAATAACCACTTCCTATAATCCGGATGATTTACTTAGTGAAGAAGCCTTTGATCTTACTGCCTTTGCAGAAAATGTCTGCATGGAAGAATGTAAGGTAAAGATTTTTTCTAATGGCGAATATCCTGATTATGAGATACAATAATTTGTATGTATAACATAGCTGTTTTTGTACATAACTTTTCGGTCGAATATGCAGACCTGGTAATTCAAGGAATTTATAGATTTTTCTCAGAACGAAAAGATGTCCGGGTTTTCTTTGTACAGACAGCAACTCCCCATATAAAAGACGGACTTTATGAATATCAGTACTGGGCTTCTACTGAATATCTAAAATCAGAAGTTATAGATGAAATAATCGTCGTTTCTAATACCTATTGTATTTATAAAAAACAGGATGAAATTAAAGAACTCTTAGAGCCTTTTAAGGGTAAAAAAATAGTTTCCATAGGAATGAAGTTTGATGATTCTGATATTCATTATACAACAGCAAATTGTGATTCTGTTTATGATGAAATTGTTGGACATTTAAAGAAGGTTCACGGCTGTACAAAAATCGGCTTTTTTTCTGCAAATAAAATCCAGTCACAGGAAGGCTGGGAACGCTTTGAAGCCTTTATGAGGGCCCTTAATAAACATGGCCTCGAGTTTCATCCGGAATGGGTGCTGGACGGAGCTTTTACAAAATCATCTGCTTTTGCAGAAATGAAGCAGAAGTATCACCGAAAAGAAGATATAAAATACGAAGCCATAATTTGCGCCAATGACCTTATGGGAATGGCCGTTCTCGATTATTTTGCAGAGCTAGGAATTAAGATTCCTTCAGAAATGAAGGTCATTGGTTTTGATAATACTTCTCATTCAGTTTTGAGTGTGCCAAGCCTTTCTACAGTTGACCAGAATATAGAAGAGCAGGGCTATGCAGCGGCAGAGCTTGGTTTTAAGCTTTTGAAGGAAGGAAATAAAAAGAAGAATAATCAGCAGCTTACTGTAAATACAAATCTGAAAGCAGTTTACCGCCGTTCATGTGGCTGTGAAGATTTACTTGAACGTAAAAAACGTGACGTATTTAAAGTGGCCGCTTCGCATTATGATGAACTTCGCAGAATCGGAAATCTTTTTGATGTAATGAAAGGAACTTCAAATCTTGATGATTTTGCAAAATCCTTTAAAGCAATTGTTGACAGTTCAGGCTTTTCAAAACTGGTTGTCTTTGCCCTGCGAGAACCGGTAAATGTTTTACGCGATGATGATTTTGTAATGCCGGCGGAAGCAAGACTTCTTCTTAATATCGATACGGAAAATGATGTAGCAAAATATTACGAAGATAATGATTATATAGAACTAAAAAAATCTCTCTTTATTAAAAAACAGGCAGATAAGAATTCGGGCTGCTTTATTTTTCAGCCGGTAGCCCAGGGAACTCTGCAGTACGGATATTTGTTTTGTAAGGCAGAACGTACTGATTTTGGCATGAACAATATTCTGCTTAAGGTAATTACCAGTGTAATTGTACAGGCTTATGATTACACCAAAACTCTTAAGCAGAAAAATCTTCTTGAGACAATGAATAAAGAGCTGAAGGAAAAGAATATTGACCTTAGCATAAGTTCTAAAACAGATGAACTTACAAAGCTTTTGAATCGCCGAGGTTTTATGGAATACGGCCAGAAGCTGATTTTCTTTTCTCAGGAAATTGACAATGACGGTGTTGTCTTCTTTGCAGATCTGGACGGCCTTAAGAGAATTAATGATAAATATGGTCACGAATATGGTGATAAGGCAATTATCGGTGTAGCAGAGGTTTTAAAAGCTGCCTTCAGAAAAATGGATATTATCGGAAGGTTAAGCGGCGATGAATTTGGAATTATTGCTTCCGGAATGGATACAACACATATTGATAAGCTTAGGGAAAAAGTTGATTCCATGTGTGCTGATTATTCTGAAAAAAATAAATTTCCTTTCCTGCTTTCCGTGAGCCTTGGAGTAAGCAGTTTTGATTATATGAATAAAGATTTGAATGAACTTTTGATGGCTGCTGATCAGAGTCTTTACGAGCAGAAGAAAATACATCATGCAAGAATTAAAATTTAGTACAAGCCAGACTGAGCGGCTGGATGAGTTTTTGCGAAGGGAACTGCCACATGCGGTGGTTGAGTGTGCGGGTTCTAAGCGGTCCCTGAGCGGAGTCGAAGGGATCGAAACCACGCAGAAAAACGAAGTTCCGGTTTTTTCAAATTCAAAAATAAGACGTCTCATATTAGCGGGTGCCGTCCAGGTAAACGGCTGCCCCGTTTTGCGCCCTGCTTTTGAACTCCGCGGCCACAGCAATATTACGGTTCGCTTTGAAGCAGATCGCTTCTTTTACGAAAAACAGCCCGACGACCTTGCCTTTGAAATGTCGGACCAGGCCATTTTATATGAAGATGAAAATCTGATTTTTGTTAATAAACCGGCAGATTTTCCTGTTGAACAGACAATTACCGGAAACCGTGCAAATCTTCATGATGCACTGGTTGATTATTTATGGAAGAGAAATCCGTCTCTGCGAAATCCCCCTTATGTTGGAATTATGCACCGTCTGGACCGCACAACCAGCGGAGTAATTATGTTTACAAAAACAAGGTCGGTAAATAAGGAAGTGTCGGAAATCTTTCAGAGTCATAATCTTACCAAGCAGTATCTTGCTGTGGTGGAGGCCCCCCGCGGCACCGATGCCTGTCATTCCGAACACAACTGTAATCACGAACGCAACTGTCATCCTGAACTTGATTCGGGATCTCAATTCACCGTAGAAATGTTCATGGGCCGAATCAATGGAAAATCCCAGCAGGGAAAGTGGGGCCAACTTCCCGAAGCCCGCGACGGCCAGTATTCAAAAACAGACTTCCGTGTCCTAAAGCCGGTCACTGTTGAAGGCCGCAAGTGTCTTCTTATAGAATGCAGTCTTTACACAGGCCGTACCCATCAGATTCGCGTTCATCTGGCAAGCCGCGGCCTGCCGATTCTGGGCGATACTTTATATGGCGGAGCCCCGGCAAAACGCTTATATCTTCACGCAAATCATCTTTCTTTTACTCTGAATGATAAAAACTACGATGTTTCCGCTTCTTTGAATTTATAATAGTGTCAATATTTACCATTGATTTACGGCCTGAATCGTGTTATAATTTTTAGACTGATTTTATAATCAGATTTTAAAAACAGGATGGAAACATATATGTCATTTATCCCATTTTTGCAGGCAGGTGGAGCAGCAAGCGCTTCTACTTCTGGTTCACTTGTAGGAAGCCTTCTTCCTTTTCTGCTCATTATCGTTATTTTTTATCTCTTTTTGATTCGTCCACAGAACAAGAAACAGAAAGAAACACAGAAAATGCTCGACGCATTGAAGAAGGGCGACAAAGTAATCACCATCGGAGGAATCCACGGAACTGTATCTTCTGTTAAAGAAAATACTGTAATCGTAAAAGTTGATGATGACTGCAAGCTCGAATTCAACCGCACAGCTATTTCTTCTGTAGAGCTCACAGAAGCTGAAAAAGCAAAGCTCGCTGAAGAAGCAAAAAACAAAAAACTTTTCAAAGGTAAAAAATCTTCAGACCCTGTAGCAGCAGAAAAAGCTGCTGAAAATGCTGAAGAAAACAAATAATTGGAGTCTATAAAAAAATGAACAAAAGAACTCGTTTATTGGTTCTGCTGGCTGTTATTGCCCTTTGTTTCGTTTTCCTCTGGCCATCAATCAGCTGGTACGGAAGAACACCAAAGGAATTGCAGCAGCTTGCTTTAGGTTCAACAGAAAACATTAAGAACTATGCTGAACTTAAGGCTGCAGAAGATGTACGTAAAATTAAGAAGCTTGATTTGTCTTCTATAATCACAGAAGATTATTCATGGCTTAAAAAAGATGTAAGCAAGAGATACAAGGCTCTTGATAAAAAGGTTCCTGCTGAACTTACATGGAAGGATGTTCTTTCTGCATACGACAGCGAACTTGATTTCCTTACTGTTTTCCAGACACGCTATCGTGAGGAAATCCTTAAAGCAAAGCATTACTACGAAAATTCCGTAAAGCTTGGTCTTGACCTTTCCGGCGGTATGAACATTATCGTTAAGGCAGACCTCGATGCAGCTCTTGAATCTATGGGTGATGCAGTTGCTACAGAAAATGCCGCTGACTTCAAAAAGGAAGCAATGGCTAATGCAATTGAAAATCTTTCAAGCCGTATCGATAAGTTTGGTCTTACTTCTCCTGTTATCCGCCAGCAGGGCGATGACAGAATCTATATTGAAATCCCTGGTGCTGCTCAGGCAGACGCAATCAATACATTGATTATGGGTAAGGGTATTTTGAACTTCCGTCTCGTAGATATGGAAGCAACAAACCAGTTCAAAGCATACTATGCTCAGAATCCTGCAACAACCTTCAATGCAATCGGCGAATTGATGGATCCTTCTATTATTCCTGAAGACTGTGAAGTTTTCGGTGAATATAGAAAAGACGAATATGGTCTTGATGAACGCTATGACTGGGTTGTTGTAAAGAAGGAAATTGCCCTCGATGGTCAGCATGTAAAATCTGCTATCGTAGGTTCTGATGAATTTACAAATCAGCCGGAGGTTCACTTCCAGCTTGACAGCGAGGGTGCAACAATTTTCGGTGACTTCACAGGTGCTCACGTTGGCGAAAACCTTGCAATCGTAAGTGACAATAAGGTTAAGTCTAATGCCCGCATTCAGACAGCCATCACTGGCGGTTCAGTTTCCCTTTCTGGCGGCTTCAGCTACGAAGAAGCAGACAATATCAAGAAGGTTCTCCAGACAGCATGGCTCAACGTTCCTCTCGAGGTAGAAAGCCAGCAGGTTATCGGCGCTTCTCTTGGTGAAGATGCAATCCGTGCAGGTGCCAAGGCTATTCTTCTTGGTCTCGGCCTTATCCTCATCTTCATGCTGATTTACTATAAGGCTTCTGGTATCAACGCTGTTGTTGCTCAGGTTCTGAACCTCTTTATGATGTTCTCTATCCTTTCTGCTTTCAATCTTACACTTACACTTTCTTCTATTGCCGGTATGATTCTTACAATCGGTATGGCTGTAGATGCTAACGTTTTGATTTTTGAGCGTATCAAGGAAGAGCTTCGTCAGGGTAAGAGCCGTCCAGTAGCAATCTCTATGGGATTTGATAATGCTTTCTGGGCAATTATGGACTCTAACATTACAACATTCATCGCTGCTATCTTCCTGAGTCAGCTTGGAACTGGTGCTATCCAGGGCTTCGCTGTTTCTCTTGCAATCGGTGTTGTTTCATCTGTATTTACAGCATTGTTTGTATCACGCCTCATTTTCGACTTCGATACAGATGTACTTCATGCTAAGAAAGTAAGCATTGGTTGGGGGATTAAACAATGAAAAAGACAATAAACTTTAGTAAAGGCTTCCTTCCTGCCGCTATTTTTTCTTGTGCAATTATTGCACTTGGTATTGTTGGTTTTTGTGTAAAGGGAATTAACCTTGGCTTGGATTTCCGTCCTGGTCTTATTGAAGAGATTCGTGTAGCAGAGCCTGTTGCAGAAATTTCTTATAAGGGTGCTGCAAATGTTTCTATGGATCTTTCTGCCGGTCAGATGGATATCATCATTTCTGGTACTGGTGCTGATAACGAAACACGTTCCTTCAACTTTGCAGTTCTCAAGACTGTTGGTGAACTTGCTGCTGAAGTAAATAAGCTTGCTGATGTTACAATGACTGTAAAGAATGCTTCTTATGATTCTACAAAGCTCTTCTTGAACTCTGCCGTTACAAATCAGCTTACTTCTACACCTATTTACATTTATCCGGCTGGTACTTCTGAAATTACAACAGATGATATCCGTAACGCTCTTGGCGAGGTTGGCGGAAACATCAAGCAGCTTGGTACTGGTGCAGATGCTTCTTACCAGATTCGTATGGGTGTAAGCGAAGGCGATGCTCAGAACGAGATTCAGTCTTCTATTAATGACAAGCTTTATAAGGCCTTTGGAAAAGAAAAGGTTGCTATCGTTAAGACAGACTTTATTGGTGCTGGTATGTCAAAATCAACATCTATTAAGTCTATCATCATGTTCATTGCAGTAGTTGGACTTATCTGGCTCTATGCAACAATCCGCTTCCACTGGGACTTTGCCCTTGGTTCGGTAATTGCCCTGATTCATGATACTTTGATTATGTTTACCTTCATCATCTGGACTCAGATGGAATTCTCTTCTACTGTTCTTGCTGCCGTTCTTACAATCGTAGGTTATTCTATCAACGCTACAGTCGTAATTTTGGACCGCGTTCGCTATAACCTTAAGATGATGCCTGAAGCTAAAACTTTCAACGAGATTCTGAACAAGTCTTTGAGCGATACATTCACACGTTCTGTTTTGACAACTGTAACAACTTTGTTCGCAGTCGTTTCTCTCTTTGTATTTACAAGTGGAAGCATTAAAGACTTCTCTCTCGCAATGATTGTCGGCTTGATTTGTGGTATGTATTCTTCTATCTTCATTTCGAGCGGCTTCATTTCTGCTTCAAGAAAGAACTGGAAAGCAGAGTACGGTGTTCACCACTCACTCAAACACGTTCGTGCTGACGAAGAATAGTATGTCATCCTGAACCTTCGCAGCATAGCTGCTCGGAGACTCGCTAAAAATAGTCCACTGGACTATTTTTGCCCTGCTTTGCAGTGCCGCTCCCTATGTTTCAGGATCTTTCTAAAAGATGCTTTGTTTACACAAGGCATCTTTTTTTTTATACTAACGGAATGGAAATTATTAGAGCTTCGGTGCTGGGGTTTTGTTTTGGTGTAAGACGCGCCGTTGAGCTGGCAGAAAAAGCCCTTGCCGAAAATCCGGGCAAAAAAGTTTATTCTCTGGGGCCTTTGATTCATAACGAAAATGCCTTGCGTGCTCTTGAAGCAAAGGGACTTCATATTTTAGAAGAAACAGAAATCTCCGCTCTCAAAGAGGGCAGTGTAGTAATAATCCGTGCACACGGAGTTGCCCCGAGCGTAACAGATGCCCTGGAAAAACGAAGCTGTCAGATAATTGACGCAACCTGCCCGCGCGTAAAAGCCAGCCAGAAAATGGTTGAGCGGTATTCCTCGGAAAATGATTATGTTGTGCTTACCGGCGACCGTAACCACGGCGAGGTAATTGGAATTGCAGGTTATGCAGGAGAAAACTTCAGTCAGCTTCAGGATTTTGAAGAGGCAGAAAAGTTTGATATTCCCCGCAGCGAAGAAAAAAATATAATTCTTTTGAGTCAGACAACCTACAGCCCAAAAGAGTTTGAGAAAATAGAAGGCCTCTTCCGCCAGAAATTTCATAACCTTGCAGTGATGAATACAATCTGCCCGGCTACAAATGAACGCCAGCAGGCTTTGCTTGAGCTTTGTTCTAAGGTAGATGGTGTGCTCGTAGTAGGCGGTAAGAACTCAGCAAACACCAAACGCCTTTATCAAACCGCCGTCGCAAACTGCAAACAGGCAGCCCACATCCAGTCCGCCGCCGACATCCCTCAAGAGTTCTTTAATCTAAAAACAATCGGCATAACAGCCGGCGCATCAACCCCAGACGAAATCATCGAAGAAGTTGAACAGAGATTAGAAGCAGGGTTTTAGGGGAGCAGTACTAGTAAAAGTCAGGAGATTTACATATGAAAAAGGAATTAATAAAGCAGGACTTTAATCAGGTTTATACAATCATTGATATCCACAGAACTCGTGCTTTCCAGGAAATAAACAATAATTCCCTGATGATTGCTTGGAATGTGGGCGGTTATGTTTCTGCAAAGATTAAATCTTCTGAATGGGGCAGCAATGTTGTTACAGAGCTTTCTGAGTATCTACGTACAAAAGATCCAAGTCTGAAAGGATATGGACGTAGAAATATTTACATGATGGTAAAATTCTACGAAACATACTCATCACCAGAATTTATTGCATTGTGTGATAAATTAAAATTAAATGGAAAACTTACTTTACCAAAAACAACAGGCAAAAACTCAATTGTGCCATCTGAAGTGGCACAAATTGTGCAATTTGAAATTGCACAAATACCATCACTATTAATGCAGATAAACTGGACTAGTCATCAGCAGATTTTAAATAGCTGCAAAACTAATGAGCAAAAGATTTTTTACATTCTTTATAGCAGACATGAAAGACTTGAAGTGAAAGAACTGCAGCGTGCAATAAAAACTAATGCATATGAGTCTGTTTTGGGAAGTAAAGACTTTAAATCATCAACACTGAAAAATCTTTATCCGGAAACAAGTCTTCTTTTAAAAGATACAGCATATCTTGAGTTCCTTGGATTACCAAAGAAATATAAAGAATCCAGACTTAGGAAAGGGATTGTTTCTCACATGAAAGACTTTGTTCTTGAATTAGGAAAGGATTTTCTTTTTATTGATGAAGAACATCAGCTGGAAGTTGGTGGAAAAACCTATAAAGCAGACTTACTCTTTTATCACAGAGGCTTGCATTGTCTTGTTGCAATCGAATTAAAAACAGACGAGTTTGAACCAAGTTATATGGGACAGCTGGAGTTCTATCTGGAAGCTCTTGACCAAACTGAAAAGCGCAGTAATGAGAACCCAAGTATTGGTATTTTACTTTGCAAAGAAGCAAACCGAGAAGTTGTAAAATATGCCTTGAATAGAAGCATGAGCCCTACTATGGTTGCAGAATACAAAGAGAAACTTATTCCTCAGGAAGTTTTACAACGCAGCTTGGAAGAGTTTATTGGTGCTATTTCAAAAAAGTAATAACTTGATATTTCTATTGGGCGAGGAAGTTCCTCGCCTTTTTTTTATGTGCAGACGATTTTGAGTGGAAAAACACCTTTTTAGTGTTATAATAAATTATAAAAAAAATTAGTATTGGTGGAAAAATGCCTTTTCATATTCATACTATATGCAACACAAAAGCTACAATAGAAATAAAAAATTATTAGGAGAATTCTAAATAAAAATGAAAAGAAAGATATTTATTATATTTTTACTTACAAACATAGTTTTGCTATTTGCTCAAAATCAAAATGAAAAAATTGTATTTAAGAATGAACTCACAAAAATAATTCAAACAAATGATTCTATAAAAATTTCTAATAATTATTTTGATGATTTATCACGTCGTTTTATAAAAAAAGAAATAGAATTAAACATTGAAAATATAAAACAGGATGAAAATAAATATCAGTATTTTGATATTTCTGGTGACAAATTATATCTTCTGAGAAGTAATAATATTTGTTGGACTTATTCAGAAAATGCTAACAATCCATTTTCTATTGTGCAAATAACTAGAGTATCTGATTTTAAGAATGTTCTTGAAAAATATAAAAAAAATAATTCAGAAAGAGAATGGGAATATGAATATATTACAAATTTCAAAATAAAAGAAATAAAAGCTTCTTCATATTATGTAGAAAATAATACAACCGAATATGTAAGTTCATATCTTCAATATTTGAAAAAAGAAGATTATGAAAATTTTTATTTGTATATCAAATCTCCATGGGTGCCTGGAAAAGAAAGAAATTCATCAGGTATAGGAGAATATCTGGAAATAACATTTAATGAACCTCTTGATAATCTTGTAGTTTTGAATGGATATGTAGATTTAGAAAAACGGCATTTGTATAAATATAATAATCGTGTAAAAACAGCAGTAATAACATCACTGGATAAAGAGCATCCTTTTGAATTTGAATATATTTTTGAAGATTATGTTCATTTTTCAGAAATAAAATTACCAGAAAAAGTTAGTAAAGTTCGTCTAACAATTAAAGATGTTTATAAAGGTGAAAAATGGGATGATACTTGTATCTCAGCTGTAATTACAAGATGGCAAGAATAAATTTTCAAAGCATTGCACATAATAATATACATATGAAAAAATTATATAGAAAAAATAGTAAAAAAGGTTCGTATTTTAATAAAATGGGGTTAGTGTGAAGAGAAATGTAAAAAAAAGTATTCATGAAAGTTTTAATCGTTATGTATCAGTAATATTAATTCTTGTTTATACTATGACATTGTTACCAGCCCAGGAAATTACACGCGCATTTGATGAGAGTAAAAACCGGCTGGATTATTACCTTGACAAAGCCGAATTAGAATATGAAGAATCTGATTGGGAAAAGAAAGCCGAAACAGGTTTACATGAAGCCCTGCTTTTTTGGGAAAGTGAAAATACATATCTGAAAGAAAATGACTATGAAGAATACCTTAAGCAGAAAAATGAAGCTCAGTTAAATCTTGAAAATGAGCCTAATAAATTGCAATATGTTAATTATATGTATTCACAACATAATTACTATAAATATAAATACGGAATAAATGACTATGCTTACTAAATTAAATTATATTTTTCTTCTTTTTTTATTAGTTTTTTTATTAGTTGCTTGTAATAAAAATACTAATAATATTATAAAGGAAACAAATGAATTTCTTAAAAAGAATATTGAGGTGACGGATTCTCTTTCAGATAACAAAAATGATGAAATAGCAGAGATGAATGATTTTGATACGAAAATAAATTTTGATTTTACAGAAACAGCTTATCCTTATGAGCAAATAAAAGATATTGAAAAAATCAGATGGATTAATTGTGGAGAGGATAATTTTGATTTACCACTGGCAGATTCAATAACCTTTTCATTTAAGGTATTACCATCTGAGAAATATTTTAAGATATTTGATTTGAAGAAGAATCAATATAATACTATTGGAGAAGGTGAAGAATATACCCTTACAGAGGGAACGTATTATATATATTATGAGTTCAAGAATAATTATTTTGTGACAAATTTATCTGACTCTTATTATACATATTTGCTGAAACAAAAAGACTCTTATTTCATAAATATAAATGGGTATAATCTTGGTTCATTCAATTTTGATAATGAAGATGAATATTTAAGAGAAGATGGAAACAAATTTTCAGTAAATGATTTGTCTACTAAATATATCAAATTAAATGATAAAGATCTCTATACAATAATCGAACCATTTGAAAATACAGATTTATATATTGGTACCGTATCTATTACGGATAATAATCAAACAATCAAAGAACGAGGAAATCATTTTATATATTATGAGCAGGAAAATAGTTCTTTTTATCCAGATTCAATGTTTGCTAAAAAAGGATATAATTTTGAAAAATATGGGAATGATAGTTTTGTCATAAAAGTAATAAAATATGATGAAGATGTAAAACTACTTTTATTGGATACACCAATTCTTACAAGACCATATGTTCCAATGGAAGATTTCTTTACTACTGATACAGCTAAGGTAATTATTACAAAGCCATATGAACAAAGAAATAATAGTATTTATTGTTACAATGATTCGGATTTTGATTCAGAAGTGATAAAAGAGTTACCAGGTAATAAACGATATTATGTAACTATAATCGATGCAAAAGAAAAGCTTGAAGAATTTAACAACGAAATTTCAAAATGGGTAAAAGTAAAGTTTGATGATGGCTTCGAATGCTGGGTATGGGGACGTGACATAATTCTTTTTAATTCTACAAGCAATTATGATCTTCAAAAAGTGAAAAGATATGTTAACTATAATACAGTAAAATAGTCTTTAATATTAAGAATCATAGTTTTAAAGTGTTTATATATGAAAGAAAATGAACAAAAAAAGAATTAATAAAAAATTAAATCGTATAGTTTCAGTTATTTTCTTAATAGTTTATACAACATCCTTATTACCAGCCCAGGAAATTACACGCGCATTTGATGAAAGTAAAAACCGGCTGGATTATTACCTTGACAAAGCCGAATTAGAATATGAAGAATCTGATTGGGAAAAGAAAGCAGAAACAGGTTTGCATGAAGCCCTGCTATTTTGGGAAAGTGAAAATACATATCTGAAAGAAAATGACTATGAAGAATATCTTAAGCAGAAGAATGAAGCTCAGATATATCTTGAAATGGAAAAGAACAAAAGCTATGTAAAATGGCTATGTGATAAAGTAAACAGAGCATCATCGGCTAAAGTAAATAATGAATTAGCAAAAGAACTTAAAGAGGCAAGAGATGCATATGATACAGCCGGGTATTCTTTAAATGAAGCAAGTCAGCTCCAGACTTCATGGTATGAAGAATCTGAAAATATAATAAACACTTACCTTGAAAAACTTGATACAGAAAACTCAAATCAGTTACCAGAAATAAAACAGCGTCTCCTTGAAAAAGGGATTGATAGTACAGACGTTGATAATGTTTATAACAATTTAGCAATTAATAGTCGGGCTCTTTTAAGAACAGAAAGCATTCAACTTTCCAAAAGTGAGGGAAGTAAATTAATAATAAGATTTTTTGAAGATAAAAAAAATGTTGAAAACGATAATTTTGACGAAACTGACGTTACTAATCTATTAGAAAATTTTAAGGATGTGTTTAATAAAGGTCTTGCAGTATTGTTATTTGTGTTTATTAATAATAGGATAAAGTAAAATGCAGAAAGTCTATTATTTTGAATCTTATAATGCTGCCATTACTTTATCAAATGAAGTACTTTTTGCTATGCTGGATATTGCTGGAGAATATAAGACAGCAGATGAAATTGGAAAGCAACTGGCAACCAGTGCAGTAACGAGTACAATAAGCATACTGGGAGCGGGAGCCGGAGCAGCGGTATCCGGCTTAAGCGGAATCGGCGGAGTATTAGCAAAGACAGGAGTGAGTGCAGCAACCAGCGTAACAAGTACGGTAACAGTAAATGTCATTCAAAGTGGCGGTGACTGGGACAGGTTCTCAGACAGCATGAAGAGTTTTGACACCTGGAAAGGCTGTATTTCAAGCACGGCTGGAAGCCTTGTAACAAATAGTTTAGGGGCAATCAATAGTTATGATTCAAATGGTATTGCTCTTTCTGGAAAAGTATTTGATACCTCTTCTATAGGTAAGCTTAATTCACTTGCAGGCGGGCTGGCATCAACAGCCGTTACTTATGGCCTTACCGGAGAAGCAACGTTTAATGTATTAAACATTGCAGATTTTATTAATCCGAACTCAAAACTTGCAGGTGCAAGTTCTGGACTACTGGAAGTAACTTTGGGCGGAGAAAAAGGTTTTTCAAGCAGAATAGGAACTGGCGGAACTAATATCAGCAGCAGCAGTCTTTTAGGTGCAGTGAAAGGTATGAATGAAGCTTCCAAAGTAACAGACTGGAAGTATGGCTCAGATGAACAGAGAAGTACTTTAAATGCAATAAATATGCTTGGTTATACACAGGTCAAAACAAAGGAAAATGATAACATACAGCTTGCAAAAGACATCTGGAATGGTGAACTTGGAGTTGAATACGGAGACACCGGTGAAGATTACGGAAACTATAAAGTCGGTGACGACAAAATAAAACTAAGCAATAAGCTTCTATGTGGCGGCAAGGAAGCAAGCGCAAAGCTTGCAGCCGTAATGAGTCACGAAGGAACACATGCATATGGTAACCGTGTAGAAGGCGTAGCACATTATGCTGCTGACCAAACATATTCACAGATTAATTCAATCTTTAAGCTCAATGGAGATACATCATTCAGTGATCAGATGCTAGCAGGCATTCTGGACCGTGATAACTGGAAAGAGAATGAAGATGATGTGGATCATTGGCAACAAGTTTTTGAAAATGGCCAATTAGGATGGAGAGAAGATGGAAATTATGGATTTAAATTTTTAGATGGAGTGTACCTTACTCCAGATGAAATGAAGGATTATATAGAGAAGACTCGTTCAGATTTTGAAAATGGAACTTATTCAAAAGAAGCTTTATTATTTGCGGCAAATAATTCTGACCCTATGAAGTTTAATGATTTAATATTAGAATATCAAATGTTTCTAATGAAGTCTGAAAGTTTTGTTGATGCAAGTAGTGCTGCAGAAATTTTAAAACAGGAAATTTCTAATGGCAAAAGTTCAAATATTAGTCAATATACAAAAAAAATGGGAGCAGCATTATTAAATGCTCAAGAAAGTGGACTTTTATCAAAAAATCCTTACGGAGTGATTGATACATCTAACTTAATTGGAGAAGGCAATGTTATACATCCATATTTCTCACTTGCAGGAATAGTTGAAGGATCTAGCAATCCTTATATTAATATATCAAGTTATGAAGCATGGCGAATAAATGATGTTGATATGGCAGGTATATCAACAGGTAGTTATATATTAAATGAGTTTTCACCTTTTTATCATCAAGGATGGGATGGAAATGGTAATGGTAATATTGTTGCATCATTGGATGGTGGCCTTTATTTAGACTATCTGAACGCTGAAGGTTTCCAGGTTAATAATACAACATCTTTAGGAACTTTTGGTACGTCACATGCTTCCTCTTCTACTGTAGACCAATTTTTTAAGCTATTTGGACAAGAAGGTGTTTCTTTATCGCATAATGGCAATCTATATGAATTAAGTGGTATCAAGGCAGGAACTGTAATAGGTTTTGTTGGAAATACTGGAAATAATACGACTGGAGCCCATGCACATATGTCTTTGAATGGAAGTGGAGACCAATTTGCGAAAGTATTTAATGATTCATATTTTAATAATGAATTTAATTATTTTAGACCGACAGATTATGCAATGTATTTAAGTGGCTATGAATTCCCTACAATGAATAATAATCCAATTCTATGGAAAAATGTTCAAATATATTCTAATAGAAATTCAAATAAATTAAACTTTAATGATTTTAAGAAGCATAATAGCGAAGAATATATGAGCAATTTTTGGACTAGATATCCAAAATAGGGGATATAAAAATGAAAAAAAAAATTCTAGTTGTTATAATATTTTTATACAAAACATTATCTTTCTCATTAGAAGTAAGAACTAATGTAATTGTAAATGGTGCCTATAATAAAATAGGTTTTTGGACAAGAGGTGTAAAAGATTGTTTTTTTACAGAAGATGATGAATTGGTAATAAAGAGTTCTTTTCATGGAGATTTCATATATTCAGTCATAGAAAATAAAGATGTTTATGAAATTGATTTGGATTTATATAATAAAAAGAATGCCAAACGTATTAGTTATAACTCTCAATTGTCATATGGATATTATATATATATTTCTGATGATTTAATTGCTTATGAAAACTCTTCGCCAAACCCTCGTCAAAGGAATTATAATCCAGATCCTTTGTATTTTTATATAAAAGATAAAAAAGATGAAATCATTTTTAATTTTAATCAATGGAAACTAAATCATGAAGAATACTATCCTCGTAGTTATTATAATTCGTTAAGTGAAAAAATCTTTTATACAGATGAAGGAAGAGAAAGAATAATGAAAATTAATGCTGTTTACACTGTGAAAGATTTATATTGTATAAATAAAGAAAAGAATAAAATCGCAATTATTTTAGATAATTATAATTCTGAAGGAGCCTGTGCTTTAATAATTTTTGATATCTTATACAACGCAACAGTAAATGATCTTAGAGTCCGTCTACGTAGCGAACCTAATTTAGAGAGTCAAACACTTTCTTATTTTTATACAGGTGACGATGTCAAAATTCTAGCTCAAAGTGATGAAAAATATGAAATAGACGGCGAAAGCTGGTATTGGTATAAAGTTGAAAGTGGAAGTTATCCAGTTGGCTGGGTCTACGGAAAATATCTTGATATAGAAAAAGAATGACTTACAGAGGAGGCACTTGCACTTGCAGTAGCCCAGATTTCCATATATTGAAAAGACTTCTTACTTCCTATATAATAATAAAATTATGAGTAGATGTTTTACAATGTTAAAGCCAGGTGTAGTTAATCGCCGCCTGGTAGGCGAAGTTATTGAGCGCCTCGAAAAAAAAGGTTTTAAACTTGTTGGTATGAAGATGATGCATGTAACTCCTGAACTTGCAGGAAAACACTATGCAGAACATGATGGTAAACCATTTTATAATGACCTCGTAGACTATGTTACTTCTGGTCCTGTAATTGCAATGGTATGGCAGGCTGATGACTGTGTTACTCTTATGAGAAAAGTTGTTGGTGCTACAAAACCTACAGAAGCAGTTCCTGGAACTATTCGTGGAGATTATTGTATCCACACAGACAGAAATATTATCCACGCTTCTGACAGCGACGAAAGTGCAGAACGCGAAATCAACCTCTGGTTCAAGCCTGAAGAGCTTTATGACTGGAAGGATTGTGAGGACGGATGGTTCTAATTCCATCTGTTGAGGGGATAAATCATGTCTGAAAAAACAGTAGGCGTTATTGGTGGTGGTGCCTGGGGAACTGGACTTGCTCAGGCTCTTGCACGCGGTGGACATAAGGTTCAGATCTGGGCTTTTGAAAAGGAAGTAGCTGATTCAATTAACAATGAACATGAAAATAAGCAGTTTCTTCCGGGCTATAAACTTAGCGAATCTATTACCTGTTCAAATGATGTAATTGAAGTTGCAACAGGCAAAGAGTTTTTGATTATTGCTTCACCATCTCTTTTCCTTGAGAAGATGATTAAACAGATTGCAGATGTACCAAATATTGCAGATGGTTCTACTGTAATTACTGCTGTTACTAAAGGATTTGTTCCTTCAGATAAGGGACCTCGTCTGATTCTTGAAACAATGGAGTCTGTACTTCCAGAAGTATATAAAGACTGCACTGTTTATATGGCAGGTCCGAGCCATGCAGAGGAAGTTGCAATGGGTAAACTTACAGGTCTTGTTGCTGCTTCCTTAAATCCTAAAAATTCAATACGTGTTCGAGAGCTTTTTAAAGTACCTGGACTTATGGTATTTTCAAGCTTTGATGTTATTGGCGTACAGATTTGTGCAGCTGCAAAAAACGTAATTGCCTGTGTATATGGCGCAATGGATGCTATCGCTGAGGATTCTAGTGTGTTCGGCGACAATGCAGAAAGCCTTCTTCTTGCAGCCGGCTTAAATGAAATTCAGACAATTGGCTTTGCTATGGGAGCAACTCATGCAGAGACCTTTACATCAATTTCTGGTGTAGGTGATCTGGATGTTACCTGTAAATCAAAATATGGACGTAACCGCCGCTTTGGTCAGGATTTAATCAAAACTGATATGCTTTCAAAGTTTAAGAACATTGATGATTTGATTGCCAATGTTTCGAAAATCGGATACCTGCCTGAGGGAGCAATTGCCTGCAAGTATGTTCACGAAATTGCAGAGAAAAAAGATTTGAAGCTTCCTCTTTGTGACGGCCTTTACAAAATTTTAAATAAAGAAACTACTATAGAAAATACTTTGTATCAGTTGATGCATTTGTAGGATAGAAAATGTTAGAGAAAATCACAGGAACTTTTAGTGGAATCGTAAAAAAACTCAGTGGTAAATCTACTATCACTGAAAAGAATATCGAAGACGCCGTTGAAGAAATCAAAATGGCTCTTCTCGAGGCCGACGTAAACCTCCGCGTTGTACGCCGCTTTGTTAATTCTACTATAGAAGAAGCTAAGGGTGAAAAGGTTCTTAAGTCTGTAGACCCAGGCCAGCAGTTTACAAAAATCATCTACGACAAGATGGTTTCAATGCTGGGTGATACTAAAGTTGATTTACACCTAAAAGGCCCTGATACTCAGTCTGTAATTTTGATGCTTGGTCTTCAGGGTGCCGGTAAAACTACTGCAGCCCACAAGCTCGCTGCCCGCCTCAAGAAAGAGGGTAGAAAGCCATTACTCGCTGCCTGCGACCTCGTTCGTCCGGCTGCCGTAGAACAGCTTAGCCAGCTGGGTGAGAAAATCGGTGTTCCTGTTTATAAAGAAGATTCTAAAAATGCCGTTCGCAATGCAGAAGAGTCTATCGCTTTTGCCCGCAAAAACGGCTACGATACAATCATCATAGATACTGCCGGTCGTCTTCAGATTGACCAAGAGATGATGGCAGAGCTTGTAAAAATCAAGAAAGCAACTGGTCCTGTAGAAGTGCTGCTTGTTGCCGATGCGATGACCGGTCAGAACGCAGTTGATATTGCCAAGACCTTTGATGAGCAGCTTGGCTTGACCGGTGTAATCCTTACAAAGTTCGACTCAGATGCCCGCGGTGGTGCGGCTCTTTCTCTTAAAACAATCACAGGTAAGCCGATTCTCTTTATCGGTACCGGTGAAAAAACAGAAGACTTTGAAGTTTTCCATCCTGAACGAATTGCCAGCCGTATTCTTGGTATGGGTGATGTTGTTTCCCTTGTTGAAAAAGCACAGGAAACAATGGATGCAGAAGCTGCCCTTAAAATGCAGAAAAAGCTTCAGCGCAACGAGTTTACCCTGCAGGACTATCTTGAACAGTTCCAGCAGGTTAAGAAGATGGGTAACATGCAGTCCATCATCGACATGATTCCTGGAATGAGCGGAATGGACGCATCACAGATGGACCTTTCTTCCATGAAGAAAAATGAAGCAATCATCCAGAGTATGACATATAAAGAGCGCCTTAATCACCTGATTATTGGCCCAAGCCGCCGTAAGAGAATTGCAAAGGGCAGCGGTACATCAGTTGCAGACGTAAACAAGCTTCTCAAGCAGTTCGAAAAAACAAAGCTTATGATGAAAAAGGTTAGCCGTAACCGAGGAATGCAGGGCCGCATGATGAATCAGCTGGGACTTGACCCTTCTATGATGGGTGGCATGGGCGGTGCAGCAGGCCTTGGTGGTGCTCCCGGAGCCGGCGGACTTCCTGGCGGTTTAGATCCAAGTGCCCTCAAAGGCATGGACATGAAAAAGCTGATGGAAATGGCTAAGAAGTTCCGCTAACGTACCGTCAATACACTGGCACTGCGGCCATCTGTTGTGTAAATCTTCTGTGGATTAGTGTTGTCGAGGACCGGTGTAAGTCCAATATAATAATTGTAATAGTATTTTCCGGCCGGGAGGGGCAGCTCAAGCTCGTAAAGGCCTGGCGAAGTTTCTACCATTTCGTAAATCCATGGGTCCCAGTTTGTAAAGGTGCCCGCAAGATTTATCTTCTGACCTGATTCACCCTTGTAAATAAAGTGGGCATAATCGTTGCGCGGAGATTCTGTATAAACATTTATGCTTCCAAGATTATCCAGCTTTGAAAAATAGAGATTTACATTCTGGTCGTATTCTTTGTTAGGATTTAATGGATCTGTGGTCCACAGTCCGTCAAAAACAAGACGGTAACGCAGCTCTGTAAACTTGTGTTCCCGTTTGTAAACGTAAAACATATGCTTACGGCTTACTTTTTCTTCATCATCCTTCTGGGTAAGAATCTGGAAGGGGTGAATAACCTTGTATTCTTCAAAATCAAAAGCAATACCAACAAAGCGGTGTCTTGTATCCGCAGTGAAAATAATATAATCGTCGGTGACCACAGGAGCCCCCGGCTTGTCAATCCCATGCAAAAGTGTATCAAGCTCAAAATTCTGATAATTAGTCTGTTCTGCGGCAAAGAGCGGCGCTCCCAAAAGCCCCACACCCGCAATCAAGAGTAAAATAAGCTTTTTCATAGTTTGATTATCGGATTTATTTGTGGAGAGTTTAGTACAAGTATAATATACCCCTCGGAGATGTATGATTTAATGGACGGGAGCAGATTGAATAAAATATTTAGTTTCGGAATTGTTGATTTGATGTACGCGAGTGGAGAAAATACCCCAATCTGCATCGCCAGGGGCGAGCGGAAGCGAAGCTGGAGCGAGTCTATGTTCCACATCCCTGGCGCCCGCAGATTGGGTGTTTTCGCAACGGAAGTACATCAAATCATGATAACACCTATAATTGAATATTTCACTTAAGTCGTGTCTTTTTTCATCCGTTCATATAAGTAGTATATTATACTTGTATTTTAATAGGGTTGTGGGGTAAAATTAAAGTAGTATGCCAGGATTAAGTCAGCTTAAAAAATTCAGCAGCGATCTTCTCTCGCTCGGCGATGAAACAAATCTCCGTGCGGCACGAGGAGAAAAGCCTGTAAAAGTAGAAATTCCAAAAGAAATTGAAGATAAAAACGACTCAGAAGACTTTGTTCTTGGTATGCCTCAGATTGAGGCCGAGGTTGAAGATAACTCAGCCGAAGAAGACCTTTCTGATTTAACTGCCCTTGTTAATCCTGGAGCCGCTGAGAAAAAAGACGGCGGCGAAGCAGAGCCTGCCCCAAGCTTTGAAGCCCCAGATATGTCTGCTCTTTTGAATCCGGTTGCTCCTCCTGCAGATGACGATGCCGGAATGCCGGATCTTTCAATGTTTGATGAGCCGGAAGAAGAGCCTGAAGAAATCGTTGAAGAAGAACCGGAAGAAGTTTCAATTGCCGATATGGGCCTTGATGCCCTTCTCGCAGGTGGCGGCTTTGATGAGCCTCAGGAAGAAGAGAAAGAAGAAACTGAGGAAGCTTCAGATGCAGATATTGATTTAGACGATTTTGAAGATATTCCTGATTTAGATGATATTGGTTCAGAGCCGGCTGCACCAGAAACAGCTTCAGACTCTATCGATGATATAGCGCCACTTGATGAAGCGGAACCTTTAGACGAACCTTCTCCTTTAGAAGAAGCTGCTCCTTTAGATGAACCTGCAGCAATGGACGATCTTCCGTCATTAGATGACATGGCTTCTTTAGATGAGCCTGCGCCTTTGGATGATGCAGACGCACTTGAAGAACCTGCTCCTTTAGACGATTTTGCGGCTCCGGGGGATGCAGCTCCTTTAGACGACTTTACAGCTCCAGGTGACGCAGCTCCTTTAGACGACTTTAATTTTGATACACCAGATGCCGCTCCTTTGGATGACTTTGCCGCCCCTGGTGATGCAGCACCTCTGGATGACTTTACAGCTCCAGGTGACGCAGCACCATCAGATGATTTTAATTTTGATACACCAGATGCTGCAACACCTCTTGATGACTCTAACACTCCAGGCGATGCAGCTCCGTTAGACGACTTTGATTTTGACATACCTGCAGATACAAGTACCGATACTGCTTCTGCAGAAACTCTTGAAGATTTAGGCAGTCTTGATTTTGATGCACCTGAGGCAGCTGAAGTTCCAGAGACCACAGAGGCTCCTGAGTCTACAGAGTCTACAGATGCAGCCCTCGATGATTTTGATTCTTTACCTCCAGATAATTTTGATGAAGATGAGCCTGAAAGTGCGATTCCTTCTGAAACTGAAGCTCCTGCCGAAAGTGAAGATGTGGCTGAAAACGAAGGTTCAGCTGAAGCAGTTGAAACTACCGAACCGGCTGGCGATACTTCCGGTGAATCATTCGGACTTGAAGAATTAGGTAATTTAGATTTTGATGCTCCGGACGCTGCAGCAGATTTTTCAGATGCAGAAGCAACTCCAGCAGCCGACGCCGAATCATCAGAAGAAGACAGTGGCATTCCTGCCGGTCTTTTTGATGCCGGTGATGTAGAAACTCCTGAAACTCCAGAGTTCTCTGCAGAAGATGAAATTCCTGATTTTGATGATACAGCCGGACTGGATGATATTGGTGGAAGTGACGATGCCAGCGGAGAAGAAGGCGATGAAAATGCACCTCTTGAGGTATTTGATACTTCAGAAATGGAGGGCATGGACTTTGGCATTCAGGATACAGACTCGCAGCTTAGTGGTGGTGGAGACGGAGATTTTGAATTCGGCTCACACGATGACTTTGCAATGGAAGGTGAGTTTGAGATTCCGGGCTTCTCAGACGTTACAACTGCAAAAGAAGAAAAATCAGCAAAACCAAAGCTTGCCACAGGAAAAGATAAAAAAGCCAAAGGAAAGGGTAAGAAGGCAAAAGAACTTGATGAGCCGGACTTTAGCGGCGCAGCAGAATCAGAAGAACTGCCTCCAAATACACTTTCTGATGAGCAGTATAAAATCTTCCTTGCTAATCTTGCAGAATATCCGCTGAACGTACGACTTGCTTTTGAAGACTTTATTGTTCAGGATGAATTTACAGATGACGCTGAATTTGAAATTATAGAAAAAATCCTCAACAAAGCACCTGCCCGCCAGGTTGCCGGTATGCTGGAAAAGATGCTCGATACATCTATTCCAATTCCTCGCGACTTTGAACACAGAACTGCGGCAGAATACGAGGCTTATAAAAAGTCACTTTCATATCAGCTTAGAAATAAAATTATTCCGGGAGTTCTGCTTGGACTTCTGCTTACAATTGTAGGCTGGGGACTTGTTAAATTTACGGACTACTGCATTTACAGACCACTTAAGGCTAATTCCCTCTATAAACAGGGCTACGCTTTACTGCAGGCAGATGAATATCCTCAGGCAGAAATGCGTTTTGAAGAAGCTGTTAAAAAGCGCATAAATAAAAAATGGTTCTTCAGATATGCCCGTGGCTATCGTGAACATAAACAATATCAGCGGGCTGGAAAAATGTACCAGAATATTCTGCGCTACTTTAAGCACGATAAGATGGCTGGTCTTGAATATGCAGATATGGAGCTTAATGATCTTGCAAATTATGAACGTGCAGAAGAAATAGTCCGCCGTGAGATACTTGATTATCATATAAATGATGCAGATGGAATCCTCAAACTTGGAGATGTATTCCTGGAGTGGGGTACAGAAAAAGATCCGTCTAAGCTTGAGCTTGCCCGTGAACAGTACGCAACACTTATTCAGCTTTATAAACCTACAGATCTTTATCTGTCCAGAATGATGCGTTACTTTATCCGTACAGACAATTTACGCGAAGTAATTCAGATGCAGAAAACCTTTGAGCCTCGCGAAAAATCTCTCAGTTCAGAAGACTGGGCCGAACTCAGCGGTTATCTGCTGGATAAATATTATGGTGCTCTGGCTCCATCAGAAGAATATCTGCGCTATGAAATTGAAGGTCTTCGCGGACTTCTTTTACGTGCAGTTAAGACTAATCCTGATAATCCTATTGCTCAGTATAATCTTGCCAAGTACTTCCTCAAGACAAATGAAACTTCTTCAATTGAAGCAACTCTTCAGCGTGCCATTGAAAAGTTCAATACTGTTCCTTCTATGAAGAAGCGTGATCTTTACAAGTATATTGATTCTTACCGCCTGCTTGGTGAACATTATATTGAAACAACAGATTATCTTCAGGCTCAGGAACAGTTTGCAGAAGGTATTTCTCTCTTTACTACAGAACGCGATAATGCCGGCTTCCAGGGAACTCCTGCGATTGGTAAGCTTTATGAGGATATGGGTGATATCAAGTATTCAATTTCCGGAGACTATGATGATGCTCTCTTCAATTACAAATATTCGGTAGAACTCGAAAATGACAGTCCTTCAATCCGCTACCGCATCGGCTACATCCAGTATAAGAAAAAGAATTATATGGAAGCTCTTGGTGCCTTTATGAAGTCTGGTGATGGAAATATTAAGGAACGAAATCTTATGCTGGCAATGGGTAACACTCTCTTCCTTCGTGGTGATGAATATGCAGCTCAAGGCTATTATGATCAGCTGATTGATGAACTTGACGATAAGATTGCAGAAAATGGTCTTGTTCTTCCACAGGCAAATGTAAAGGATTATGACCTGATTAATACATATCTTTATGCTTCGAATAACTACGGTGTAACTTTGTATAAGCTTGCAAAGCGTACTGGTAACTCTGCCCTTAATGCTCAGGCTATGGTTCAGTTGAGCCAGTCTGTTCGTGCCTGGGATGCTCTTACCCGTAATCAGGAAACTATGATGAGACTTGAAGGCAGCAATCTTGCAGAACAGAATATCAAATATATTACACATCCTATTCCAGAGTTTGAGCCTTCTATTTATACTGATATTTCTAAAACTCTGCTCGATAACGAGCGTTTATAAAATATGGAAGAAAAAAGTATGCCTGGCCAGAGAAATCCGGTTTACGGAATTGTTCAAAGACAACGTCTCAATGCGATATTAAAGGAACTTTTCCGTAAATCAATTCATATCTGTTCAAGCTTTATTCCGCTTTTTCTCAAGTTTGCATTCTGGCCTGTAATTGGTCTTCTGGTTTTTGCACTGATTGTTTATTGCATCAGTGAAATTTTTCGTTCAAAGGGAATTGAGATTCCCCTGATTTCTAAGGTTACTGAAATTGCTGCCCGTAAACGCGATGAAAACCGCTTTGTACTTGGACCTGTTACCCTTGTCTGCGGAATTATTGCGGCAGCCCTTCTTTTACCATTGGATTGTGCAAGAGTAGGTATTTTTGCTCTTGCTTTTGGAGATGGACTTGCAAGCCTTATGGGCAAGTTGTTTGGTAAAATTACAATTCCGGGTGCTCATGGTAAAACTGCAGCCGGAAGTCTTACCTGTTTTTTTGCGGTTTTCATTACAACCTTCTGCTGCTGCCAGAACTGTTTAGTTTCTCTGATAGTTGCTTTATGCGCAATGTTTATAGAAATTCTTCCGCTTGCAGATTTTGATAATCTTATTATTCCGCCGGCAATCGGATTTTTATTTTCCCTTTTGTCAGCAGGCACACTTGTAAGCGGCTAGTCAATCCAGAGATAGTGCTTGTGAACCTCATTCAGATAAAGGTAAGAACCTGTTCCAAGTAAAAGTGTTCCTGCAAAAAGTGTCAGAATATTGAAGTTGAAGAAAATCAGAGAATAACCAAAACAAAGAAGTATAAAGCCGATAGTCATTGTCTGACGGTAATCATTTTTATTGTTTGTGCGGAAAAGCGAGATAGCACTCATTGTACAGGTTAGAAAACAAAAGCTTCTGATAGCCTTTTCATATCCATAGGAAATACAGAAATTGGGCATGATTACAGATGTGTTCAAAGGAATCATTTCAGCAAAGAACATAGAAATAATAACAATTATGATGCTGTTTCGATCGGTGTTCTGTTTGAAATCTTCTGTGCTTAAAACTGTTGTGCCCATAAGTGCAAGAGGGGCAAGCAGACGGGCAAAGAGATGAAGGTTGCCTACTTTCAGAAGAAAAAGAGAAAAACTTCCGGAAAGGTGGAAAGCAGGAACTAAAAGTCTTGATGTATCGCAAAGACAGGCAAAGAGAAAGAGAAGAAAGAAAACAATATCCGGGGCCTGAGTCTTTTCAAAACTATGATAAATAATCATTGTACTAATGCAGATGTAAATTAAAAGAATGAAAATGCCTGCATAAACACAAAGAGGATGATATTTGAGCAGAAAATTCTGTGAAAGATTGCGGCTGTAAACTTCTGGTAAAACGATTCCGCCGGAAAAGAACTGATAAAGTGTAAAAAAGGTGCCCAGCATCAGGCAGGAAATTGCAATTATAAAGAAGATAAGCGTCATTCTGTTTCTGAATCTGATTGTCATAATTTAAAGATACAGTGAAGACAAATAATAGTAAAGAGTTTATTTTTTCTTCCGAAAATTTAATAGAGAAATCTTGGGAGGATTCGAAAATGAAAAAGACTCTTGTTTGCACTCTTGTAATGGTTCTTGGACTTTCTGCTCTTTGTGCGGGCGATGTTGCAACCTTTGTTGATAAGGGATTTTCTGAGGACGGAAAATATTACGTATTTGGTCAGTATGGTAAGACCGATAAAAAATTCCAGGGCTGGGCAGAACTTTACCAGGTAGATATTGCCGCTAACGATTATACAGATAACGGAGTTTTCAAAACAAAGCCTTCTGCAGTAACTGCCGGCAAAAACGGCCGCGATGTTTTTGAAGCGCTTGAAGGAAAAAGCTTTTATTATTTCAAGGATTTAAAGTGTGAAACAGCAAATATGGATCACGTTCTTTATATTCTTGATGATGTAAATAAAACCGGAACTGATGAAATTGTTTTCAAGGATTTTAGAAGTGCAGATCTGGAAAATGCTGATCTTTATAACATCAGACTTTATCCAACTGTAAATGGAAGCGGAAAAAATGCCCGTTCTTCTTTCTACATCATGCTGGAAAAGAAAAATGCTGAAGGCGAAATTATCATGAGCCGCAAAATTGGAAATCCTGATATCAGCCGTAAGGGCGTAACAAATTATAAGATTGAAAGAATCTTCTGTGATAAATCTGAAAAGAATCTCATTTTCGTAATTGAAAAGATGATGGAAGATGATACAGGAACTTCAATCAGATATATGATTGAAGCTGCAAAATTCTAAAAAAATATTTGTAAAAACTTCCTGAAATGAACAAGTAAGGTCTATATTATATATAGATAATATAAATGAACTTATGAAACACGGCTTTTGAAGGCCGTGTTTTTTTTATTTCTCTGGAGGCTTTTATGAAAAAAAATAATAAAAATATTCATGGCGGCGGAGCCTTGATTTTGCTTGTTCAGACTTTTCTGCTTACAGCCATAACTCTTTTTTGTGTAATTCCTTTTTCCTGCAGGGTTTCAGAAGAAGGAATTATTTTTGTTGGCGGAGATTATAATTCTCCGGTTCTGGAAGATGTAAATGTGCTGGATGAAAAAAATGTGCAGATTACCTTTTCTGAAAAAGTAAAATTACGAAATTATACGGTTTCACAGGTTATTAAGGAAATATCTGATTCGTCTGAACATTCGGAAACAATTGAATTATCACCGGCCTTAAAAGCTGCAAGCGGGGCTTACGGTAAAGTAGAAGCAGACTGTTCGCTTTCTGAAGATGGCTGTGTATTAACATATAGTGTCGCAGACAGATATGAGGTTGGTAAAGCCTATGAAATATTCAGCACTGTAGAAGACCGGGCCGGGAACTCTCTTACCTTTTGTGTTCCTTTTTGCGGCTACAATGCCTGTATTCCAAAACTTATAATGACCGAGCTTCTTGTAAAGCATGATAAAAATACTTCTAAAAATGAGTTTGTAGAAATACTTGCCCTGACTTCCGGGAATCTTGCAGGGCTCGAACTTGTGAGCGGTTCTGACGGCGAAAAGAAAAAGTTTGTAATGCCGCCGGTGGAAGTAGAGACAGGCGAGATTCTTCTTATTCATCTTCGCAGCCTTGGTGAGGGCTGTCTTACCGAAACTGATAATCTTGATGAAGCAAGTGCTGCTTATGCACAGCCTGGTATTCGTGATATATGGGCAGAAAACGAAGGGTCTGCCTTAAGCGATTCAAGTGATGTAATTATAATACGTAATGGTGCAGAGGGTGAAATTATGGATGCCTTTATGTATAACGACAAGAAGGCAGATGACTGGAAGAAACCTAAATCTTATGCCGAGCAGGTATGTCAGGCCGGCATATATGATTCTGCAGATGTCTCTCAGGTATTTCCGAGTAAGGGTGCTACGTCAATACAGTCTTTTCAGAGGACGAATGCTGCGGAGCTTAGAGACGCTGTGTTAAATGGAAGCCTCCCGGACTACCCGGTAAAATATGATGAGGAAAACTGGACCCTGCTTAAGGCTACGCCGGGAACGCTTTAATAAAGCGTAATTTTATGATACATTTTCCCCTATGGTAGAATTATTAGCTCCTGCGGGAAATATTGAATCGCTCGACGCCGCTATTGGCGAAGGCGCGGATGCTGTTTATCTTGGTTTGCGCAGTTTTAATGCGCGAATGCGAACAACAAACTTTGCGTGGAATCAGTTTGAGGCAGCAGTTGAAAGCCTTCATAAAAAGCAGAAGAAGGTTTATGTAACTGTAAACACTGTCTGCGAAGAGCGCGAAACAGAACGTCTTTACCGTTTTCTCTCTTATCTGAACGAAGTAGGGCCGGATGGTCTTATTGTGCAGGATTATGCTGTTATGCGTATGGCTCAGGAATTCTTTCCGAATCTTGAGCTTCATGCTTCTACCCAGATGAATGTAGAAAGCTCAAATGCTGTTCGTCTTTTGCAGGGCTGCGGTGTTAAGCGCATGGTGCTTGCCCGCGAGCTTGGTCTTGAAGAAATCAAAAAAATAAAAAGTGAGACTGGTGCTGAGCTTGAAGTTTTTGTTCACGGCGCTTTGTGTGTAAGCGAAAGTGGTCTCTGTTTATTCTCAAGCTTCCTGGGAGGTAAGTCTGCTAACCGCGGTATGTGTACCCAGGCCTGCCGCCGTTTTTATACTGCAGAAGTTCCAGGTGGAGTTAGACAGGGCTACTATTTTTCTCCTTGTGACCTTGAACTCATCGAAAAGATTCCGGATTTAATTGAAGCCGGTGTAGATTCCTTTAAAATTGAAGGCCGCATGAAGAGTGCCGAGTATGTAGGAAGCGTAGTTTCTGCCTACCGTTATGTCATTGATCATTATAAAGAAGATAAAAAGGGTGCAATCGCTGCCGGTAAACGTATGCTTGCTTCAGATTTTGCCCGAAGTAAAACTTCTTACTGGTATGGCTTTAAGTCTCTTGAAGATGGTGTAAATAATGCTGCTTCTGCAATTTTGAATCCGGACCAGGCTGGTGGAACAGGTATTTACCTTGGAAAGATTTCTGCAACAAAAGCGGCTCCTAAAGAGCTGGTTGCTGCAATTACAGAAAATATGAGCGATGACGTACCGCCAGAACAGCGTCATATTCAGATGGCCCTGCTCAAGGGTGGTTCCTACGATCCTGACCCGGGTGACTCAATCCGTCTGCATAAAAAAGACGATACAGGACGCGTAAGTCATAAGGTGCATTCTGTAGAAGTTGAAGATAATGGAGACCGCTGGCTTGATATTCCGGGCGGCTTTAATACTGGAGACGAAGTATATCTTCTTCAGATTAAAGCAGGTTCTAAACGCTACAACCGTGTACTTCCAAACGACCTTGGCCGTTATAGAAAACAGCCTAAGGATGAACGTCTCCCTATTCTTGACCTTACTCCTGTTGCTAATAAGGAACTCGTATATTTCCCTGAAGGAATTTATGCGCAGGTTTCTTCTGTGCAGGATGTGTTTGCCGTTCAGGGGCTTAAGCCTGTCCGTGTAATTCTTGAATACAACAGCGAAACTTCTTACGACCTGCTTAACCACAAAACTGTTCTACCTTTCTCTAAAAAGCAGCTTTATATTTCGCTGGATCCATTCTGTTCTGCTGCTCAGGAAGATAAGCTTAAAGAAGAACTGGACCGCCTTATTGCAGACGGATATTTTAATTTTGTTGCAAATAACATTGCTCACCTGCAGATGCTTAAGGGCTGCAAGGTAAATATTATTGCAGGACCTTACCTCTATACCTTTAACCGCTGGGCTGTAAGCTGGCTGGAAAATCAGAATGTTGGTGCCTTTATTATGCCTTATGAAAATTCAAGACGTAATCTTGAGGCAACCTTTGAGCAGAATGTGCGTGAGCGTGTACTCGTACCTGTATTTGCATACCCGGCACTTTTCCGCATGCGCTTTAAGCTTCCATCCGACTACGACTTTACCTATTTTGAAGATAAAGAAGATTCTGTGTTCAAAGTGAACTCTACTGCCGATGGTTCTTTT
>Ga0247608_10000526_pt1 | contig 61367 bp, 53 predicted proteins | sample 176DNAGHGlowgp2_FD_193490 | JGI IMG/M metagenome (GOLD analysis project Ga0247608, IMG submission 193490) | Sheep rumen microbial communities from Palmerston North, Manawatu-Wanganui, New Zealand - 1766 DNA GHGlow gp2 | ecosystem: Host-associated > Mammals > Digestive system > Stomach > Rumen ... | reverse complement strand
GTCAAAGGACCCGGACTTTCATCAGGTTGATTACGCTGATTTACAGAACTGGTGGAGAATGGTCAAATACTGGAACAGTTGGCTGGATCATCCCGTTTCGCGGGTTTTCTACGGGAATGGGCTCTATGCGTGGATCCTGATCATGATGATCGGCTACGCGGTCAAGTGCCGTTCCCTGCGGGCTGTCTTAGGCATGGTTCCCCATATTGTGTTAATGATAGGTCTGTTCATGTCGCATGTGAACGGCCTGCTGCGCTATGGCTATCCCCTGATCGCGGCGACGCCGCTGATTTGTGCTTATACCTTCTATGCCGTATCACAGAAGCAGCCCGCGGTGATCGACGCGCCGACCGAGCGTGCGCAGACAAGAATGAAACTCCTGTCCGGCGCCGCGGCGTCGCTGAGACCTGTTTCCGACAAGCTGACGCGGCGTATGAAGAACAAGATCCGAGACATCTGTTATTACGTTCTGAAGCGAACGGAGGACAAGAAATAACTATATTGCGATAAAGGGTTGGTGCAAAAGATGAAGGTCCTGATGATCAATAAGTTTTTATACCCCAAGGGGGGAGCGGAAACCTATGTGCTCAAGATCGGCGAATATCTGCAAACCCACGGCCATGAGGTGCAGTATTTTGGCATGGACGGGAAAGACCGCACGGTTGGAAATCAGGTGAACGCCTATACAAGCGAGATGGATTTCCACGAGGGCTCTATGCTCTCCAAGTTCGCCTATCCCGTCAAGACGGTTTACAGCACCGAAACACGCAGGAAGATTCGGAAGGTTTTGGACAGCTTTCAGCCGGATGTCTGCCATCTGAATAACTTTAATTATCAGTTGACGCCTTCCCTGATTGTAGAGATCGCCAAGTGGCGGAAAGAGACGGGGCACCCCTGCCGAATCATCTATACCGCCCATGACTCCCAGCTCGTGTGTCCCAATCACATGCTGTACAATCCCAACACCCATGAAACCTGCGAAAAATGCATGAGCGGCCAGTATGTCAACTGCATTAAGGGAAAATGTATCCACGGCAGCAGGGCAAAAAGCATCGTCGGCGCAGCAGAGGCGGCGTTCTGGAGACGGCACAAAGCATACAGGCAAATAGACGCCATCATCTGCTGCTCCAAAGCATTAAAAATAAAGCTGGATACAAACCCCATTTTTGCGCAAAAAACCATTGCTGTCCATAATTTCGTTGATAAGGTTCAGTGGCGTTCCACGGAAAAGAAGGACTATGTCCTGTACTTTGGCCGCTTCTCGGTGGAAAAGGGCATTGAAGCGCTGCTGAAAGCGTGCAGAGCTTTGCCGGACATCTCCTTCGTTTTCGCCGGCTCAGGACCGCTGGAGGATCAAATCAACGGCATTCAAAACGTAAAAAACGTGGGCTTCCAAAAAGGAGAAGCACTTGAAAAACTGATCCGGGAAGCCCGGTTTACCGTGATCCCTTCCGTGTGGTTTGAGAATTGCCCGTTCTCCGTGCTGGAGAGTCTGATGTACGGCACCCCTGTACTGGGAGCAATCACGGGCGGCATTCCGGAGCTGATTCAGGAAGGAAAAACCGGAGAGTTATTCGAGGCGGGCAATTGGGAAGAGCTCAAAGCCAAAATCGAAAAGCTCTGGAACGATCCGGCGTTGACCGCCCGTTACGCGGAGAACTGCAAGGACATCCGTTTTGACGATATCGACGCCTATTATCAGAAGCTGATCCAGATCTACGAAGGGAAAAAGGATCTGAATACCATGCGCGGCGAATTTGGCGTATGACCCCTTTGATCATTCTCATTTCATGAGGAGCAGGCTCACTATGAAAAAAATTGCGATTATTGTACATGGACTGTCTGGCGGCGGGGCGGAGCGCGTCGCCTCTGTGCTGGCGAGCTATCTGGCCGACCATTCTTATGACGTCCTGTATATCTGCGCGTTCAACGACGAAAAAGTGGACAATCTGGCGAAATACCCCCTGGATCCCCGCGTCAAGGTGAAGTATGTCGCCGCAAAATCGAACATCTCTCCGATTCGCTTTGCGACGAGGAGCCTGCGTATTCGGAGGATGGTGTGCGAATTCTCCCCGGATTATGTGCTGTCCATGATCGTCTCAGAAGCGGTGCTCGCCGCGATGACAAGCTATCCGCTCATCTTTTCCCTGCGCAACGACCCGGGAACCTTCATGTCCATGGGGATCCGCACAAGGCTTCTCAAGGTGATGCTCTCCCGTGCAAAGAAAATCGTGTTCCAAAGCGGCGCTGCCCGGGATTATTTCGACGGTGAGATCAGGGAGAAGGGCGTTGTCATCCCCAACCCGATCAACACAAAAAAGCTCCCGCTCTGGACAGAATGCGAGCATGAAAAGAAATTCGTTTCTGCATGCAGACTGGATAAGCAGAAAAACCTGCCGATGCTTGTGGACGCTTTTTCCATGGTACATCAGGCCCATCCCGACTATACGCTGGAAATCTACGGGAAAGGGGAAATGGAAAACGCGCTTGCGGAGAAAATCCGAACCATTCACGCGGAGGATTATATCTTCTTGAAGGGGTTTTCTTCCCAAGTCCACAGCGTCATGGCGCATTCCAGCGGGTTTTTGCTGTCGTCAGACTATGAGGGGCTTTCCAATTCCATGCTGGAGGCGCTGTGCATCGGTGTGCCCTGTGTGTCGACAGACTATGCGCCCGGCAGTGCGCGGGACTTTATCAGGAGCGGAGAAAACGGCTTTCTGACAAAAGTGGGCGACGCGCAGGAGATGAAGGAAAAAATCTGTGCGCTGATCGAAAACAAAGATCAGTCCTATGCTTTTGCAGAACAAAATCTTGCCCTTCGAAGAAAACTGGACGTTGATGTCATTTGCGAAGAATGGACAAAGCTGTTTGAATAAATGGAACTGAGATTTAGAAAAACAGTCATCACACAGTATTTTCTGATCTACCTGATGTATATTATTCCCGGAAGCTGCCTGTTTGCCAAGTATCTTGCGGGGAACATGAAATATATCGCGCTGCTGGGGCTGTACGGCGGGCTGATCTTTATGAAAAAGAAATACCGGTCTGCCTACTCCCTCTATTTTGCTGTCCTTTTTCTGGTGTCCACCATCTTTACCAGGATCTACACCGGGGGCGGTGCGGGCGTAAGTACGTTATTCCAATTTGTCACAGGCGTATTCTGCACACAGATCGCCATTTATTCCGATAAGGAGCATTTTTTGTCCCGCTGGATCAAGCTGGTCACCTTTTTTGCCGCTGTCAGCATCCTCTTCTGGGCTGCCTTTTATGCGGTGCCGAGTCTTGCAAATGCGTATCCCGGCCTCAAATTTATCACCGGGACGGAAGGTTCCAAGGGGTATGAGCGAATTCTTCCGGGGAAAGGCGTGTTTCTGTACAGCTATCTGAAACGGCACCCGACGCGCAACTGCGGCGTGTTCACGGAGCCCGGCGTGCACCAGATTGTCCTGAATATGACACTGTACATCCTGCTCTTCTGGCAGGATAAACTGGAGTTTGAAAACTTCAGGGATTACCGGAAGACTGTAGCCATTATTCTGGTGGCTCTCGTATCCTGCCAGTCGACGACCGGCTACCTGGGCCTTGTTATGATCCTGACCTTTTTCTTTTTCAGCAGTAGGGCGGAAAAAAAATTCAGGGGCATCAAGGCTTATATGGTGGCGGCTGTGGCGCTTGGCGTGATCGTGCTCCTGGCGGACTATACCTTCCGCGGGGAAGAGAGTATCCTGTATTCCCAGTTTATTCTCAAATTGTTCGGCGATTCCGGCGGCGGATTGGACATTTCGGCGGGAACCGGAAAATACAGGACAGGGACGATCATGGTCTGCCTGGATATTATGTCGAAATACCCGCTGGGCGTGGGCTATGACCGATTCAATATCATGCGCGATGCGTATGGGTTTGAACTGGTGGCGGCGAGCCTGATGCAGTTCCCGGCCGTATTCGGGATTATTCCGTGGGTTATTCTGCTGGGGCTGATTCTTGTGCCGGTATTTCTTCGGCAAAAGCCGAATCTTGCTTTGCTGTATACCGCCCTTTTTGTCAACACCACCCTGGCGCAGACAGATCTGATGTATCCGGCGCTTTTCATGATCCCCATGTATCTGGTCGGGGTTCCAAAAAAACAAAAGGAAGAAACTGCCCCCGGCCAGAGACTCCGTCCACGTTACCAGTCGTGATCCCGAGCCGTATGCGGCAATTAAAAGCGGATAAATAGAGGTACGCAATGAGCGCTATATTGAATAAGATCAAAAAAATTCCCGTCGGCTTCAAGGCCGCGGGTGTTTACACACTGGCTTCTGTATTTTCAAGGGGATTATCCATTATTACCGTGCCGATTTTTACGCGGCTCATGTCCTCGACCGAAATCGGCGTGGTAAACCTGTATAATTCCTGGCAGTCCATGCTCAGCGTGGTGGTGACGCTTTCGCTGACCTCCGGGGGCTATACGGCCGCGCTGCGGGAATTTAGCGGCGAGCGGAATCAATACCAATCCTCCGTGATTTCGCTGACCTCGCTGATGGCTCTGCTGACGGCAGCCGTTTATTTTATCCGTCCTGCTTTTTGGAATGGGCTTACGGGCCTGCCGGGTGCGCTTTTTGTTTTGATGCTTGTCGGTTTCTTCATCATGCCAGCCTATGATTTCTGGCTGGCCAGAGAGCGCTACGAGTATAAATACAAGCTCGCGGCAGGGTTGACGGCGGCCATGGCTTTGCTGGCCTCCGCGGCGGCTGTCGCCGCCGTTCTATTCATGGACGCTCACGGTTATGAGCAGGTGGCTGTCGGACGGCTTTATGCGTCCAATACAGTTTCCTATCTTATCACCGGCGTTCTGTGGGTCATCCTGATGCTGCGCGGCAAAACCTTTTATAACAAAAAGTACTGGCAGTTCTCTCTGCAGCTGAGCATCCCGCTGATCGGTTACGCGCTGGCAAACCAGGTTCTGAACGTATCCGACCGCATGATGATCAGTCATATGGTCAGCAACAGCGCCGTCGGCATTTACGGTACGCTCTATACGGTCAGTTCCATCTCTCTGCTGGTGTGGGGCGCCATCAATTCCTCCTTCATCCCCTATCTCTATGAGAATATCGACAAAGAAAACACCGGCGTGAAAAGGTATTCCCTGATGCTGATGGGCAGCTACGCCATCATTGCCGTCCTGCTGACTTTCGTCGCGCCTGAGATCGTCAGGATTCTGGCGACCGAGGAATACTATGAGGCCATCTATATTATGCCCCCTATTGCAGGCGGCGTGTTTCTGACCTGCGTTTCCAACATGTATTCCAATGTCCTGATCTATTATAAAAAGACAAACTATATCATGTATTCGGCCGTCACGGCTGCGGTCGTCAATGTGGTGCTGAACTTTATCTTCATTGCCCGATACGGGTATATGGCAGCGGCGTACACGACACTGGTTGCCTATATTGTCCTGGCAATCATCCAGATGTTGGGTGCCAGGAAGGTATGCAGACAGAAGCGTGGTGAGAATTACGAGGTCTATGATGACAAGGCTGTCGCCCTCATGGCCGCTGCGACGATCGCGCTGTCGCTCTGCGGACTGCCCCTGTATAAGCACACGATCCTTCGTTATGCCGTGATCGTGCTGGGGGGCGTGCTGGGTGCCGCGTTCGTCTGGAAGACCTGGAAGATGAAGAAGGCCGCGTAACAGACCGGGAAGAGAGCGCGGAGAAGGATTCTCTTTGAGATAACAGGGACATTTGTGAAAGAGAGGATTGCTTTATGAGGTTTTTGTACATCGGGGCCATTCAGCTGCCCAAGCGGGACGCTGCCAGCATACGGGTGGCTAACATCGGATATGCCATCAAAAAAGGCGGTCACAGCGTGGATTACTTATGCCTGGAGAGCTTTGGAAGCGAACCGGTTCTCTGGGAGGACAGCACCTATTACTTTGTCTTCCCAAAAGAGACAAAGGGCATGGAAAAAATGCGGGAATTGCTCTTTGGATCCCGGACCCTGGTGAGATTAAAGGAGCTCTGCCGCGAGCAGCGGTATGACGGAGTCATCCTGTATAATACGACTTCTTTTATTGAAAGCAAGATCATCCGGTATTGCCGGAGCGAGCATATCCGTGTCTTCGGCGATGTGACGGAATGGTATGAGGCGCGCACGCCCAAGGGCAAAAAGGATCTGTTCCCCTATGTCAATGCACTGTCGGTAGACAGGCGGATCCGCAAGCTGGATCAAAAGCTGGACGGCGTCATCGCCATCAGCCGATACCTGTACGATTACTACAGCAAGCAGGGCATAAGCCTTATCCGGATCCCTCCGATCTTCCACTATGACCGGCATTATCTGGATACCGACGGCGAATGCAAGACGATTCTGTACGCAGGAAGCCCCGCTGTCGGAAAAGATGAAATCGGTATTCTGATAGACGCCCTCAAAGCCGTCAACCGGGAAAACGTCATGCTCAAGCTGGTTTTCGTCGGCGTCAACAAGCCGGAGGATGCCGATGCCCTCGAGAAATACGGGATCACCTTCAGGCCGCGGTGCGATACCGACCAGGTGATCGAATATGTCCGGGCCAGCGATTTTACGGTACTGTTCAGACGGGAAAAACGATTTGCGAAAGCGGGGTATTCGACGAAGGTTGCCGAATCGCTGTTCAACGGTGTCCCTGTTCTCTGTAATGAGATCGGCGGAACAGATACCGATATTGAGAACGGAAAAAACGGTATTAAGATCAAAGGTTTATCCATGGAAGATGTGTATGAAGGATTGCTGCAAATTGCCCGGCTGAACCGGGAGGAAAGTGCGGAGATCCGCAGAAATTGCCGTATGGTCGGGGATCGCCTGTTTCATGCGGATCATTATGTCGAACAAATAGATGCGTTTCTCCGAAAAGACTCCTGATACGGTTTTGTTGACACAGACATACAAAGATCTATAAAGGACGTGGTTTCAGTCAATAACGAAGATATGATGCAGTATCTGCTGATCGGGCTGTTGCTGCTTTTAGGATATTATTACATCTACCGGTTTTTCTTGAAACGAACTGCCAGTAAATCGACGCTTCCGATCGCAGCGCTTATCCTGTTTTTGATTTATGCCGCTATTTCAGCGGTACTGATTATCGTATTCAATCGCTATGGCAGCCCGCGAACAACGCTTCTTCTGCTGCTGGTTTTGATGTCAATGATCGGCTTTTGCGTCCTGCTTTATTATTTTTTACAGAATGTGAATCGAATCAGAGCCATTCCGGCGCTGCTTTTGCTGTTGTACCTGGGTGTGGTAAGCTATGTCACTGTTTTTTCCCGCGAGGAAGGCTCCCAGACGGACGTTTTGCTTGGCCTCTCTTATTTATCACGCGCTATACGGGAGCGTTCACTCACCTGGCTGAAGCATCCGTTGATGAATGTCGCCCTGTTTATCCCTGTCGGTTTTTTATTTACCGCGATCGATCCTAAAAAGCTGAATAAAGCCAGCCTGGTTATTCCCTTCGGGCTCATGCTGAGTGTAATGATCGAGACCACGCAGATGATTCTTCGGAATGGACAATGCGACATGGAAGATATGATAACTAACGCTCTCGGCGCTTATTTAGGCATGATTCTATATCGGCTTATATACTCTCAGCAAAGGCGATAGAAACCGGATTCATTATTTTTTATTCTGATACTATCCCCCGATAGAAATCTGACAGTCCTTCCGGCAACATTTGCGCCATGCTTCGTTGAAGCCCTTGACCATATATCTCCATTATGCTCTGCGGGCTTCGCCTCGCCTGACACAAATTTTGCTCAGAATTCCTTGTCCGCTTTCTATCAGGGAATAGTATGAGGCTCGGTTTTGCGCTTTACGCCGTTTCTGAAATACGCATACCCAAAGAAAACACAAAATCCGAGCCCGTCTCCCAAAGGGAAGAACCGGTTCGGATTTTGTGCGTTTGGTACGAGTGTTCATAACGGACTCAACTTCGCGCCAAAAACCAACTCGGAGGTCCCCCGCGAGACCTCCGAGTTGGAAAGGAAAAACAAGGTCGCCGGTCGATGTGGCGGTGCTTGTGCCGCCACATGACCTTGCGGCCTTGTTTTGACGTGGTACGGCTGACGGGATTCGAACCCACGACCTCCAGAGTCGGAGTCTGGCACTCTATCCAGCTGAGCTACAGCCGCATATTGCCCGTATTTACAAGAAGCGCGAATTCTGATATAATCATCTATACCCCAATCCGGCGCCTTCACGGGAACATCCGGTATTATAGCAAACTTTCCATCGGATGGCAAGTACAGATTTGTACTTTGCCGGGAAAACTTTTCGACACACGGAAAGGGAAGCACTTATGAAAAAGCGCTCTGTAATAAAAAGATTCCTGCTCGTCTGCCTCTGCCTCGTTATGGTTTTGTCCCTCGCCGCCTGCGGGGAGACGAAAATGAGCCAGCGGCAGGTCTTCGCCATGGACACGATCATGACCCTCACGGCCTACGGCAAAAACGCCGAACGCGGCCTCACCGCCGCCCAGGGCGTCATCCAGTCCATGAACGACATGCTCGACCCCGATATCGAGACCAGCACCACCTACGCCATCAACCACGCAAACGGCGGCAACGTCTCCATATCCGGTCAGGTGGCGACCATGCTCTCCACCGCCTATGACATCTATAAAAAGAGCGGCGGCGCCCTGGATCTGACCATCTATCCCGTCATCAAGCTCTGGGGCTTTGACAGCGGGCGCTACTACGTCCCGACGGATGAGGAGATCTGGCCGTATCTCGCCCTCAAGGCCTTCGACAAGATGACGCTCACCAGCTTCCCGAGCTCCGGTTCCTACGCGGTGTCCTTCCCCGCAGGGACGGAGATCAGCTTCGGCGCGGTGGCAAAGGGCTGCGCGGCGGAAAACGCCATCCGCTCCATGCGCAATGTGGGCGTGACCAGCGGCATCGTCTCCCTGGGCGGCAACGTCCAGACACTCGGCCTCAAGCCGGACGGCTCGCTCTGGAACGTGGCCGTGCAGGATCCGAACAACACCGCAAGCTACGTGGGCGTCCTGTCCGTGGGGGAGACCGCCGTGGTCACCTCCGGCACGTACCAGCGCTTCTTCATCCAGAACGGCAAGACCTACCACCACCTCATTAACCCCGAATCGGGCCGGCCCAACAACAACACCCTCAAGTCCGTCACCATCGTGTGTGACGACGGCACTACGGCAGACTGCCTCTCCACCGCCATGTTTATCCTCGGCCAGACCAAATCGCTCAACTACTGGCGCCAGTACGGCACAAAGGACAACAAGTTCGACATGGTGCTCATCAACAACGACAATGAGATCATCTGCACCAAGGGCCTGATCGAGAAGTTCACCCTGACCAATTCCGACTATACGCTTCGCTATGTGGAGTAAAGCATGACGGATCTGAATACCGACGTTCGATACATCAAGGGCATAGGAGAGAAAAAGGCGCAGGCGCTCAATAAGCTCGGCGTCTTTTCTCTGCGTGACCTTGTTTCTTTTTTTCCCCGGAAATACGAGGATCGCAGCGAGGTAAAGCCCATTGCCCTCACCTGCGACGGGGAGAGCGTCTGTGTCGAGGCCATGGTGGCCGACACGCCGCGCCTGACCCGTGTGCGCCGGGGGCTCGATCTCGTGAAGCTGCGGGCGGTGGACGACAGCGGCGTGCTGGATATCACCTACTTCAACATGCCATACGCCAAGGATAACCTCCACCGGGGCGAGACCTATATCTTCTTCGGCAAGGTGGAAGCCGCCGGGCCGCGCCGCAGCATGGTAAACCCCATCGCCGAGAAGGCGGAGGGGGAGCATAAGGTCACGGGGCGCATCATCCCCGTGTACCGCGTGGCGGCGGGACTCAGCCAGCGCGTCATGCTCCAGGCGGTGCGCCAGGGGCTGGACGCCTGCCTCGGGGAGCTGCCGGATATCCTGCCCCACTCCGTGCGGGAGCGCAATCAGCTTGCCCAGACGGGCTACGCCTTTGAGAACATCCACTTCCCGGCGGACTTTGAGGCCCTGGAGCTTGCCCGCCGCAGGCTCATTTTTGAGGAGCTTTTTGTCCTCGCATGCGCCCTCGGGCGCATGCGGGGCGAGCGGAGCCGCGAGGCGGGCGTGCGTATGGCGGCGTCCGATCTCTCCCGCTTCTGGGCGGCGCTGCCCTTTGCCCCTACGGGAGCGCAGCGGCGCGCGGTGGAGGAGGCCATGCGCGACATGGACTCCGGGGCAGTGATGAACCGCCTGGTGCAGGGCGACGTGGGCAGCGGCAAGACCCTGGTCGCGGCGGCGCTCATCTGGCACTGTGCCGAAAACGGCTATATGTCCGCCTTCATGGCGCCGACAGAGATCCTCGCGGAGCAGCATACCCACACGCTCACCGAGCTGCTCGGCCCCCTGGGGCTCAAGATCGGCAAGCTCACCGGCTCCATGACGGCGAAGGAAAAGCGCCTTGTGAGGGAGCAGCTGAAAAACGGGGAGCTTGACCTCATCATCGGCACCCATGCCCTCTTCAGCGCGGACGTGGAATACGAAAAGCTCGCCCTCGTCGTCACGGACGAGCAGCACCGCTTCGGCGTCGGACAGCGCTCGGCCCTGATCGGCAAGGGGCAGAAGCCCCACGTGCTGGTCATGTCGGCCACGCCCATCCCGCGCACCCTGGCGCTCATCATCTACGGCGATCTCGACGTGTCGATCATCGACGAGCTGCCGCCGGGCAGGCAAAAGGTGGACACCTTCGCGGTGGATGAGAGCTACCGCACCCGCCTCAACGGCTTTATCCGAAAGCTCGTGGGGGAGGGGCGGCAGGTCTTCGTAGTCTGTCCGATGGTGGAGGAAAACGACGAGCTGCCCCAGAGGCTCAAGAGTGCCGAGGAACACGCGCAGGAGCTGCAGCGGGAGTTTCCCGATCTGCGTGTCGCGTGTGTGCACGGCAAGATGAAGGCGAAGGACAAGGACGCGGTCATGGCCTCCATGGTCGCGGGGGAGACGGACATCCTCGTCGCCACCACGGTGATCGAGGTGGGCGTGGACGTGCCCAACGCGGCGCTCATCATCGTGGAGAACGCCGAGCGCTTCGGCCTCAGCCAGCTCCACCAGCTTCGCGGGCGCGTCGGGCGCGGACAGCACAAGAGCTGGTGCATCCTCGTGTCCGACAACGACGGGGAGGAAAACCGCGCGCGCCTTGCCATCATGACCAAGACCAACGACGGCTTCAAGATCTCCGAGGAGGATCTGCGCCTGCGCGGGCCGGGCGACTTCTTCGGCTCCCGCCAGCACGGCCTGCCGGAGATGCACGTGGCCGATCTCGGCGCGGATGTGAACGTGATGCAGAAGGCCCAGCAGGAGGCGACGCTGCTGCTCGCGTCCGACCCCGATCTCACGCAGCCGGAACACAGCGCCCTGCGCGAGAGTGTGGAGCGCCTGCTGAAAACCAACGCGGACAGCTTTAATTAATTATGTTAACAAAAATGCGTTAACATAATTATGGAAACAACATAAGCAAACGCCCCGCTTCACATGAAGCGGGGCGTGTTTTTACAGTATCAGTTGATCTTCAAAGTCTCCCACAGGGAGTTTACATAATCGAGAGTCGCCTGATCCAGACCGCGGTAGGCGTACTCGTTATAGAGCTTGCTGAAGTTCTCCACGTCGGGGTAGAGGATCTCCATGGCCTCCTCGCCCATCTCGTCGATATAGCCCTCGTCGGTGTAGACGGCGGAGTTGGGGGAGGCGTAGTAGATGAACTCGGCATTGGCGATAGCGGGCTCGGGGGAGAGCATGTAGTTGATGAAGCGCTCGGCGAGCTCCTTGTTCTGGCAGCAGGAGGGAATGCACATGGCGTCCACGAAGTAGTTGGTGCGCTCGGGGTAGTAGAACTTGAGATCCACGTTCTCGGCCTGGGCGTCGAGCATGGTGAAGTAGTCGCCCGCGTAGTAGACGCCGACGGCGGCCTCGCCGGATTCCATCATGTTGTAGATTTCGTCCATCACGTAGCTCTTGACCAGGGGAGCCTGCTTCTTGAGCTCTGCCAGGGCGGCGTCCCAGCTTAAGTGGTCGGTGCTGTTGACGTCCAGACCCAGCTTGAACTGGGCGGTGCCGAAGGCGTCACGGGAGTTGTTGAACTGGAGGATGTTGCCCTTGTACTTCTCATTCCAGGGCAGCTCCCAGCCCTTGGCGTCGGCCTCATCGACGGCGTTGGCGTTGTAGATCACGCCCACCATGCCGTAGGTGTAGGGCACGGTGTACTTGTTGTCGGGGTCGTAGTAGAGGCCGCGGAAGCTCTCGTTGATGTTCTCATAGTTGGGGATGTTCTTGAAATCCAGCTCGAGCAGCATGTTGTTCTCGGCCATGCGCGCGATCATATAGTCGGAGGGGATGACGATATCAAAGCTCACAGCGCCGCTGGAGAGCTTGGCGTACATATCCTCGTTGCTGGCGAAGGTGGTGTAGTTGACCTTGACCTTCTGCTTGTAGGTCTCCTCGTACCATTTCTCAAACTCACGGATGGTGTCGAAGGAATCCTCGGAACCGTCGGAGATATATTCGCCCCAGTTGTAGACGTTCAGCGTCAGGGTCTTGCCGGTGGAGCTGCTGCCGCCGCTGCCGCAGCCGGCGAGAAGGATGGAGCACAGCAGCATCGCTGCCAGCAGGAGAGAGATGGATCTTTTCATGATTTTGCCTCCTTGGCTGTTTTTTTACGTTTTTTGGCGTCCCGGCGCTTCTGAGCCGTCTCGTCGTCATAGAGGTTGGAGATCAGCAGCAGCGCCAGGATCACGAAGAAGATGATGGTCGCAAGGGCGTACATCTTCGGGGTGACGGTTTTCTTGGTCATGTTGTAGATGCGGATGGGCAGGGTCTGGAAGCCGTTGCCCGCGGTAAAGTAGCTGATGACAAAGTCGTCCAGCGACATGGTGAAGGCCATGATGAGGCCGGTGATGACGCCGGGCATGATCTCGGGCAGCTCCGCCTTGAAGAAGGCTTTGAGCGGGGTGCAGCCCAGATCCATTGCCGCCTCCGGCAGGGCTTTGTCCATCTGCTGCAGCTTCGGCAGCACCTGCAGGATCACATAGGGCAGGCAGAAGGTGATGTGGGAGATGAGCATTGTCCAGAAGCTCAGGCTTGTCGCCGCGCCGAAGAGGCGGCCTACAAACACGAACATAAGCATCAGGGAGATGCCGGTGATGATGTCGGGGTTGATCATGGGGATATTGGTGACGCTGTCCATCGCGGTGCGCAGGGCCTTGCTGCGCAGCTTGTTGATGCCGACGGCGGCGGCCGTGCCCATGACGGTGGAGATCAGAGACGCCGAGACCGCAAGGATCAGGGTGTTGCCCACGGCCTTGAGGGTTTCGGAATCACGGAAGAGCTCGCGGTACCACTTGAGGGAGAAGCCGGAGAAGACCGAGAGGCTTTTCGCCTCGTTGAAGGAGAAGACCAGCAGGATCGCAATGGGCGCGAAGAGGAAGACCATGATGATGGCGGTGTAGATTCTCGATGCACGTTTCATTTTTCTGCCCTCCTTACGCCGTGACGATCTTGCGGTTGGCGAGCTTCTGCAGCAGCGCCATGAAGACCAGCAGGACCAGCATCAGAATGAAGGCGATGGCGGCGGCGAAATGCAGATTGTTGGCGGTGTACTGGCCCTCGATCGCGTCGCCGATCAGGAAGAACTTGCCGTTGCCGAGCTTCTGGGAGATGTAGAAGGTGCTGATGGAGGGGATGAGCACCATGTTGATCCCGGACAGGACGCCCGGAATGCTCAGCGGCCAGACCACGCGGCGCAGCACGCTCACACCCGGGCAGCCGAGATCGCTTGCGGCCTCAAGAAGCTTCACGTCCAGCTTCGCCATGATGGAGTAGATGGGCAGCACCATATAGGGGAAGTAGTCGTAGACCATGCCGATCACGACCGCGGACTCGGTGCCGATGATGTGGATGCGGCCGAGGTGCAGGGCGGCGAGGAAGCCGTTGAGGATGCCGGTGTCCTGGAGAATGGTCATCCAGGCGTAGGTGCGGATCAGAAAATTCATCCACATGGGGATCATGATGAGGGTCAGCAGAATGCTCTGGGTGCGGGGCTTTGCCCGGGCCATGATGTAGGCGAGGGGGTAACCCATCAGCAGGCAGAACGCCGTGGAGATGACCGCGAGCTTCAGCGAGCGCAGGAAGATCACAAGATAGGTGTGCACTTCCTTCGTGGTCTCCCCGTTATCCACCACGGAGGTGGCGGTAAAAAAGCGGGAGATGTTGGAGAAGGTGAAGTGATAGTTCTGGTCGGTGAAGGCGTAGTAGGCCACAAAGAACAGCGGCACCACGATGAACAGCACCGCCCAGATCGAGTAGGGCGTCAGCGTCATGCGCTGGATCAGTCTGCGGGTTTTGTTGTTCATTTCCCGGACTCACTTTCCGCCTCAAGCTCTTCAAGCTCCTCCAGGTCGACCTCGCCGATCTTGTCCATCTCGTCGGAGAAGCTGGAGTAGTCGCCGAACATGCCGGAGAACTTGGACTTTTTCATGACGTGGATGGCGTCCGGCTCGATGAAGAGCCCGATATGCTCGTCTACATCGTGGAAGTCGGTGGTCTGGATCATCCACTTGAAGCCGCCGATGTCCACAATGATCTCATAGTGCACACCGAGGAAGGTGACCGAGGTCACAACGCCGCGCAGATGGCCCTTCGCCTCGGGCACGATGTCCACGTCCTCGGGGCGAACCACCACGTCCACCGCCTCGCGCGCAGCGAAGTCCTTGTCCAGACACTGGAACGTGTGGCCAGAGAAGCGGACCTTGTAGTCCTCCAGCATCACGCCGTCCAGGATGTTGCTCTCGCCGATGAAGTCGGCGACAAAGGCGTTTTGCGGCTCGTTGTAAATATCCACGGGAGTGCCGATCTGCTGGATGTGTCCCTCGGTCATGACGACCACGGTGTCGGACATGGAAAGGGCTTCCTCCTGGTCGTGGGTGACGAAGACGAAGGTGATGCCGGTGGCCTTCTGGATGTTTTTGAGCTCCACCTGCATGTCCTTTCTGAGCTTGAGGTCGAGGGCGGACAGCGGCTCGTCCAGCAGCAGCACCTTCGGCTGGTTGACCAGGGCGCGGGCGATGGCGACGCGCTGCTGCTGACCGCCGGAGAGACTGGTCACGGCGCGCTTTTCAAAGCCCTTGAGCGCCACAAGGGACAGCATCTCGGTCACGGCCTTCTGGATCTCGTCCTTGGGCACCTTCTTTTCCCGCAGGGAGAAGGCCACGTTTTCAAACACGTTCAGGTGCGGGAACAGGGCGTAGCGCTGGAATACGGTGTTGACGTTGCGTTTATAGGGGGGCAGGCTGTTGATGTTCTCACCCATGAAAATGACGTCGCCCTTGTCCGGGGTCTCAAAGCCGCCGATGATGCGCAGCAGCGTCGTCTTGCCGCAGCCGGAGGGGCCCAGCAGGGTGATAAACTCATTGTCATAGATGTCAAGGTTGATGTTGTCCAGCACGACCTCGCCGCCAAAGGATTTTGAAATGTTTTTGATTTCTACGATTTTTTTCATATCCTGTCCCCCAAACGAATCAAAAAAGCAGCCATGCAAAAGCATAGCTGCTGTAAAGCCATATATGCGCATACGCGCACATAGAGTCCCCCGCGTGACGGGGAACGGCCCAATGGATTTTAAGAGTCTATATAGCAAAGAACACTTTTACTACTCTTATTGACCATTTCACAGATTTGTATGCTTTTACAAAACCATAAAATTTGAGCTTTTAACTCAATCAATAAGGCAACAGAAGTTGCCGCCGCCTTCCGCGGTTCTTCGGCATCCGACCCGGCTGTCCGTATGGCCTTGGCCCCTGGGGGCGGTCGATATCTTGCTTCGGATAAACTCGGTATATCCAATTGAGATGCCCCATTTTAGCAGGATTCTACAAATCTGTCAATCCTGTTTTGTGCAAATAATCGGAAAGAAAACGCACTTGCCTCCTTACGGATCTTCTATAACAATTTCCCCGTGTTGTTTTTCAAAGTCCTCAATTGCCCTTCGGATCAGGTAGATGACTTCGCCGTTGGCAGACCGCCCTTCGTACCTGGAAATATAGTGCAGTTTATAATGCAGATCATGGTCAATTCTCAAACCAAGGTGCTTATCCTTTTTCAAAGCATCCACTTGTTTCCCTCCATGTACTTGATAAAAGATAATTTGAGTTTATTTCAAGTACATGTTAGAATGTGTAATGTGTACTTAATTTAAGTACATAATATTTTCCGGAGGACAAAAGAATGGAGCTTTGTGGAAAAGCCTGCTTCGTTGCAAGGCCAAGAATGATTGGGGATTTATTGTTACCGCATCTTGTTGAAAAGGAACGGTCGTTTCAGATTGTAAAAACCATAAAATTGAAAAAAATCGACTACGAAAACTTCATATCGGATATGCTTGCTGATCGACAATTCATCGAAGATCATGCTGCGCTTTGCGAAAGGGTAGGAATGTGGAAATGCCTTTTGATCCAGCAGTACGGCCGGGGGGATGGCGTGCTTGTCATGCCGACAGAAAAATGCTCTGTCGGCTGGGCTGCATATTATTATGACAGGGTCAATACTCCACATCCCACAGAATGAGGCCCTGTGCCGGGGCGGTGAAACCCGCCTGATCGCGGTCAAGACTCAAAAGCGCTGTTTTCACACTCTCCGCGCTGCGCTGCCCGCTTCCGACCTCCAGCAGCGTTCCCGTCAGGATGCGCACCATATTATATAGAAAGCCGCTGCCGGTGAAGCTGAGGCGCACCTCGCCGCCGAGACGCTCGATCTCGATACGGTCGAGCCGCCGCACGGCGCTTTTTTTCATGTGCCTGTTTGCGCAGTAGGCGGAGAAGTCGTGCTCCCCGAGAAGCAGCGCCGCCGCGGCGCGCATGGCGTCGAGATCCAGCGGGGCGGTGAAGAAATACAGCCAGCGCCGCTCGAAGACGTTTGGCTCGTCGCTGTTCCACACGCGGTAGACATAGGTCTTCTCCCGACAGTTGAGCCTTGCGTGAAACCTGGGCGGTGCCTCCTCCAGCGCGACGGCCCCGATATCCTCCGGGAGATGTGTACGTAATTCAGTTAACATAAAACTAACGTCGCTGCCCGTATCCGCCTTGAAGGAGCAGACCTGCCGCCGGGCATGGACGCCCGCGTCCGTGCGCCCGGAGGCGGCGATCTCCACCGGCTGGGCGAGCATGCGCGTCAGCAGCGCCTCCGTCTTTGCCTGGATGGTGTTGTCCGTGTTGCCCTGGCGCTGCCAGCCGCGGTAGCGCGTCCCGTCATAGCAGAGCGTGAGCTTGAAGTTGCGTGTCATGGCCGTCTCCTGTTTTTCGTGATGGCAACAGTGTACAGGTTTCGCGGCGCTTTTGCAAGGGTGTGAATTCCCTCTTGTGCCCGCCGCGCTTTGGTGGTATTTTATAGCTTACAGGGTTTTCTGCTCTTTTCAGAAATTCACAGTTTTTTGATACATTGCCGTCATGTTGTGGTAAAATAACAAATTGAAATCCTGATGAAAGAGATGGCACGGCTGCAATGAGAGAGAAGCTTGCACGTTTTATGGCCGGGAGAAACGGCAATGACCAATTGAATCTGTTTCTGTTCGCTGTGGATGCGGTGCTTCTGCTGGCAGGTGCGCTTGTCGGCGGCAATGTCGGGCGGGGGCTCTCGATCGCGGCGCTGGCGCTGCTGGCCTTCATCTACTTTCGCATGTTCTCCAAAAACCTTCCCCGCCGGCGGGAGGAGAACGAAAAGTACCTGCGCCTGAAATACAGGCTTGCGGCGAATTGGAAGATCCGCAGGGAGAAATGGGTGCAGCGCAAGGACTACAAGTTCTATACATGTCCCTCCTGCAAGACCACCCTGCGTGTGCCGCGCGGCCACGGCAAAATCAAAATCGTCTGCCGCAAGTGCGGTAATTCCTTCACGGGGAAGTGCTGAGTTAAAAAATGTTCGGTTATCTTGTCGCCGCGGCAAAGGTGCTGGAGCAGGACGAGCTTGACCGCTATAAGCAGGTCTACTGCGGCCTTTGCCGGAGCCTGAAGCGCTGCTTCGGACAGGCGGCGCGCCTCACGCTCAATTATGACATGACCTTTCTGGTCCTGCTGCTCTCCTCGCTCTATGAGCCGGAGGAGCAGACGGGGGAGAGCGCCTGCCCGCGCCACCCGATCAAGCCCCAGCCCTATGTGATGAGCGCGCTGTCCGACTACGCGGCCAATATGAATATCGCCATGGCCTATCTCAAGTGCCTGGACGACTGGAAGGACGACAGAAGCGTCGTCGCCTGGTCGGAGGCCAGGACCCTGCGCCCCGCGTATGAGCGGGTGCAGAAGCGTTATCCCCGCCAGTGCAGGGCGATTGAAGAAGCCCTCGACGAGCTCTCCGCCATCGAGCAGGAGGGGCGCGAGGATCCCGACGCCGCGGCGGTCTGCTTCGGCAAAATGATGCGCGAGGTTTTCGTGTACCGGGAGGATCGCTGGGCAGAGCCCCTGCGCCATATGGCCGACTCCCTCGGCCGCTTTCTCTATCTGCTGGACGCGGCCATGGATCTGGACGAGGACGCAAAACGCAATCACTATAACCCCTTCCTGCGTCTGAACGGCGATGCGGAGAACGAGCAGCGCTTCCGCGATATCCTGCGCATGCAGCTCGGGGACTGCGTCTGGTGGTTTGACCGGCTTCCGCTGGTGCAGGACGCGGGCCTCATGAAAAACATCCTCTGCGTCGGCCTCTGGGCGGCGTTTAATCAAAAATACATGAGAGAGGAACCTGAAGATGGTTCAAGATCCGTATAAGGTATTGGGCGTGTCGCCGGACGCTTCCGACGAGGAGGTCAAGAAGGCCTACCGCGACCTGACAAAGAAATACCACCCCGATCTCAACCCCGACGATCCCAAGGCTGCCGAGAAGATGAACGACATCAACGCCGCCTATGACCAGATCAAAAGCGGCAACATCCCCGGCTCCACGGCCTATGGCCCCCAGGGCTACGGGCCGTACAACCCTTACGGCGCGGGCGCGTACCAACAGCAGTACTGGGCCGGTCAGAACGCCCAGGCCCGCCAGAGTGAGCGCAGCGAGTATACCGCCGCCATGAACTTCATCCGCAACGGCATGTACCGTGAGGCGCTCAACGCCCTCTCCGGCGTCCCGGAGGAGGAGCGCGACGGCAGGTGGTACTATCTCTCCGCGGGCGCGAACATGTACATGGGCAACAAGGTTGCGGCCCTGGAGCATGCCAAGCGCGCCGTGTCCCTGGAGCCGGACAATTCCGATTACCGGCGCCTGCTGCAGCAGCTGCAGAGCGGCGGGGACTTCTACGAGAACTACTCCGGCCGCTATGCCCGCTCATTGAACCTCAATCCTCTGTGGCTCGGCCTGTGCGCTGCGTCCCTCTGCACCGGCGGCCGCTGCGGCCTGCCGCTGATCTTCTGCTGCTGAATACACAACAAACGATCCCCGGACGTCCGTCCGGGGATCGTTTGTAAAGTGTGGAGTGTGGCGTCCCCTTCGGGGAGTTTTTGCATTGCGGAGAAACAACAACTTCACGTTCCGCTTGTCACTCTGCCAGTCCAAGCCCCGCCACGTACTCGTCCGTAAACGCCGTCAGTGCGTCAAAGTCCATATACGGGCGGTAGACGGCCTCCAGCTCATCGTGCAGGGCCTTGGCTTCGCGCAGGGCGTCCATGGCGGCATGCAGCGCCTCGCCGCTGAGAAGCCGCTCCCCGTCGGGCACCATCAGCGCTGCGGGCGCGCGCAGGAGGGCGATCGAGAGCTCCGGCAGCAGCACCGCCTCAAGCTGCCCCGGCCTGAGCGGGCGCGGGCAGAGGATCACACGGCTGCACTTACGCTTTGCTAAAGCCGCGGCCTGCTCCAAAACCGCGCTGCCGCCGCGCAGATGATAAGATTGTTTACATAATGAGTTTACACTATCCCCGAGAAACAGGGAGCCCCGGCAGGAGATGGCGGAGACAAAGCGCTTTTCCACACTGGCCTTCCCCGCGCGATCCGGGTATGCGTCCAAAATCGTCCGCACCCGCCGCCCCTCCTCCTGCGCGACCTGGGCGTCCTGCAATTCCTCGTTTGCCTCAAGCGCCGCCGCAGCTTCAAGCTGGGCATAGGCGGCGCTGTATTTGTCCTTGTACGCCCGGTTCAGCGCCAGCGCCCTTGCCCGATCCGCATCGCCGAGCGGCAGGCGGCAGAAGCGGCCGAGGTTAACATAATCTGCATCCGCGCCGAAAAGCCGCGGTTCCCGCACATGGGGCGCGGTGCCGTCCACCCAGGCCTGCCCGAGAGCCGGGACGCACAGTCCGTCCAGCGAGTCCGGGTCGCCGGAGCAGAGGACGCTCACGGTGTCGAGCCCCTTTACCTGCGCCGCCGCGCGAATGCGCCGCATGAAGCCGGATTTGCCCGTCCCCGGGCCGCCCTTGATGATATGCAAAAACTGCCCTTCGCCGGGGAAGGCGTCGTAGAGCGAGAAAAAACCCTGTCCGGAGTTTGCCGCGAGAAAAAATGTCTGATCCAAAATTGCTCCCCCTTCCTGCCGTATTGTATGCAGAAAGGGGGAGAAGTGTGAAAAGTGAAAATTGGAAAGTGAAGTGAAGTAAAGTCGGGCGGAATGCAGGCTTTCAGGTTTCAATCTCGATAACGAGAACCTTGACTTCGTTCCTCTCGGCGTAGAGGATGGTGTTCATGGTGCCGCCGGGTCTGCCGTCGTAGCAGGCCAGCAGGAGAGAGGCGTGATCCACCATGTAGCGGTTGCGGCGCATCATGCAGTCGGGCGTGTAGCCGTATTGCAGCACCGTCACCTGATCGGCGCTGTCAATGAGCTTGTTGTAGCGCAGGCGCAGCTTCTGGCTCCAGCGCCCCGGCTGGTCGCCGAAGGGGATCGCGGCCTCGAGCGTGACGTCGCCGTATTTTTCCCGCAGGGCAAGCACCGCCTCGGCAAAGTACATGTCGCAGCCGATGGCCATGCCGCACAGAAAGCGGCGGTAGCCCAGCTCGTAAACGGCGTCGAGCCGCGCCGCGATCTCCCGCTTGAGGGCGAGACAGCGCGGGTCGTCCTCGTTCATGCCCCAGGGCAGCTTCTGCGGCCTGTGCCCGGTAAAGCAGCAGCTGTGTTCTCTGTCAAACGTAACCCTCGCCCCCTTTGCGTCGAGTATAGAAAGTCTGTCATTCTGAGGCGCTTTGCGCCGAAGAATCTTATACAAAGGGTGGGAAGATCCTTCGCTGCGCTCAGGATGACAGCAAATCGCCGGCTCCATTGTACGCTATAAAAAAGCACTTGTCAAAAGCTATCTCCTGTGCTATAATAAACCCATCTTCAGGGCAGGGTGAAATTCCCGATCGGCGGTACAGTCCGCGAGCCGTTTTGGCCGAACCGGTGTGATTCCGGTACCGACAGTTACAGTCTGGATGGAAGAAGATAACCGCGCATGGTTTGCGCGGGTTCTTGCCGCTGCGCCCGAAGAGGATTCTTCGGGTGTTTTTTTATTGACCGATCGCAGTATACCAAAACAATACTGCGAAAACGGTCGGGCTTTGTCATGCAAAAACGATGACAGAGGAAACTGCTGTTACAGGAGGTACACAAAATGGAAAATCTGGGATTCGTGCTGGCCTGCATCACAACGATCGCGCTGCTGTTTATCATTGCCTGGCTCTTTGAAAAGCATGCGGTCAAGGACAGAAAGGCCTTTTCCAACACCCACTACATCAGCTATACCGCCATCTTCGCGGCCCTCGCGGGGGTGCTGATGTTCATTGAGATCCCGCTCTTATTCGCCCCGTCCTTCTATAAGATCGACCTGAGCGAGATCCCCGTCCTGATCTGCACCTTCTACCTCGGCCCCGTGGCGGGCGTCGCGGCGGAGCTGATCAAGGTGCTCATCAAGCTTCTGCTCAAGGGTACCTCCACCGCCTTTGTGGGCGACTTTGCCAACTTCGCCGTGGGCTGCTCCTTCATCCTGCCGGCCAGCATGATCTATCACGCAAAGCCCGGTCGCCGCTCGGCCCTTGTCGGCATGCTGGTCGGCACCCTCGTCATGACCGTGTTCGGCAGCGCCTTCAACGCCGTCTATCTCCTGCCGAAGTTTGCCGCGCTCTACGGCATGCCCATGGAGGCCATCATCGGCATGGGCACCAAAATCAACCCCTCCATCACCAGCGTGAGTACCCTCGTGCTCTTCGCGGTCGTGCCCTTCAATCTGCTCAAGGGCGCGGTGGACTCGCTTCTGACCTTCCTGCTCTATAAGCGCATCTCCCCGATCCTGCACCGGGGCGACGAGCGCCGTCAGCAGCGCAGGACGGCGAAAGAGGCCGCATGATTTTCACGAGCCGCCCGAGGCTCAGCGCAAAGTTAAACAGCTCCGTCACGTAGATCATCCCGATATAGGCCGCAAGGGCGTAGCGCGGCAGAAGCTGCCAGGTGAGCAGCAGCCCCAGCAGCGCGTCGAGAATGTTGACGCCCATGCTCCACACCTGCTCGCCCAGACCCTTGAGACAGCCGTCCACGCTCATGTCCGTGTACATAATGGGCACCAGCGGGGCGAGGATGCGGATATAGCGCCCGGCCTCACGGCTGTCGTAGATCAGCATGCCGAGGGCGTCGGCACAGAGAAAGAGAAACGCCGCCACCGCGAGGGAGAACAGCACGCTCAGGCGCAGAAGCTCCCGCGCCGTGCGCCGGATGCCCCTGCCGTCGCCCTGCACCTGGGCGGCGGTGAGCTCCGGGACGATGAGCTCCGCCGCCGCGCCGAGAATGCAGGCGGGAAAGTAGATCACCGGCAGCACCATGCCCTGGATCACCCCATAGCCCGAGAGCGCGCGGTTTGCCGAAAAGCCCGCCGCCTTGAGTCCGCGGGGCACCAGCAGATGCTGCATCGTGGTCAGCGCGCTTCTCGCGTAGGCCGACAGCGCCAGCGGCGCCGCAATGCGCAGCATCCGCCCGGTGAGGCGCCCGTCCGGGTTCTCGCCCCGGTAATGCCTGCGCCGGTCGAAAAAATACAGCAGCGCCATCAGCGCAAGGCTCACCACGTCCGCCGTCACCCGCCCGAGGGTGACGGCGGCGCAGCTTTTTTCAATGTTTCCCATCGGCGCGCGGGAGAGAAAGAGCGCCACCAGCGCAATGCCGCAGAGCTGCTCCAGAAGATGCACCAGCGTCGGCTTCCACACCCGGCCGCAGGCGGTGAAGTAGCCGGACATGGAGGAGCAGAGGGCGATGCAGGGCATGCTGATCGCGGACAGGCGCAGGGGGCAGACCGTGCGCGCGTCCCCGATCCAGAGAAAGCCGATGGGCTCTGCCAGCGCCCACAGGACGAGAGCCGCGGCGCAGCCGAAAAAGGCCCCGTAGGCAAGACAGCGCCCCATCACCGCGCGCACGCCGCCGGGGCGCGAGAGGCCCAGCTCCTCGGCCACAAGGCGCGTGGAGGCAAAGCGTATGCCCGAGATGGCGAAGGTGGCGCAGAGATTTGTCACCGACAGCACAAGCTGATACAGCCCGATCCCGGCGGAGCCGATCTTTCCCGCCAGCCACACCTGAAAGGCCATGGCAATCCCGCTCATCAAAAGCGAGGACGCCGTCAGCAGCGCCGTATTGTATACCAGAACCCGTTTCATATGCTCTGTTCCTCCCGTTTTTCCATGGGTACAGTCTATGCGCCGCAGCGCGCCCACTTGTCCCGGGGAATCAAAAACGCTTGAAAACAGCGCGCCTGAGTGGTATTCTATACGCATATCGGAAAGCAAAAGGAGGAATCCTATATGATTATAACCATCGGCAGACAGCATGGCAGCAACGGCCACGCGGTCGCCCAGGCCCTGGCGGACAAGCTCTCGATCCCCTGCTACAGCAAGGCCATTGTCGACCACACCGCAAAGGACTCCAACCTGAGCCCGGAGGTCGTGCGCTCCTACGATGAAAAGCGCGTGTCGCCCTTTGTCGCGCCGGGCATGCAGTTTTTCGGCATGGATGAGGGCTTCCGCCTGAATATGCAGATCGCCTCCGCCCAGTTTGACACGATCCGCCGCCTGGCCTCCGAGGGGGACGCGGTGTTCGTCGGCCGCTGCGCCGACTACGTGCTGCGCAATCGGGACGATCTTGTGCGTGTGTTTATCACGGCGGACTACCCCTACCGCGTCAAGGCCATGATGGAGCGCAAGGGGCTGAGCGAAGAGCAGGCGAAGAAGCTGGTCAAGACCGTGGACAAGGATCGCGGCAGCTACTACCGCTACTACACCGACCAGACCTGGGGCGACGTCAACTGCTATGACCTCTGCATCAATGTGGCCCGCGTGGGCGTGGACGGTGCCGTCCAGACCATCGAGAGCTTCATTAAGGCCGCACAGAAAAAGTAAACAGGGAAATGAACAGCGTCCCGGTGAAATGTAAAAACTTACGTTTCACCGGGACGTTCTGCATTTTAAAACGATTTCGCGGCACACTAATACTAATCCTTGATAGAAAGCTGACTTGTAATTCTGAGCAGGAATTGCGCCAGACAAGGCGGCTTTCGCGGAGCATAATGGAGATATATGGTCAAGAAAGCCAACGCCGTATGGCACAATTCCTGCCAGAAGGACTGTCAGGTTTTTATTAAGGGTTAGTATAAGACCAAAAAAGAAAGGTGTGGTCTTGTGGCAAAACGGATCGGAAAGCGGACGCTGGCGCTGGAAAACCGCCCGGGCGTCGCCGCCTATGCGGCGGTGGTCGGCGGCAAGGAGGGCGCGGGGCCGCTCAAAAAGGGCTTTGACGAGATATCAGCGGACTCGTACTTCGGGCAGGACAGTTGGGAAAAGGCGGAGACCACGATGCTGGGCCGCTGCATCGACCGGTGCCTGCAAAAAGCGGGCGGGGCGAAGCCGGACGTGATCCTCGGCGGGGATCTGTTGAATCAGTGCGTCAGTTCCGCCTTCGCCGTCAGGGATCGCGCAGCGCCCTACCTCGGCCTCTACGGGGCCTGCTCCACCATGGCGGAGGGGCTCGCCCTCGCGGCGCTGCTGCTGGACGGCGGCGGGGCGTCGAACGCCCTGGCCTTCACCGGCTCCCACTTCTGCGCGGCGGAGCGGCAGTACCGTTTCCCGCTGGAATACGGCGGACAGCGCACCCCCACCTCCCAATGGACAGTGACCGGGGCCGGAGCGGTTCTCCTGGCAAACGAGACGGAGGTTCTGCGCGTAACGCATGTGACGCCGGGACGCGTTGTGGACGCCGGGGTCACGGACGCCAACAACATGGGCGCCGCCATGGCCCCTGCGGCCTATGACACCATCCTCGCCCACTTTGACGATACGGGACGGGATTTTGCCGATTACGACGCGATTTTCACCGGCGACCTCGGCGCGGTGGGGCACGACATCCTGCAGGATCTTCTGCAGAAGGAAGGGCTTGACCCGGGTCTCAAGTACCTCGACTGCGGGGTGCTGATCTATGATCTTCTGACTCAGGACGTGCACGCGGGCGGCTCGGGCTGCGGCTGCTCTGCCTCGGTGCTCGCGGGGCATATCCTCCCGGCCATGGAGCGCGGCGTCTGGAACCGCGTCCTCTTCGCCGGCACCGGGGCGCTCATGTCGCCGCTTACGTGTCAGCAGGGCTGCAGCATCCCGGGCGTCTGCCACGCGGTGACCATCGAGAGGAGGGAGCGGGCGTGAGCATGCTGATCCCGTATCTGAAAGCCTTCGTGGTCGGTGGGGCGCTGTGTGTGATCGGACAGCTTCTGATCGACTATACGAAGCTCACCCCGGCCCGCATCCTCACAAGCTATGTGGTGGCGGGCGTGATCCTCGGCGCGCTGGGGCTCTACGGCCCCTTTGCCGCATGGGCCGGGGCCGGAGCGACCGTGCCGCTCACGGGCTTCGGAAACGCCATCGCCAAGGGCGTGCGCGAGGCGGTGGGGGAGAAGGGACTGCTCGGCGTCTTCTCCGGGGAGTTCACCGCCGCCTCCGCCGGTCTCGGCGCCGCCGTCGTGGCGGGACTGATCGTTTCTCTGTTATGTAAACCGAAAGACAAGGGACAATAACAGAGGGCTTGCCTCCCCCAGCCGCTTGCGGCGATCGGGGGAGGGGAACCGCTTCAGCGGTGGAAGGGGTTTGAGCGATCTGCTGGGCGCTCTCAAAAGGGAGGAGCCAAGCCGACTTCACAATTCTTAAGCGTCCATGTTGTAGACAATTTCTGTATACTTTGCTATAATACGCCTGACCTCAAAAGGGAACGAGACAAATAACAAGGAGGATATGGAAGATGAGTGAAGAAAAGAAACTGATGGACGAGCAGCAGCTGGACAGCGTTTCCGGCGGCGTCACCGCGAATCTGGCGGCAGCCTATGACGTTCTGGCCGGCAAGTACAGCGCCGGTGAGGAGCGCAAGAGAATGCTCGTCGCCGCAGGCTATAATTATAACGAAGTGCAGGCCCTGGTCAACGCCCTGTGGAAGGGCTACGGCCCCGTCGCAAACGACGTCATCAACGGCAAGTACGGCGACAACGCCGCCCGCCGCGCAAATCTCCTCGCTGCGGGCTACAATCCTGACGAGGTGCAGAACCTGGTCAACAACATGCTCTGGAGATAATCCGCAACAGCAAAACCAAAAGGACGCCGCCCGGGCGTCCTTTTTCTTATCTCTCTTCTTGCCAGGAGGCGGGCTGTAAGGGTTTTTTATAACAGATAATACCGGTCAAAAATGGGCGCGTTGCAAAATGCTTATCGTTCTGTCATCCTGAGGAACGAAGTGACGGATGACACACATTTTGCAACACGCCCATGTTCATGTTTTGTGTTCCCGATCCTCCCGCAACCGTTTGCGCACATAGGCGAAGGCCGCATCCTCGCCCTGCTCCTTGAGGACGAGCAGCATCTTTTCCAGCTCCGCTCCCGTCTCGGGGTGGATCATGATGACGCCTTTGGAGTTTACATAATATTCATACGGGCTTGCGTCGGTGTACTGCTCGCCCATGTAGACCCTGCTCGCCGCGATGCGGTCGCAGAACATCTCGGCAACAAAGCGCAGCGGTATTTTGTTCCCGCCGTAGCCCACGCTGCCGTCGGGGTTGATGACGTAATCGACCCAGTATTCCAGGTGGTGGCGGTTGCGCCCCTTGTGGTGCAGCCAGGCCAGCGACACGCCGGTAGCTTTGCGCTCGGCGTCGTTGGGGCTGCGGTTGCCCTGGTAGTATTTGGCTCCCACCAGAAACTCGGCGGGGGAGTACTTGCTCAGATCGTGGCAAAGGCCCTGCCTGACGAGTCCCAGACGGAAGCAGTATTGACACACCAGATGGCGGTGCCGGGTGATGGTTTTGAAGTGTTCGATGGGATGCATGCCGTGCCTCCTGTTTACGCGGGTTTTGGCTGTATTTTAGCAGAAGAACGGATGACTTGCAAGTAGGTGTACTCCCTCAGCCGCATGCGGCGGCAGGAGGCGGGGGGACCGCTTCAGCGGTAGAGGGAGCTAAAGATAAGGTCGATTCGCGGATTGCAAAACAGAGAAAAAACGTATATTATATGAAAAGACAGGGGGTGAGCCGTATGAGAAAAACCGCATTCTGGGTGCTGCTTTTTGCCCTGCTGCTCTGCGGCTTTGCAGAGCCGGACACGCAGAATAAGCGCCTTTTCATCACGGCGACGGATCTGCACTATCTCGCCCCGGCCCTGACCGATCACGGCGCGGCCTTCACTGCCCTGACCGAGAGCGGCGACGGGAAGCTCATGCGCTATATCGAGGAAGTGACCGACGCGTTTCTGGCTGAGGTGATTGCCCAAAAACCGGAGGCTTTGATCCTCACCGGGGATCTCACTTTCAACGGCGCGCTTCTGAGCCATACGGCCCTCGCGGAGAAGCTGCGGGCGGTGGAAACGGAGGGCGTCCCGGTCTATGTCCTGCCCGGGAACCACGACCTTGACAATCCCAACGCCGCCGCCTTTACCGGGGAGAGCCACCGCCTTGTCCCCTCGGCCGCGGCGGCCGATTTCCGCCGCATCTACGCCGAATTCGGCTTTGACGAGGCGCTGAGCTGTGACGACGATTCCCTGAGCTATATCGTGCAATTGAACGGCACAACGCGGCTTCTGATGCTGGACTTCAACACCGCGCACGACCCCAGCGGCGTGTCGGATAAGACCCTGCAATGGGTCGAGGCAGAGCTTCAAAATGCGCGGGAGGCGGGGCAGAGCGTCCTTGCCGCCGGGCATCAGAACCTCTTTCGGCAGACGGTCTTCACCACGGGCTATGTGATCGGCGGCGCGGAGAGCCTTGCGGCGCTTTTAAGAGAGTACGGCGTGACCCTCTTTCTCAGCGGGCACCTGCACTGTCAGCACTGGAAAAGCGAGCAGGGGCTCACGGAGATCGCCACCGGGGCGCTGTCCGTGCAGCCGTGTCAGTACGGTGTGCTGACCGAATCCAATGGTACATACCGCTATGAGACGCGGGAGACGGACGTTGCCGCCCGCGCGGCAGCACAGGGGAGTGAGGATCGGAATCTGCTGGACTTCCCCCAATACGCGCAGGACTGGTTTGATGCGCGAAACCGTGCGCAGACCGGAGAGCTTCTGTCCCTGCTCGGCTATACGGACGAACAGGTGGAGCGCATGACAACGTACATTGTCCTAATCAACCGCGCCTATTTTGCCGGAGACCTGCGCAGCGCCGCCGCATGGGATCTGGACGGCGAGATTTATGATCTTTTCGCGCGCTTCCCGGTACTGTACACAGATTACCTCAACTCTGCCCGTTCGGACTTCGGACGCGATTTCCGGCAGTGGGAGAGCGGCATGCAATAAAGGAGAGACAAACATGGACGATATCATTGTGAGAGCCTACACCGAAGCGGACCTGCCCGCCATGGCAGCAATCTGGAACGAGGTGGTGGAGGAGGGCGTCGCCTTTCCCCAGGAGGACTGCCTGAGCCCTGACGAAGCGCGCGCCTTTTTCGCATCGCAGAGCCGCAGCGCCGTGGCTGAACGGCAGAGCGACGGGGCCATCCTCGGCCTGTATATCCTGCATCCGAACAATGTGGGCCGCTGCGGTCATCTATGCAACGCAAGCTATGCCGTGTCATCGGAAAGCCGTGGCCTTCGCATCGGGGAGAAGCTGGTGCGCGACTGCATCGCCGCGGCGCCCGCCTTCGGCTTCCGGGTCTTGCAGTTTAACGCCGTGGTTGCAGCCAACACCCGCGCCCGCAGGCTCTATGAAAAGCTGGGCTTTACACAGCTCGGCACCATTCCCGGCGGCTTTCGCATGAAGGACGGACACTATGAGGACATCTGCCCGTATTACATTGAGCTTTAAATTACGTAAACTGATTTACGTAAAATAAATTATGATTCAAAACATTACGGAAACAAGAATAAGTAAACGATATTATGTAAAATAAATTATCGTCAACGGAAAGGAGCACACGCCATGGGACTTTTCAGCCGAAGACAGCCCGACCCGGAGGTCACGCGCTATGACCCGGCCCTGTTTGAACCCGTGATCCGCGCCAGCATCTGCACGGGGGAGCGCGTCGCCTGCATGCGCGAGAAGGACACCGGCAAGCTGCACGAGCTCATGCTCATCCGCACGGATGAGGATCTCAAAACCTTCTGCCGCCGCTATCAGGTGGAGGAGGGAAAGCTGAAGACTGTGTATTGATTAACATAGCAATTATTCAGTCTTTGTCATTCTGAGGAACGAAGTGACGAAGAATCTTATCATTTTCCCACATTTCACAAAAGATCCTTCGCGTGCGCTCAGGATGACACGCTGACTGAATGAATGCTTAACATAATATGATAAACATAACGAAAGGAGCGCCATGGATCAGAACAACAGAGAGCCCCAACAGTACCGGGGCACCAAGGGGCTGAGTCTCGCCATCGTGATCGGCGTGGCTGTCGGCACGGTGATCGGCAAGCTCATGGACAATATGAACACGGGCCTCATGCTGGGGCTTGTGATCGGCGTCGTCGGCTGGACGCTGCTCTTTAACCGTAGGCAGGCCCCGGCGCAGGAGGAGCCTGCCGCCGCAGAGGAACAAAACCCGCCTGCCGCAGAGGAAGCGCCGGACGATACGGACGCGCGAAAGCCGCAGTAAGCCGCCCGGCATTCTGAATGACTCACAAGTCCCGCGCCGCAAAATCCGGCGAATTTGTGAAGTATTCTCAATTGACATCAGCGCTTTAATGCGTTATAGTGTGCTTATAATCCAAAAGAAAGCTCAGGATCGGAAAATGAAGGCTTCTCTCTTTACCGCATATTACTATTACTTTACTGTTTCCGAACGGTAAGGGTAATTTGTGGTGCACGAAAAAGCCGATAATCCGCTTGTTCATGCCGCACAGGTTGACCCTGTGCGGCATTTCTTTTTGAGCGAATCGCAATGAACGGAGGAAAGAATCATGATCGTCATTCTCAAACACAACGTGCCGCAGGAAAAGAAGGATCAGCTCGTCACCTGGCTCAAGAACAAGGGCCTGACCATCCACGTCTCAAACGGCGAGTTTCAGACCGTCATCGGCCTTGTCGGAGATACCAGCGGGGTCGATATGGAGCTTCTGGAGAGCCTTGAAATCGTGGACTCCGTCAAGCGCGTGTCCGAGCCCTTCAAGTGCTGCAACCGCAAATTCCACCCGGACGACATGGTGGTCGAGGTGGGCGATGTGAAGGTCGGCGGGGGCCACTTCGCCATGATCGCGGGCCCCTGCTCCGTCGAGAACGAGGATCAGATCGTGACGGTGGCGAAGGCCGTCAAGGCGGCCGGCGCCAACATGCTGCGCGGCGGCGCGTTCAAGCCCCGCACCTCCCCCTATGACTTCTCGGGCCTCAAGGCCGAGGGGCTGGAGCTTCTGCGGATCGCCCGCGCCGAGACCGGGCTTCCCATTGTCACCGAGCTTATGAACATCATGGATCTGCCCCTCTTCGAGGATGTGGACGTCATCCAGGTCGGCGCGCGCAACATGCAGAACTTCGACCTTCTGCGCGAGCTTGGCAAGCTTGACAAGCCCATCCTCTTAAAGCGCGGCCTTGCCAACACTCTCAAGGAGCTTCTCATGAGCGCGGAATACATCATGGCAAACGGCAACGAGCGCGTCATGCTCTGCGAGCGCGGCATCCGCACCTTCTCCGATTACACCCGCAACACCCTCGATCTCTCTGCCGTGCCGATGCTGCATGAGCTGAGCCACCTGCCCGTGATCGTCGACCCCAGCCACGCCACCGGCATTGCGCGCATCGTGCCGACCATGGCCATGGCCGCCACCGCGAGCGGCGCGGACGGCCTGATCATCGAGGTGCACAACGATCCCGTCCACGCCCTCTGCGACGGGGCGCAGTCCCTGCGGCCCGAGGAGTACGCGAAGGTCGCCGCCAAGGTGTTCCAGATCAGAAAGGTTGTGACGCAGTGAGCGTCACAGCCGCGAAGGAGGCTCAGCGCCGATGACCACCGTGCATGTCACAGCGTCAAGAGAATATGACGTGCTGATTGGGCGCGGCCTGCTGGATGAGCTCGGCGGGATCGTCCGGCGCACGACGAAGGCGCAGACCGCCGTCGTCGTGGCGGGGGATATCGTGTTCCCCCTCTGCGGGGCGCGGGCGGTGGCCTCTCTCGAGCGGGCGGGGCTTCGCACCCTGTCCTGCGTGATCCCCCACGGGGAGCGGTACAAGACGCTCGAAACCTACGGAAAGCTTTTGCAGTTTTTATCCGAAAACCGCCTGACCCGCACGGACGTGCTCATCGCCCTCGGCGGCGGGGTCACGGGCGATCTCACGGGCTTTGCCGCCGCGACCTACCAGCGGGGCATGAACTATGTGCAGGTGCCGACGACCCTGCTTGCGGCGGTGGATTCCTCCGTCGGCGGCAAGACGGCGGTGGATCTCCCCACCGGGAAAAACCAGGTGGGCGCGTTCTATCAGCCCGCGGCGGTTCTCTGCGACCCCGATCTCATGGATACCCTGCCGGAGGCGGAGTTTCGCTGCGGCACGGCGGAGGTCATCAAATACGGCATGCTCGGAAGCGCCGCCTTTTTTGAAAGTCTCGAAGAGCACGGCGTGAAGGCGCAGCTCGTGGACGTGATCCGTACCTGCGTCGAGATGAAGCGCGATATCGTGCATGAGGACGAGTTTGACCGGGGACAGCGCCAGCTTCTGAATTTCGGCCACTCCTTCGGACACGCGGTGGAGGCGTGCAGCCGTTTCGGCATTCTGCACGGGCAGGCCGTCGCCATCGGCATGGCGATCATCACCCGCGCGGCGGTGCGCCGGGGCGACTGCCCGGAGGCCGCGCTGGAGAGGCTTCTTGCGCTCTTAAAGCGCTGCGGCCTGCCGACCGAGACGGACTACAGCGCGGACGCGCTTTTCGCGGCCCTCGGCACGGATAAGAAGCTGAGCGGGAGCACCATGCATCTGGTGATCCCGGAGGACATCGGCCGCTGCCGCATCGAGGCCATGCCGCTTTCCGATGCGCGTGAACTTTTGCGGCTGGGAGGCGTACAATGAAGCTTGACGTCCTGCCGGGCGCGCGCTGCGGCTGCGTGACCATCCCGGCCTCCAAATCCCAGGCGCACCGGCTTTTGATCTGCGCCGCGCTCGGGGGCGCGGACTGCGTGATCCTGTGCGACGGCATCTCCAAAGACATCGCCGCGACGATCGCCTGCCTCAACGCCCTCGGCGCCGAGATCCGGGAGACAGAGCCGGGCAGACTTGCTGTCCGCCCGATCCGGGAGATCCCGGCGGGGGAGTGCGTTTTAAACTGCGGGGAGAGCGGCTCGACCCTGCGATTTCTGCTGCCCGTGGTGGGCGCGCTCGGCGCAAGGGCGGTCTTCCACATGGAGGGGAGACTGCCGCAAAGACCCCTTGCCCCGCTGGATGCGGAGCTTCGCGCCCACGGCATGGAGCTCAAGCAGGAGGGCGCGCGCCTAAAGTGCGCGGGTCAGCTTCGCCCCGGGGACTATACCCTGCCGGGAAACGTGTCCTCACAGTACATCTCCGGCCTTCTGATGGCGCTGCCGCGCCTGGAGGGCGAGAGCCGTCTCACGATCTGCGGGAAGCTGGAATCGGCGGCCTATGTCACCATGACCGAGGACGCTCTGCGTCTCGCGGGTATTCAGACTGAAAAGGACGAACAGCATTATAAACTCCCCGGTGGACAGCGCGGGGCCGTCTCCGGAAAACTGCGGGTGGAGGGCGACTGGTCAAACGGCGCGTTCTTCCTCGCCGTCGGGGCCCTCTCCCAAAACGGGATGAAGGTCATGGGTCTCTCGGAATCCTCGCCGCAGGGCGACCGCGCGGCGTGGGATATCCTGCGCGCTTTCGGCGCGGAGGGCTTCGTGTCCGAGGGCGACCATCTCATCCGCCGGGGGGCGCTGAAGGCGCTCACCATCGACGCCGCACCCATCCCGGATCTGATCCCGGTGCTGAGCGTCGTGGCCTCCGTCGCGGAGGGGGAGACGCGCATCGTGAACGCGGGGCGCCTGCGGCTCAAGGAGTCCGACAGGCTTATGAGCACGACGCGGATGCTCCAATCTCTCGGCGCGGATATTACGGAAAAGCCCGACGGCCTTGTGATCCGGGGCCGAAAGATGCTCACCGGCGGCACGGTGGACGCTATGGGCGATCACCGCATCGCCATGTCGGCGGCTGTCGCGGCCTGTGTGTGCGCAGAGCCCGTGACGATCCTCGGCGCCGAGTGCGTGGAGAAATCCTATCCCCGCTTCTGGCGGGACTATGAACAGCTTTGGAGGGACAGCCCATGAGCAGCAGCTGCGGCGAAAACCTGAAACTCACGATCTTCGGCCAGTCCCACTCCCCGGCCATCGGCATGACGCTCGAGGGGCTGCCGGCCGGGACGGAGATCGACATGGAGGCGCTCAATGCCTTTCTCGCCCGCCGCGCCCCGGGACAAAACGCCTGGTCGACCGCGCGCAGGGAAGCGGACCTCCCGGAGTTCATTTCCGGCTTAAAGGGCAATGTGACCTGCGGCGTCCCCCTCACAGCCATCATCCGCAATACCGATACGCGCTCAAAGGACTACGCCCCCTTTGCCGAGACGCCGCGCCCCGGCCACGCGGACTATACCGCGTCTGTGCGCTATCACGGCTTCCAGGATCCGGCGGGCGGCGGACACTTCTCGGGCAGGATGACCGCGCCCCTCTGCATCGCGGGCGGCGTGTGCTTACAGATTTTGGAGAGCCTGGGCGTGGAAGTGATCTCCCGCATCGCCATGATCGGCGGTATTCCGGACCGGGGAGAGCTGCTTTCCACGACGGCGGACAAGGCCTTTCCCACCGTGGACGACGAGCAGGGAAAACGCATGCAGGCCGCGATTGCTGATGCGAAGATTGCCGGGGACTCCCTCGGCGGCATCGTGGAGTGCAAGGTGCTGGGCCTGCCCGCAGGCCTCGGCGATCCGATGTTTGACGGGATGGAAAACCGCATTGCCTCGCTCGTCTTCGGCATCCCGGCGGTCAAGGGCGTGGAGTTCGGCGCGGGCTTTGCCGTCGCCTCCATGCGCGGCAGCGAGAACAACGACCCCTTCGCGGTCGAGGACGGAAAAATCGTCACCGCAACCAATCATTGCGGCGGCATTCTCGGCGGCATCACGACCGGCATGCCGCTTGCATTCCGGGCGGCGTTCAAGCCCACGCCGTCCATTGCGATCGAACAGCAGAGCGTGAAGCTCAGCACCATGGAAAGCGCCCGCGTCACCGTGGGCGGGCGGCATGACCCCTGCATCGTACCCCGGGCCGTGCCGGTGATCGAAGCCGCCGCGGCCATCGCGGTATACGACGCGTGGCTTGCACGCAGAAAGGACGGGAGATAAAAATGGATCTGCAGGACTATCGCAGAGAACTGGACACCCTGGATAACGGCCTTCTGGAGCTCTTCTGCCGCCGCATGGAGATCGCGGCGCAGATCGGCGCGTACAAAAAGGAAAACGGCCTGCCCGTGCTGGACGCGGGCCGGGAGCGGGAAAAGCTCCTGGACGTCGCCAAAAAGTCCCCCGAGGGGATGGAGGACTACACCGTGAGTCTCTTCTCCCTCATCATGGAGCTCAGCCGGAGCTGCCAGAACCGCCTGCTCGGCACGGAAAACGCCCTGACCGAACAGATCCGCGAGGCCATCGACGCAACGCCCCAGCTCTTCCCGCAGATGGCGACCGTCGCCTGCCAGGGCACGGAGGAGGACGCGGCGCGCCTTGCCTGCGACAAGCTCTTTAAGCTGCCGAACATCCTCGGCTTTACAAGCTATGACGCGGTCTTTTCCGCGGTGGAAAAGGGTCTCTGCCAATACGGCGTGGTGCCTGTGGAAAACAGCGCGGCGGGCTCTGTCAACGCGGTGTATGACCTCATGATGCAGCACAACTTCCGCATCGTGCGCTCTGTGCGCGTGAAGACCGACAAGGGCAACGACTATACCCGCTTCATCTGCTTTGCCCGCGCGCTGGAAATCTACCCCGGCGCGGATCGGACGAGTCTGATGCTGGTGCTGCCGAACAAGATGGGTTCGCTTTATAAGCTCCTGAGCCGCTTTTACGCCCTCGGCATCAATCTCTCCAAGCTCGAGAGCCGTCCCATGCCCGAGCGCAACTTTGAGTTCATGTTCTATTTCGATCTCGATACCTCCATCTATTCGCCCGCCTTCATGCAGCTCATGGGCGAGCTTGACAGCGTGTGCGAGGAGTTCCACTACCTCGGCAGCTACAGTGAGGTGGTCTGATGGGCAAAAAGTGCGGACTTCTGGGCCGGAAGCTGGGCCACAGCTATTCTCCGGCCATCCACGCCATGCTGGCGGATTACGACTACGCCCTCTTTGAGCGGGAGCCGGAGCAGGTCGGGCAGTTTCTCCGAAACGGGGAGTGGGACGGTCTGAACGTGACCATCCCGTATAAAAAAACCGTCCTGCCCTATTGCCAGGAGCTGTCCGAGACGGCGCGCACCGTCGGCAGCGTCAACACCCTGGTGCGCCGCGCGGACGGGACGATCTGCGGCGACAATACCGACGCCGGCGGCTTTGAGACCATGGTGCAGCTCAGCGGCATCCCGGTCGCGGGGAAGAAGGCCCTGGTTCTCGGCAGCGGCGGCGCGAGCGTCTCCGTGTGCTATATCCTGCGCAGGCTCGGCGCGCGAAACGTGACCGTCATCTCCCGCAGCGGCGCGGACAACTATGACAATCTCGACCGCCATGCGGACGCCGGGATCATCGTGAACACCACCCCCCTCGGCACCTATCCGAATAACGGCACGGCGGCGGTGGATCTGCGCATGTTCCCGGACTGCGAGGGGGTTTTTGACATCGTGTATAACCCCGCCCGCACGGCATTGATTTTGCAGGCCGAAAAGCTCGGCATCCCGCATGCCTCGGGGCTTACCATGCTGGTGGCCCAGGCGCGGCGCAGCTCGGAGCTTTTCACCGGCCAGAGCATCGAGGACGAAGCGGTGCAGCGCATCACCGCGGCGCTCCAAAAAAATATGCAGAACATCATCCTCATCGGTATGCCCGGCTGCGGCAAGACCACCCTGGCAAAGCGTCTGGCCGAGAGGCTGAACCGCCCGCTCTATGAGGCGGACGAGGAGATCGTCAAAGCCGCGGGGCATACTATCCCGGTGATCTTTGCCCGCGAGGGGGAGGACGGCTTTCGCAAACGCGAGACGGAAGTCCTGCGCGAGCTCGGCAAGCTCTCGGGCGCGGTGATCTCCACGGGCGGCGGCTGCGTGACGCGCGAGGAAAACTATCCTCTTCTGCACCAGAACGGCATGATGATCTGGCTCAGGCGCGATCCCGCCGTTCTGCCGAAGGACGGGCGCCCCATCTCCCTGCAAAGCGATCTCGGTGAGCTCTACGCAAAGCGGGAGCCGATGTACAGGCGCTTTGCCGACGCCATCGTGGAGAACGACGCCGGCGTCGACGAGACGCTGGAGAGGATCCTGGAGGTGGTGGGGTGAAGCTTCTCGTCATCAACGGGCCGAACCTCAACATGCTGGGCCTGCGCGAGCCGGACATCTACGGCAGGCAGGACTATGCCGCGCTTGAGACGCTCATCCGCGACACCTGCCGCGAGGAAGGCATCGAGGTCGAGGTTTTTCAGTCCAACCATGAGGGGGCCATCGTGGACAAAATCCAGGCCGCTTATGGGAACACGGACGGCATCGTCATCAATCCCGCGGCCTACACCCACACCAGCGTCGCCATCCTGGACGCGCTCAAGGCCGTCGCCATCCCGGCGGTGGAGGTGCACATCTCCGACGTGAAAAGCCGGGAGGATTTCCGACAGATCTCCTATGCGGGCATGGCCTGCGTCAAGACCTACATGGGTCTCGGCTTTGAGGGCTACCGCCGGGCGATCCTGTTTTTGAAGGACTATTTGAAATAAGAATAAGAGAGCTGCAGCAAAACAAAAGGAATGCTGCAGCTCTGCTTTTACTTGCGCACAGGTATTGAATATGATATAATATACGAAAAATCGGTTTGTCGGAATTCGGGGCTGTGACAGAGAAATATAGCGTGTACGGTTCAGCTATCAGCATTTTTTCCAATAAGTCCACATGCGGCAATGCCGCGCCGCAATCAAGGAAAGCCCTGTCGGCATGGGGATTTTCACGCATGTCATCCGCTTGCCGCGTCATCGGCGAGAAGGACGCGTTTGAATCAAATTTTACGATGGAAGCGTCAGCTTTCAGCGTAAAAAAGGAGAATTGAAATATGCACCGCTCTTTCAAAAAAATCATTTCCATCCTATGCGTGCTGGCGCTGCTGCTCGGCATGGTTCCGAGTGCGGCCTTTGCCGCGCAAGCGGAGCGCGCATCAGAGCCCGTCTCCGGGACGATGAAGACGGAAAGCGGTGAGCCTGCGGCTGACCGCGGCGTCAGCTTTTCCCCGAAAACGTCGGAGGTGGGGAGCAGACCTTCGACCTGGAGTGAGTTGAGAACAGCGATTATGCAGACCGGTCCCGGAGGTACAATTACGCTGGCCGGTGATATCACCGCGGATAGCAGCATCAGCAATCCGCTGGTCTTTGGAAGCGTGGAAAATGTTACGCTCGATCTGAACGGCCACACGATCGACAGAAAAGCAAGTGAAGCTTCGACTTTTGGCTATGTCATCGAAGTAGAGAGCGGCAGCGTCACGATCAAAAACGGTACGATCACAGGCGGCAAGAGCAACGAAAACGGCGGCGGCATCCGTGTGAACGGCGGCGAACTTACCCTGTCCAACGTCACCGTCACAGGCAATCGTTCCGGTTATGGCGGCGGCATCCGTGTGAAGAGCGGTACCCTTACGATGCAGAACAGCAACGTTACCAAAAATACCGCGACATCCGGCGTCGGCGGTGGCGGCGGCATCTATGTCGACTACGCCGGCACGCTCAACATGTCCGGCGGCAGCATTGCCAATAACACTGCTTCCGGCAGCGGCGGCGGCATCTATGCCAACAATGGCACTGTGAACCTCTCCGGCGGCAGCATTGCCGATAACAATTCTCGTGACAACGGCGGCGGCGTCTATATGAACGGCGGCAATATCGTCATGTCCGGCGGCAGCGTTACCGGCAATACTTCGACGTATCTTGGCGGCGGCATTTACCTCAACGGCTCCAAAATGGAGCTCTCCGGCGGTACGATTTCGAACAACACCACGAACTACACCGCGAACAATGAAAAATTCAAAGGCATCTATGTGGAAAACAGTTTTTCTCTCAAGCTGTCCAACAATTCGACCATTACAGTGGACCGCCTTTACCTGCCCTCGGGAAAAACCCTTACTGTCAGTGAAGCCCCCGCGGCGGGTTCCGAAATCCATGTGATGCTCGAGACTATCCCGAGCATGGGTAATCCGGTTGTCATTGCACAGTCTGAGACAAACTGCAGCTCCAGCTTTGTAGTTGATAATAATAATCTGCCGGACAATACCGAGCTTGTCTGGAAGAACAATCAGATTATACTAAGGTGCTTTTCTACCGTGATCACGTCGTGGGAAGAGCTTCAGGACGCTCTCGACAGAGGCGGCAATTTACAGTCGGACAATACGTATATGCTCCAGCTCACGCAGGACTTAACCGCCGAAAGCAGTGATAACACGCTGGTGTTCGCTTATACCCAGCATCCTGTGATTCTCGATCTCAACGGTCATACCATCGACCGCAATCTGACGGCAGCAACCGAAAACGGCAACGTCCTGACCGTGAGCAGCGGCACGCTGACCATCCGCGACAGCAGCACAGAAAAGACCGGCAAAATCAAAGACGGATACAATGATGGTGAGGGCGGCGGCGTTCGCGTGCTCGGCGGCACCCTTACCATGGAGGGCGGCAGCATCACCAGCAACTATGCCACGTCCGGCGGCGGCGGTGTGTATGTCTACGGCGGCAGCTTCATTATGGAGGGCGGCAGCGTCAAAGATAATATGGCCAAAACATATGGCAGCGGCATCTATGTAATAGAAGGCAGCGCGAACATAAAAGGCAGTGTTATCTCCGGCAATAGATATGGCGACACAAACCTTCATGGCGGCGGCATTTTTGTTGGCGGCGAAGGCAGCCTTACCATAGAAGACAGTGAAATCAAAGATCACCAAGCCCTTTACGGCGGCGGTGTCTATGTGGCCGCAGGCGGCAGCGCCACCATGACCAGCGGCAGCATCAGTGGCAATACCGCCACAAGTGACGGCGGCGGGATTTATGTCGCGCCGGACGGCAGCGCCACCATAAATGGCGGCAGCATCCAAAGCAATACAGCCATGAATAATGGCGGCGGCATTCTTATCGAATCGGGCAGCCTTGATCTGAAGGGCGGCACGATATCCGGCAATACCGCTATTCAGAATGGCAAGGGAATTTACCAGGACGGTTCGCTTACCCTGTCCGAAGGCGCGGAACTGAATGTGACAGACAGCGTCTATCTGCCCGCGGACAAGTTCATCACGGTCAACAGAATCCCCACGGAGCCTGTCCATGTTCAGCTTGAATCCATCGCGACCCTCACAAATCCGGTCGTGATCGCCCATTCCGAAACAGACTGCCGCGACATCTTTGTGATTGACAGCAAGCAGCCGAATACCGAGCTTTTCTATGACGGAGCGGATCATGCTGTCAAGCTCAGGCTCACGCCTGTGGTCACGACCTGGGCGGAGCTCCAGGCGGCCCTGAACAGCGGTGGTGTTCAGGTCGAGGATGAGTATTGGATCGAATTGGGCGCAGACATTGTGGCTACGTCCGAAAATTCGCGCTTGGTGATGGAGAATATTGCGCACCCGGTTATTCTTGACCTGAACGGCCATACCATCAACCGCGCGCTGACCCAGGCGGCTGAAAACGGCAATGTCCTGACCGTGAACGGCGGCGATCTGACTATCCGCGACAGCAGCACGAACAAGACCGGCAGGATCACCGGCGGCTATAATAGCGGCATGGGCGGCGGCGTTTGCGTGGCGGGCGGCCGCTTGATCATGGAGGGCGGCAGCATTACCGGCAACCACAGCACATCCAACGGCGGCGGCGTCTATGTGACGGGCAACGATGGCTACTTTACCATAGAGAGCGGCAGCATTACCGGCAATACAAGCGCGGCCAAGGGCGGCGGCATTTATGACGAAGGGGGCAACCTCTACCTCAAAGGCGGCAGCATTACCGGCAATACAAGCACGGATCTGGGCGGCGGCATATATATGAGCAATGCTCGCTTGCAGTCGTCCGGCAGCCCCGTCGTCACCGACAACGGAAGCTCGAACGTCTATCTTACCGAACCGATGGACAACAATGGCTTGACAGCTGGCGCTAATATCGGCGTCGGTGCCAATTTGGTGGGCAGGTTCGCTGGAAATATTCCTTATTCGGAAGGCATAGAGATCTTTACGGCCGACACAGGATTCAGACTGTATGAGGATGGCGGCGACTGTTTGAGCATTGAACCGGAAGGCCACGAAGCCGAATCTGAGCCGAGATGGGTCTGGAGCGACGATCTCACCACAGCCACGGCAACCATGCACTGCAAAAACTGCGGCCAAGTGATCTGGACGGCTTCGAATATCGAGGTGACCTTCGAGTACGACACAACGGGAGAAAAGCTTTACGCCAATGCGTCAGTGGAGCATGATAGCGAGAACTACGAGGGTCGTTTGGAGCTGCACCCCCTTCACGTTGAGGAACAGCAGCCCCGAATCGACGAGAACAAAGTCTACCACTCCGGCACAAAGGCGCATTATAAGCTGAACGTGGTGAACGCAACATACTATTTTACCGAGGTGGACGGTCACCCCGGCGCAAAATGCACCGAGGAAAGCCTCAGGCTGGACATGTTCAAATTCGTTCAACAGGGCGCAAACAGGGGCATTGCAGCATACACCGGCGGTTTTGATGCGGAGGGGACCTATATTTTGCTGCCGGGGGCGATCGAGAATCCAGAGAATCCCAACGATCCCTTGACGGCTTTAGAGCTTAGCTTCCTCGGAGACGGTGAGAATCCGTTCTATACGCTGCCACAGGAAATGCAGGCTGCGCCCCCTGAGGTCGAGATCATGGATTACGGCACGATCACGCATATCAGCGCCAACGCTTTTGCCGATATTCAGAATCTGACCCTGAAGCTGCGGGCGTATAACAAGTCCATCACAATTGCGGACAGCGCCTTTGTTAACGGTGCAGACGTCAAGATCATAGCTTATTCAACATCCAAGCTGGGAAAAGGCGAACACCAACAGGGTACAGGCGAATCCGCAGGCAAATACACCGTTGCGTTCGTGGATGAGCCTTCCGATACTGTGACCGCCGACTGGGCGGAGGACTATTCTTCCGCGCAGATCACGATAACCGATGAAACCGGAGAGATTACGCACACTTTCCCTGCGACAAATATCACCCGGACCGAGACGGAGACAGAAGATCCTGAAACGCATGTGAAGACCTACACCCTTTCCATCAAGGCTGAGGGAATATACGAGGGCGACGGGCAGACCTACAGTGTCGAGCTAAATGATATTCCATTCTTCAATGTGACCGTGCAAGGCACAGAGGGTACCCTCAGAATGCCGAAGGTAAGGAACGCGGACAATACGGGCTATACGGATTATGCGGTGTTCACCGTGAAGCAGGATATGCTGGCTCCCCTGAACCCGCCCGCCGGCGCGGTATTGGCCGGGCTGTACGATGGGATGCGAATCTATGGCGTCGGCACAAGAGTGGAAATCAGGCAGGATACCAATTTTACAGCAGGCTGGCGCTCCGTCTGGGCGAGGGTCCAGGATGCGCTGAGCGAGGGCAAGGAGATCACGCTGTACAGTGATATCAGCCCGGCGCAGGGGGACATCTATCTCCATGTGCCGCAGGGCGTCACCGCGACGCTGAATCTCAACGGCCATACGGTCAACCGCGGCCTGAACACTGCGGCAGCCAACGGCTATGTCATCCGTGTGGACGGCAGCCTGACGCTGAATAACGGTACTGTGACCGGCGGCAACAATAGGGGCGACGGCGGCGGCATCTATCTGTTCGACGGCGGCTCCCTGATAACAAACAATGTCACCGTCAGCAGCAACCATGCCCAGAACGGCGGCGGCGTCTACATGGTAGACTTTTCCCAGGCGGAGTTTAACAACAGCACAATCATCTATAACGTGGCGAATCAGTATGGCGGCGGCCTTTATGTCGGCGGCGAACGGCCTTCGTCCAATAGCGGACTTCTCGGTGACCCCTCCGGATCAACGAACGCAAAACTTTTGAATGTTTCGATCGTAAACAACCGTGCACAGAATGCCGGCGGCCTCTTTGTCAACAGCGGTGAGGTTCAGCTCGGCTCGAATACCAAAATCATCAACAACACGGATCTGGATGGGCATAAATTTAATAACATCGATGTAGTCGGCGGAATAATGAATCTTATATCAGGAGCCAAGGGATTACTGCTCGGCCTCCCGATTGCCGGCAGTGTAAGTTCGTTAAAGGGATGGGCACTCGGTTTGCTTGGGGCTTTGGCTGCCGGAGGAATCCTGGCTGCCGTCGTATGTGACCGGGACAAAACGAGCAGTGACGATGATCAGGAAAAAGAATGCGAATCTCATATCTGGCGCTGCGAGTTGAAATGGGCAAATGACTACTCTTCCGTTAAGGAATACGTACGCTGCAGCGAGTGCGGCAAGATTTTGGAGATAAATGACCTTCCGGTGAGTGTCAGCATAGACGAGGACATGTACACACACTACAAGGTGGAACCGAAGTATAAGACAACTGACGATACCGATCAAAAGGTTCCGCCGTATAAGCTGGTCAAGCAGGCAAACATCCCCGAAGTGATTGACACGACAGATACAGCGGTTGATTTTATTGATGATGTAAAACTCATACCGCATGGGAAAGGTCAACCTTGGGAAGAAGTGCTGGGATCTTCAAAATGGAAATTTGTGGAAAACAGTGACAAACTGGAATTTGACGACTGGCTTTGGAATAATTCAAAGGTCACGAAGGTCAACTTTACCGGTCCGGACGACCAGACTATCACGGTCCAGGTACACTGGCTGCTCCCGTACGGTTACGCGCCTCATGATTCTACGGAGGATCCCGCGAAGGGCAGCCACCCGCTGACACCGGAACCGAATCCCAAGTATGTGGAGATCGGCACACAGGAGACGGTCAAAGAAAACCAATGGAAGCGCCTGTTTTACAAGTTCAACACCTGGAGGGTGCCCGTTTACGTCAAGATCGTAAAGGAAGGCACACTATACAAGCTTGTTTATACCTATAGCGAGGTGGATATAAAAGAGATCGAGGATAAGAAGAAGCCGGGAGATCAGCTCAAGATCACTGGGCCCGTCATTCTTCGGGCGGAATGGCAGTCCAAGTGGAAGGACCTTGGCGATACCCTGAAGAAGGAACGCATCTTTACCATGACCGAACCCGTTACTGCAACCTTAACGGATGACACGATCAAAATCGAAGGCAATAGTGAAAGTGTCCTGGCGCTTAACGGCATGATGCTGAACGGAGCGGCTGCACCCAAGGTGCAAAGCGTTCTCAATGTCGTCGGCATACTGGCAATTACGGATTTGGTGCCGACAAGCGGCACGATCGGAGGCATGATCACGGGCGGCCATACGACCGCCAACGGGGGCGGTATCACCGTTGGATCAGACGGAACGCTTACTCTGCAAGGCGGCAATATCGTGTCAAACGAGGCGCAGATGCTGAATGACAAGACCGGCAACGGCGGCGGCGTAAGCGTCAGCGGCAACTTCATCATGAGCGGCGGCTCCGTGAGGAATAACACTGCCGGCAACAACGGCGGCGGCGTTTACATCGCGAACAATGCCGTATTCTCTATGAGCGGCGGTGAGATCAGCGGAAACAGAGCCGGAATAAACGACCAGAACGCGAAGGGCGGCGGCGTGTATGTCGGCGGCAGCTTCAGCGTGTCCGGCACGGTGATCATCAAGGACAACACGGTTGGCGTAAACGCCTCCAACGTCTATCTCCCCACCGGGAAGACCATCACTGTGAGCGGGAAGCTGGACAATGCCTCGGAAATCCATGTCAGCATGCAGACGCCGGGCGTGATCACCAGAGGACTGAACGCAAATGGCGGCGAGGCTGCCCGCGGCAAAGCCGAAAACTTTGTCAGCGATGACGACGATTATATGGTCGTCATCAACAATGACGGGGAGGCCGAGCTGGTCATCGGACCGGTCTTCGATCAAGCCGACCTGGAGCTGGGCGGCATCCTGAGGCTGCGCTTTAAGATGGCTTATCCCAACGGCTGGGAGCACACAAACAATGAACGGATGGAGTTCTACATAAACGGCAGGGAGGAGCCCCTGACGATAAGCTATCAGGACGCGCCGACAGATGAAGACGACAAGAAGTACTTTGCCTGCCCGGTGAATGCTTACCAGATGGCCGACACCATCCAGGCTTATTACTACTACAGCAATGCGCACACAGGCGTCGAGGAATTTGTTCATGAGGATTACAGCGTAAAGGAGTATCTGGATTATCTGCTTGAGCATGCGAGCGAGCTGGATGGGAAAACCCTTGCGCTCGTGCAGGCAACCAAGAACTACGGGCACTACATTCAGCCCTATCTTGCCGTCACCAACCATTGGACGGTGGACGTGGATTATGCCGAAATGGACGCGTACGGGCCGGTCACACCTGCGGAGAACCCAAAAGAAAAATATGGTGACTACAAGGTTTCGTTCCATAAAGAACCGGCTTATTCCGCCTTGGTGAGCAAGTCACAGTTTTATCTGACGCTGGACTCCGACACCATACTGAACGTGCGGGTATACCTGCGCAACAAAAACGATCCCGTCGAGGGCACGGCCAACTGGCAGCCGGTGACGCCCTGGGAAAGAACCGGAAACAGTTGGGTGCTCAGCCTGCGGAATCTTCCGGCGACGGCACTTGAACAGCAATATTCCTTCACGTGCTCCGTAAACGGCCAGCAGGTCTTTACGATGGAGGCCGCGCCCCTCTCCTTTGTGAACTATGCACTTGCCGACGGCGGGAGTTCGGAGGCGGAAGAACTGGCGCTCACAGCACTGTACGAATATGCGATGGCGGCGAACGCGTACGCAGCCGGCTCCTGAGAAAGGAAATCGAAATGAAAAACTATGAACCGCCTGTCTGCGAAATGATCCCGATGCCGGATGTGATTACAACAAGCAGATTCCCGGGAGATACGGATTTTCTAGATCTTGACAATAACGAAAGTGAGGGGGGGGCGCAATGAAAAAAGTGTGCATTGTCCTTGCGCTTGCGCTTCTGCTCAGCGTATCCTCCTCCGCCGCCTGGGCACAGGAGGATGCGTGGGTCGAGGTGATCAGAATAGACGGCGCCAGCGTCGTCGTTCTGGATCCTGAAACCATGATGCTGAGCGAGGTCGACAGCCTCAGCCTTGGCACAGCGGGGGAGACAACGCCTGGCCTTGCCCTGCCGAAGGCTCTGACGGAGATAGGGGAGAGGGCTTTTGAAGCAATCGCAGCCGAAAAGGTCGAGGTGTCGGAAAACGTTGAGACCATCGGACCCTACGCCTTTGCCCACTGTATGAACCTGCGTGAGATCACGATCCCGGATTCCGTCCGGCATATTGACGACACAGCCTTTGAAGGCTGCGCGAATGTCAGGGTGTACGGAAATCCGGACACCGAGGCGGCGCGCATCGCGGCATTGTACGACTTTGAACTGGTCAGTGCCGCCAATGCCGAACCGGAGGCGCCGGCGGAAGCGCCGTCCGCAAAGCTCATCCCGACGGCGCCTGTCCTCCCCGCTGTTCCTTTGCGCTGATGCACGGCGCATGCCGGTGATTGATGCGATCCCCTGACAGAAAGGGCAAATAAAAAAAGCAACACCGAGGGCTGCGAAAAGCAGTATCCTCGGTGTTGCGGCATTTTTAGGCTGATGTTCACGTATTCCCCTGATCTGCTTGCGCCTCGAAGGGCTTGAAATCCAGGTGGATATACTCGATGCGCTCCACATGGCGGTTTGCGGGGATGAGCTTGCCGTTGAAGAGTCCGTAGGCGGTGCGGTAGGTGTCGTAGTTGCTCCCGTGCCACTCGTTGACAAAGATCCCGTCCGTGAGCAGATACCAGTGGTTGTAGTCCCAGCCGGTGGAGGGGTGGATCATCTCCCCGTTCAGCATCGCGTAGATATCGTAGATGGGGCTCGGTTCCTCCTCCGGGACGAGCCCGCCCAGGAGCAGCTCGTCCGTGCCGTCGTGGTTGATATCCTCCTGCAGCCAGCCGTATTCGCCCTTCTGCGCGGTCTTGAACACCTCGCTGATGCCGCGCTCCGTCACCAGATCCGCGACCCAGCCGCGCTCCAGACCCAGGCCGATCTGCCCGACCAGCTCCCGGTACGCTTCATAGCGGGGGTCGGGCGTCTCAACGGGCTGCTCCGGTTCGCCAAGAAGCGCCGCGAAGACCCGCTCGGCAAGGGCGGTGAGCTTATCCGCGCTTGCGCCTTGGGACAGGCTGAGATTATAGAGAACCCCGGCGTCGGGGTCGACCCAGTCGATGTGCCCCTGCTCGTCGTTGGTGTAGACCACCGCCCTGCGCCCTTTCACCTCGGCGGCCTGCACCAGCGTCCAGTCGTAATAGAGGCCGGAGATATCGTCCGGCTCGGATGCTGTGCTGCGCTGGGCGCGCAGCAGCAGCGCGTCTTCATCGAGCGTGAAATCCATCTCGGCAATGGGCGCGCTGTCGGGGATCGAGAGATAGCGGTACTGCACATCCTGCGCCCCCTTCGGCGGGGTCAGCACAAGCCCGGTCGCCTGCGCGAGTCCTTCCGGGTCCGTTATATGGACGGGGTTTACCATGGCGACAGGCGTCTCGGCCGGCGCCTCGGTGGGGACGGGCGTCACCGCCGCGATCTGCGCCGTTTCCGCAGCGCCGCAGGCGGCGAGCAGCAGCGCCGCAAGGCAGAGTGAGCAGAATATCATCGTCTTTTTCATAGCGTCCTCCTCAGTATCCGATGATGCCGTCCACGCCGAAGTACTTCGCCATGTGGACGTTGGGCCAGTCGCCGGGATCGTCGACGTTCAGATAGGGCAGCCCCTCCAGCGCGCTGTAGGAGGTTTTGGCATAGGGGCGGTAGACCTCCACGACGCGCTCGCCGTTTGCGGCGCATGCGGCGATGAAGTCTTCATTATACTGCAAAAGCGCGTGTGTACGGCGGATATCCCGCACCCCGACCGCGACCTTCCACACGCTCAGCGCAAGGCAGAGCGCGCAGAGAACAGCAAGGATGCGGCGATGCTCCGTCTCCCAGAGCGGGACAAAGAGCAGCGCGTTTGCCGTCAGCAGCAGGACGAGGCCGATGAAGGTGCTGCGCCCCGCGGTGTACATGGCGAAGGTCAGCACGAAATGCCCCGCGAGCGCGCCGAAGACATACACCAGCGACAAAAGCCGCAGCGCCCGTGAAACGCCCTTTTTCACGGCAAGAAGATAGAACCCCGCAAAGCTCAAAATCACCGGCCAGAAGCGCAGGAAGTACCCGGCGTTTGCAAGGAAATTGGCAAAGAGCACGTCAAGGCGCATCTCGGCGGATTTGTTCATGCTCTCTGCCGGGGCCAGCATCATATAGAAGAAGCCCGCCAGCATCAGCGCGAGAGACGGCAGCATCCAGCGCGGCGGAGTCTGCTTCCTCTCAAACCATAACAGCAGCAGAAAGGCGAGCGCCATGGCCACCATGGCCACCGTGCCGTTTTCGCTGTACGCCCCGACCACGAAGGAAAAGAGAACGTAAACGATCCGCACTCCCCGCGCGGGGCTTTTCCCCGTGAGAAACGCCGTGGCCCAGGGCAGCAGCCACACAAGGCACAGCACCCCGCACCAGAGATAGTTTACAGAGCCGGTGAGCCACAGAAACACCTGCCCGAAGTCCGGCTGCAAAAGCCAGAGACAGCCGAAAACACTCAGCAAAAGCAGCGCGTTCGGCCTCGCGCCCCGCCCGGCGCTGTACGCAACGAGCCACACCAGGGCGGTGAAGAGGGCGGCGTTTATGACGTCAAATACAAGTTTTGGCAGCAGCAGGAAAAGCTGCACCAGAAAATGCGGCACCACGCGCCCGTTCATGCTGAGCCGGTGCGCCGCCATGGAGGGGAGGATCTGCCAGACCGACGTGATGCGGCTGCCGTCGGCATAGCTGAAGCAGTAGCGGTAATCGTCCGCGACAAGATCGGTCTCATGTGTGCAATAAAGCAGCAGCAGAAAGATCCCCGCGAGAACCAGCAGGGCTGCTGCGCGCGAGCGGTTGAAGCGTTCCAGCCTGTCCATGCCGCACCTCAGTTCCCGAAGACCCAGAGATGGGTCACGCCGAAGGCCTCGCGGATGAAGTAGTTGAGCATCACGAAGAAGTAGCCCCACGGGGCGGCGACGCCCGCCGCGTCCGTCACGCCGAGGCTGCGCGCCATGAGCTTTGCGCGGTAGAGGTGGTAGGCGCTCGACACAATGGCGACATGGCCCTGCGGCTCGTCCCCGCGCGCGCGGATGATGTCAAAGGAAAATTTGAGATTCTCCATTGTGGAGGTGGCCTTCGGCTCCATGATGATCCGCTCGGGCGCGACGCCGTGGGCGATCAGCCAGTCGTGCATGGCCTGGGCTTCGGTGATCTGCTCGCCCTTGCCCATGCCGCCGGAGACGATGGCGACGGTCTCGGGATGCTCGTTCAGATACTGCAGCGTCCCCTCGAGCCGCCGCACCAGGGTCAGCGAGGGCTGATCCTTGTATACCGCAGCGCCCAGCACAATGAGGTAATCCCGCCCCGCGTCCTTGTCGGTGCGGGCGTTTTTGATGATGAAATACTCCACAAAGCAGAAGTAGGCAAGCCCAATGCACACCAGCACGACCACCACCCGCCAGAGAGCGGGAGGGAAGTAGCGGTGCATCACCAGCAGCGCCGCGATGAAAAACAGAATGTAGCCCCACCAGGCGTAGCCGCGCAGGGCAAAGCGCAGGAAAAGCCCCGCCCCCGTGAGGATGCCCACCAGCACGGGCAGGTTTTTGCGAAAGTGCCACAGCACGATCCCCGCGGACGCCGCGCCGAGGGCGTAGGCGGGATAGTGGATCCCGGCCCCGAAGCGCAGGGCGAGGGCCAGCGCCATCAGGCCTGCCGCCGAGATTGCCCAAAGGTATTTTTTCATCCGTTCAGCTCCTCCCAGCGCTCGTAAAGCTCCGTGAGCGCGGCGTCCAGCTCGTCCTTCCCAGCCTGGATCTCCATGAGCTTCTGATAGTCGCTGCCGTACTGCTCGGCGAGACTGTCCAGCTCCGCGATTTTTTCCTCCTGCCGGGCGATCTCCCGCTCGAGGCGGGCGATGGCCTTGTCGTTATTTTTGGGGCGCTCCGGCTTCGGCTTTTTCTCCTTCGGCTGTTCGCGCTCCTTTTGCTTTTCGATCTGCGTGACAAGCTCCTGCCGCTCCTGCCAGGCGCGAAACTCTTTGTACCCGCCGCGAAAATCGGTGATCTGCCCGCCGCGCAGCTCCCAGACGCGCGTGGCGAACTTGTCGATGAAGTAGCGGTCGTGCGACACGAAAAGCAGGGTCTGCTCGTAATCGGACAGCGCGTCCTCCATCCACTCGCGGCTGGCGATGTCGAGGTGGTTGGTCGGCTCGTCGAGGATGAGGAAGTTGATGTCCCCGCCCATCAGCATGCAAAGGCGCAGGCGGCTCTTCTCGCCGCCGGAGAGCGCCCCGACCGGGGTCAGCACATCCTCGCCCCGGAAGCCGAAGGCGGCGAGGCGGTCGCGCGCCTCCTGCGGCTGGCAGCGGCAGTCGTAGAGCATCGTGTCGAGGGCGGAGCGCTGCTCGTTGGAAAAGCCGACGAGCTGGGGCAGATAGGCCGTGCGCACCGTGGGGCCGAGATAGAGCCAGCCCTTGTCCGGCTTTTCGAGGTTCATGATCATTTTGACCAGCGTGGATTTGCCCGTGCCGTTGTCCCCGATGAGGGCGATGCGCTCCCCGCCGGTTACCAGCATGTCGAGACCGGAGAACAGCACCCGATCCCCGTAGCGCTTTTCGAGCCCGTCGATGACCAGCACCTCATCGCCCACAAATTCGCGCTCCTTGAACTTCACGTTCAGCTTGCGCTGCTCCTTCGGCTTTTCGGTGCGGCTGAGCTTTTCGATGCGCTTTTCCATGGAGAAGGCGCGCTTGTGCAGCTTGTCGTTGCCCATGAAGGCCCAGAGGTGCATCTGCTCGGCCGCTCTTGTGAGCTGGTCGATCTTCGCCTGATCCTTCTCGTATTTTCTGAGCTTCTCTTCAAAGCGGTGCTGCCGCTCCTGCACATAGAAGCTGTAGTTGCCGCTGTAAAATTCCGCCTTGCCGTCGTTGATTTCGATGCAGCGCTGCACCACCTTGTCGAGAAAGAAGCGGTCGTGGCTGATCGCGAGGACGCTGCCCTTGAAGTGCAGCAGATAGTCCTCCAGCCACTCGGTGGCCCGCAGGTCAAGGTGGTTGGTCGGCTCGTCGAGCAGGAGAATGTCGGTGTTCTCGAGGATCAGACGGGCGAGGTTCACGCGCGTCTTCTCCCCGCCGGAGAGGGAGTCGAATTCCTGCGCCAGCATCTGCGGCGGAATATCCAGACCGTTTGCCACACGCGCACGGTCCACATCCATCTCGTACCCGCCGAGACGGCGGAAGTCCTCCTGCAGGCGGTCGTATTCGTGCAAAAGCGCGGGGGACTGGTCGCGCTCCATGCGCTCGGCCAGCTCCTCCATGCGCTCGCTGATCTTATACAAACGCCGGTGCGCGTCTTTGAGCACCATCTCGGTCGTCCAGCCCGCGGGGTAGACGGGGATCTGGGAGATGAGGCCGAGGCGCTTTCCCGGCGCAATGGCGATCTCCCCCTCGTCTGGACGCAGCTCGCCCGTCAGGATGCGAAAGAGCGTGGTCTTCCCGCAGCCGTTGTGGCCGAGGATGCCGACCCGCTCCCCGGCGGTGACGGTGAAGGAGAGCCCGTCGAGGACGTTTCTCCCGATCTCAAAGGATTTTACAAGATTGCTGACGGATAAATCGGTCATAGGTTTAATTCCTTACATATTCTTCACGGCCCACTGCAGCACCTCGTTCGTGATGCGCCCGGCCTTGCTCAGACCGAAGCCGCCGCGCTCCACGAGGGTCACAAAGGCGTAGGGGTGTTCTTCATCGTCCAGAAAGCCCACAAACCAGGAGTTGTCGGGGATGCCCTCACCAAGCTCGGCCGTGCCGGTCTTGGCGCAGATGGCAAGGCCCGGGAAGTTCACGTCGGCGTCGTAGTGGGCGATGGAATTGTTTCGCATCAGGGCCTTGAGGCGCTCAGCCGTCGCAGGCACGACAAGCTCCGTGACCTCCGCCGTCTCATTCGGGAGAAAGTGCGGCTCGATGAGCTTGCCGCCGTTTGCCACGGCGCAGAGAAAGCGCAGCATCGAATAGGGGACGACAAGGTCGGTGGACTGCCCGATGCCCGACCAGCCCGTCTCCGGGTCGCCCACGAACTCGAGGGGGTAGCTGCCCTTCGCGGTGGGGATGCCGTCGAGACTGTGCTTGTCCAGAAAGCCGTACTTGCGCACGTAGTCGATCATCGTGTTCTGTCCCAGGGAGACCGCGATCTGCGCAAAGGCGATGTTGCAGGAGTTTGCGAGCGCCTGGGTAAAGTTCTGCGTGTAGTGATCCGCCACGCAGTGAAACGGCACGCCCGCGATCTTGTATTCCTCCTCGCAGTACCAGCTTTTCTGGTCAATGTCGGGGATGCGCTCGATGGCCGCGGCGGCGGTGATGAGCTTGAAGATGGAGCCGGGCGTGAAGGCGGCGGAGATGCAGCGGTTGATGAACGCGCCGTCGCGCTGCTCGCCGCTGGTGTCCAGCGGGTCGACCGAGGGGGTGGACACCATGCCCAGCATCTCCCCGGTGCGGTAGTTGCACACCAGCATGCAGCCGCTGGCCCACTCGCCGATGGATTCGTAGATCTGGTTGTTGAGCCGCGCGTCATAGGTCAGCTCAAGCTGGGTGTTCGAGGAAACATGCGTTGTGCCGGTCAGCAGGCTGAAGCCGTGCACATCGTCCCAGAGGCGCGAGAGGATGCCCGTGCCCGTGCGGCCCCAGTAGTCGCCCGTCACGTGGTAGTTTGCCGCGCGCGTGATGCGGTCGGGGGAATAGACGCTGTGCGTCTCGTCAAAATAAGCCAGGGTGATGCCGTTTCTGTCCACGATATGCCCGGTGGAGCCGGAGTTTGCGCGGGAGAAATAGAGGGCCCAGTCCTTGCCGTGCTCGATGTAGCGCGTGAGATACACGCCCATGCCGCACACCACCAGGGCCGCGATCAGCAGCACCGAAAAGGCGCGGTTCGTTATTTTTCTCGTGGCTGCCACACCTCCCAGTCGGAAAGATCCTCCTCCCCGTCCGAGTCCTGCGAGGCGGCGCGGACGGCGAAGCTCGCGTCCCGGCGGTTGTCGGCGCTCTTGATAAAGGCCATCAGCATCCAGCAGCTCAAAAGCGAGGTGCCGCCGCGGGAGACAAAGGGGAAGGTAACGCCCGTGAAGGGCAGAATGTCGAGCGAGCCGAACACGTTCATGGCAAGCTGGGTCAGCAGCATGCTCATGGCGGCGCAGGCCGCGATGGAGTAGTAGGCCGAGCGCCCGTGCCGCGCGCTGCGCACGGCGAAGAGCGCCATCACCACCATGGCGACGACCATGATGACGCCGATGATGAGCCCCTGCTCCTCACACACCATGGCAAAGACCATGTCGGTGTTCGCCGCCACCACGTCCTTGAGCCAGCCCGCGCCCGCGCCCTTGCCGTAAAGACCGCCTGCGGCGGCGGCGGACATGGCGCGCGTCTGCTGAAAGCCCGCGCCGTACACGTCCTCCCACACGTGACCCCAGGTGGAAAAGCGCCGGGCAACGTAGGGGCGGATGCTCACGGCGAGAAAGGCCGCCATCGCAGCGCCCGCAACGGCGAGCAGCACGGTCGCAAACGAGCCGGAGCGCAGATACGAGATCACAAGGAAGGTGACAAAGAAGATGAGCGCCGTGCCGAAGTCGCCGATCAGGGCGAGCGACACCACGCAGAAGGCCGAGAAGGTGATGAAGGTGGTCAGGTTCTTCCGGCGGAAAAGCCGGTCGAGCGTGGAGGCACCCACGTAGATATACCCCACCTTGATAAGCTCCGAGGGCTGGAGGGAGAGGCCGCCGATGTTCAGCCAGTTTCGCGCGCCGAGCACCGCGTCGCTGAAAACCATGTTCACAAAAATGAGCAGGATGGAGCCCATGACGACGGTCGAGCGGGCGGACATGGTGCGCTCCAGATCCCGCAGCCACCAGCCCATCAGCGCGAAGAGCCCCACCGCCGCGATCGTGAGCAGAAGCTGCTTGAGCATGTCCTTCGGCACCGACGAGGCTGCGACGGACATGCCGATGCTGGTGAGGTAAAAGGCCAGGATCTCGATTTCAAAGCCGGTTTTGTTGAGAAAGCGCATGAAGAAATAGCAGGCCCAGTCCAGCGCCATGAGCGCGAGAAAGGCCAGGGCCACGGCGGGCAGATTCTCCTGCCGGGGCGTCATGGCATGCTGGAAGAGGAGCGTGAGCTGAAAGAGCGTCAGCAGGAACATCGTCCCCGCCGGGGACACGCCGTGCCCCGCGCTGGTGCGCTTGGAGTCCATCTTCTCCCGCTTTTCCGGCGTGACCGCGCGAAAGCGCAGCTTCTGCCCGCCGAGGTTGATGACGGCCCCGGTTTCGACCGAGAGCCCGTCGCCCCCGGCCCGGTCGCTCTTGATCCACACGCCGCCCTTGGAGAAAATGTCGTAGACCCGCCAGCGCCCGTTGCCGCCGCGCCGCAGCACGGCGTGGATACGGCTCACCCCGGGGGCGAGGATGCGCACATCCGCGCTCAGAGAGCGGCCGATCAGGTTTTCCCAGTGGGTGAGGGGGTAACTCTGTCCCTCGAAAGTGAGGTAGCCCCAGACCTCGGGCTCGAAGCGCTCCGAGAGCAGCGAGCGTATGCAGCGCAGCAGCAGCGCAATGGACACGAGGATGAGCACGTATTTGCTCAGCGCCATGGAATATTCGGCCAGCCCGCCCATGGGGACACCTCCTTTCGTCTTGGCTCCCCTGCAAGGGGAGCCAATCTATTCTATTATAACACACAAACGCCCATATTGACAACCGTGGACAAGTCAACTAAAATAGAACCCATGAAAAACAAAAGCCTGCTTTGGGGTCTGCTGCTGGCGCTGATCGTCGCCGCGGGGCTCCTGTTATACGGAAAGCTCGGTCGGGGCGAGGGGATGGTCGCGGTCGTCTCTGTCAACGGAGAGGTCTATGAAAGGATCGACCTCTCAAAAGTCAGGGAGGAATACGATCTGGACGTCGCCACTGAATTCGGGCGCAACATCGTCCATGTGGAGCCGGGGGCCATCTCCGTCACCCATGCCGACTGCCCGGATCATATCTGCATCATGCAGGGCAAGCTCAGCGGCAGCGGCATCCCCATCATCTGCATGCCGAACCGGCTCGTCATCTCCATCGAGGGGGGCGATATTGATGGCTAAGACCAGAAAGCTCGCCCTGATGGCGCTTCTGACCGCCATCGCCCTTACGATCTTCGTGATTGAGAACCAGATCCCCGCACCCGTCCCGGTGCCGGGGGTGAAGCTCGGCCTTGCCAATATCATCACGCTCATCGCCATGAAGCTTCTCGGGAAGAAGGAGGCGGGCGCCGTTTTGCTGGTGCGCATCCTGATGGGCGCCATGTTCGCGGGCAGTCCCTCTACGCTCCTCTTCAGCGCGGCGGGCGGGGCGCTGGCCTATCTTGTGATGTGTCTGACGCTGCGCTTTTTCGGGGAGAATCAGCTTTGGATCGTCTCGGCCCTCGCGGGCATCGCCCACAACGCCGGGCAGCTTCTGGCCTGCGTACTGGTCGTGAAGACCCCGGGTGTGCTGGCCTACGCGCCTGTCCTCGCGGCCTCCGGCGTGATTACCGGCGTCTTCACGGGCCTTGCCGCGCAGTATCTCTTGAAAGCACTCAAGAAGGCAAGATTCTGATAGTCAAAATATATTATCATATACGAAAGGCAGAAACGAAAACAATGAGTGAATGCACACATGATTGCTCCACCTGCGGCAAGGACTGTGCCGACCGCACGGCGGAGAGCTTCCGCAAGAGCCTGCGCCCCGGCGCAAGCGTCAAGAAGGTGATCGCCGTCGTCAGCGGCAAGGGCGGCGTCGGCAAGAGCCTCGTGACATGTCTGATGGCGTCCGAGATGCAGCGGCGCGGCTTCAACTGCGCGGTGCTGGACGCGGACATCACCGGCCCCTCCGTGCCGAAATCCTTCGGCGTGCACCAGCACTGCATGGGCACCGACGAATATCTCTTCCCGGTCAGCACCCACAGCGGCATGCAGCTGATGAGCATGAACCTCATCCTCGAGGATGAGACCGAGCCCGTCGTCTGGCGCGGCCCCGTCATTGCCGGCGCCGTGACCCAGTTCTGGACGGATGTGCTCTGGCAGGATGTGGACTACATGTTCGTCGACATGCCTCCCGGAACGGGCGACGTGCCCCTGACCGTGTTCCAGTCCCTGCCGGTGGACGGTATCGTCATCGTCACCACCCCGCAGGATCTGGTGGGCATGATCGTGGAGAAGGCCGTGCACATGGCGGCGCTGATGAACATCCCCGTCATCGGCCTTGTGGAGAACATGAGCTATTTCAAATGCCCCGACTGCGGCAAGGAGCACGCCATCTTCGGTGAGAGCAAGGTGGAGGCCCTGGCAAAGCAGTACGGCATCGCGCATTGGGCGCGCCTGCCCATCGACCCGGCCGTCACCGCCATGGTCGACGCGGGCGAGGTCGAGTCCGTCAGCGGGGAGCATATCAGCCCCATCGTGGACGTGATCGAGAAGGAGGTCTGACATGCGCATCGCGGTTGCCTATGACGACGGCATGATCGGCGCGCACTTCGGCCACGCCGACACCTTCGCCGTCTACGACTTTGAGGACATGGACGTGACCCGCTGCACCAAGCGCCTCGTCCCCACCGGGGAGCGCCACGGTCACCAGGCCATGGCCGACCTCCTGCGCGACGAGAAGGTGGACGCGGTCATCTCCGGCAACATGGGCGGGGAGGCCAAGGCTGCGCTGCTGAGCTACGGCATCGTCCCGGTGGCGGGCTTTGAGGGCCCTGCGGACCTCGCGGCGGATCTGCTCGTCTTGGGGAGGCTTCCCATCAACGGCGCGGACGCGGACTTCGCGGGCGGCGGCAGCTGCGGCGGCTCCTGCGCCGGGTGCAGCGGCTGCGGCCCGGACTGCGACTGCGGCGGCTCCTGCGGCTGCTGAGAGACGCTTATTACGGCGGCACAAGCCGCAATACAACCGTCACTTTCGGGTGGCGGTTGCTTTTTAGCGTGTTTTGTCTTTGCTTTCTTTCGGGAAGTTTCCCGGACGATAATCGTTTTCACAGGGGAGTGAGCCACCATGACCGAAAAACTATACTATCTTGACAGCCATCTTTTTACCTTCGAGGCGACGGTGCTTGACTGCCGCGCGGAGAAAAACGGGTACAGCATTGTTTTAGACCGCACGGCCTTTTTCCCGGAGGGCGGCGGACAGCTTGCCGACACGGGCATCCTCGGCGGCGTGCGCGTTCTGGACGTGCACGAGCGGGAAGGGGAGATACGCCATTATACCGACGCGCCGCTTCCCGCCGGGGAGCGCGTGACGGGCACGCTTGACGCCGAGCAGCGCCTTCGCCGCATGCAGAACCACTCGGGCGAGCATATCCTCTCCGGCCTTGTGCACGGCGCCTTCGGCTACGACAATGTCGGCTTTCACATGGGCGCGGAGTGCATGATCATCGACTTCTCCGGGGAGCTATCCTGGGAGCAGCTCATGGAGCTGGAGACCGAGGCCAACGCCGTCGTGCGGCAGAACCTTCCCATGCACATCTGGTTCCCGGCGGAGGATGAGCTCAAAACCCTCGAATACCGCAGCAAGCTGGAGCTGACGGAGAACGTGCGCATCGTGGAGATCCCGGGCGTGGATCGCTGTGCCTGCTGCGCCCCGCATGTGGATCGCACGGGCGAGGTCGGCGTCATCAAGATCCTCGACAGCCAGCGCCACCGGGGCGGGCAGCGCGTGAGCGTCATCTGCGGCATGGACGCCTTGGAGGACTACCGCGCCCGCCAGGAGAGCGTGACGGACATTTCCCGCGCCCTCAGCGCCAAGCGCAGCGAGGCGTCCCAGGCGGTGCAGCGCATCCTGAACGAGCAGCAGATGATGAAGGAGCGCGTCGACACGCTCTCCATGGCCCTCGTCGCTTACATGGCGGCAGTGCAGCAGGAGACAGACGGCAACATCCTCGTCTTCGACGGCGCCCTCGGCGAGATCGCCCAGCGGGAGCTTGTGAACCGCCTGATGGAAAAGGCGGGCGGCTTTGCGGCGGTCTTCTGCGGCAATGACGCGGACGGCTGGCGCTACATCATCGGGAGCCTCCGCCGGGATCTGCGCGCCGGGGCGAGAGCCATCAACGCCGCCATCGACGGGCGCGGCGGCGGAAAGCCCCAAATGATCCAGGGCAGCGCCCGCGCGGCGAGGGCGGAAATCGAAAGCAGATTGAAAACGATAAACTTTTAACAGAATGGGTGGAATTGTACAAAAAAGAACACTAAAAAAAGCAAAGAAGTTACGACTTTGACGAAATGAGAATTGACATTGCGTTCACGCTTTGTTAAAATATACCCATGAGGATGGGCGTACTGCGCCCGCTTGAAAATCGGACTATCATTTTGGAGGGCTATCTTGTGAAAGATCTCAAGCATCTGATCTACTTTGAGAATCTCCTTCAGGAAGCGAATAACGAGCTGGTGCAGAAGGCCAAGAAGGACGGCCTGCGCGCCGTCGGCTACACCTGTTATTTCATGCCTGAGGTGCTTCTCGACCTGCCCGGCTGCTTCTCCGTCAGGCTGAGAGCGCCGCGCTGCACATCCCCCGACATTGCGACCTACTACATGTCCGCCCGCGTATGCCACTACGCGAGAAGCCTGATGGAGCGCGCGCTGGAGGGCGGCTTCAACTTCCTCGACGCCCAGATGGCGACCGAGACGTGCACCGCCACCTGCCGCTTCCAGGAGCACCTGCAGCAAAAGCACCTCGATTCCGTCGACGATATGCGCATCATCGACAACGACGATTTCTTCTGCGAATTTTCCGACGTTCCCTTCAAAAACAACGAGATCTCCTATCAGCACTATGCCACCCAGCTTCGCGCCCACGTCCTCAAGCCCCTGCATGAGCGCTTCGGCATCGACGTGTCGGACGAGGCTATCCGCAAGGCGGTCGAGCAGCAAAACGAGGTAAGCCGTCTCATCAACGAGATCGGCGACTACCGCAAGCTCGATAACCCCACCATCACGGGCTACGAGTTCCATGTGATCCAGCTCTGCTCGCTCGTATGTCCCAAGTATCTCATCCTCCCGTATCTGCGCGAGACGGCGGAGGAGATGAAGACGCGCGAGCCGGACAGGAAGAAGGAGTTTCGCTGCAAGGTGGTTCTCGCCGGCTCCGAGAACGACGATCCCGATTTCACCAAGCTTGTCGAGAGCTGCGGCGCGCGCGTCGTGTGCGACCGTTACTGCTACGGCGCCGTTGAGTCGCGCCAGATCATCGACCTGCCCGACGGCGTCGATCCCCTCTACGCCATCGCAAAGCACTATCTGCACTCCTCCAACTGCCCGCGCTTCATGCCCCAGGACGAGATGCGCGCCAGAAAGAAGAGGATCGCAGAGCTTGCCAAAGAGTACCATGCCGACGGCGTCATCATCGCCTCCAACAAGTTCTGCGAGTATTGGAGCTATGAGCGCGTCATCGATACCGTCATCCTCAAGCGCGACTTCGGCCTGCCCGTCTGCTCCATCGAGAAGGAGTACATCAACACGGCGTCCGGCCAGCTTCGCACCCGTTTCCAGGCCTTCGTAGAGAGCGTGGAGATCAAGAAGATCCAGGAGGGCAAGTAAAATGGCTAAAAAGAGCTTCAGCAAGGTTCTGAAAGATTTCTGGTACGGCAAGCCCCATACCGCCGAGGAGGGCGGCCGCCGTCTCGGCGATCTGCACGAGGACAAGACCCACCTCTACAAGCACAGAGAGTGGCGCGGCGTCCCCGACACCATGTACTACTTCTACAATATCTGGCTGTATAACTACATCTTCATGGTCAAGGACATCATGGTCATGCACGGCCCGATCACCTTTGCCAAGGGCCTGTGGCGCTACCGCTGGGTCGGCCAGACCTACCTGCCGGTTCTCCACTGGTTTGACCGCGGGCTGGAGGGTATGCGCGGCGAGGCGTTGAAGGCCTCCGCCTGGCATTACCGCGCCATGGTCGCCACCACCATCCGCCAGTTCCAGCGCATGTTTGCCGCCGATACGCGTCTCAACGGCGGCAAGCAGAACGAGCTGTACCGCCACACCATCGCCCACAACGAGACGGTCTGGGGCGGCGTGTTCTATCCCTGGGACGGGGAGATCACCAACGTCCCGCTGGAAATGATCCCCTACTTCGTCACCTGCCACGTCAATTCCCACACGGTTTTGAACTATATCGACGCGGTGCAGTCCATCGGCCTGCCCGGCGACCCCTGCCCCATGTGCCAGGCCGAGTCCGGCATCTTCGTCCTGGACGACGTGCCCGACTACGCCCCCGCCGTCATCACCTGCAACGAGGCCTGCGACGCTTCTGTCTCCACCTCCACCCTGCAGGACTGGTTCTTCGACAAGCCCCTCTTCTCCCTGCCCATGCCTATGCTCTTTGACGATCCGCTGGTCAAGGACTACGTCAAGCGCGAGATCGAAGAGCTCTGGAAGTTTATCGAGCAGCAGTACGGCATCCCCTTCAGCTGGGAGAAGCTCACGAAGAAGCTGGAGCTGCAGAACGAGCTGCAGCGCTTCGAGTGGGAGAAGTGGGAAGTGGACGCGAAGACCGACTACTATCCCATCAACGGCGTCGCCCAGGCGCTCTACCGCATCTACCAGTCCCAGTACGGCGACTGGGAGATGTGGCACGTCACCGACAAGAAGGTGCGCAAGATCCTCGAAAAATGCGTGTCCAGGAAGATCAAGACCTTCCCCCAGACCCGCCACCGCGTGATCGCCTGGTCGTGCGCGCCGCTCTATTACTCCAACTGGTGCACCTGGGCCTATAACTGCTGGGGTCTGAACGTCGTCATCAACATGGACTCGCTCATGTTCGACATGGAGATCCGCACCGATACCTATGAGCATACGCTCGACGACATGGCCCAGTACCACATGTGGGCGCCGATGCGCCGCATGGCCGTCGGCGGCATGCACCACATGTTTGAGCTCTGGGACTATATGAAGCGCTTCAACTGCGACATGGTCGCCATGTACGACCAGCTCCAGTGCAAGGGCGTCCAGGGTCTGCACGGCCTGTTTGAGGACGAGTTCCGCAAGAGAGACATCAAGGCCTTCTGGGTCCCCCACGCCCTGCCCGACAGCCGCACCGTCTCCCGCGCCGAGATCCGCCGCCTCATCAACGATTATATGAGCACCGTCATGCACGAGGAGCCGCTCGACCCGTCTCTGCTGGACTTTGACGACTCCATGACCTGGTGATAGGAGAGTATGAAATGAACAAGATCTGCAAGTTTTTTCTGAAGCTGTTCGGCATCCTTTTCGCGGTGAACGCGGCTCTGTTCGCGGTGTTTTACTTCGACCTTGACGGCAAGCTCCTCTTCAACGTGGTCGAGCCCTTCCTCAAGAAGCACTACGACAACATGGAGCGCAAGGACACCCTCAAGGCGCCCTACGAGATCGACAAGTTCCCCAAGTACGACTTTAATTCCTAACGGAGGTTATTGTAAATGAAATACTTCGGCGGTTGTGACGTTGGATCCACCTACACCAAGGCGGTCATCCTGGACGAGAACGGCAAAATGCTTGCCGACACCACCATTCGCAGCAAGATCAATTCC
>Ga0247608_10000524_pt1 | contig 61436 bp, 105 predicted proteins | sample 176DNAGHGlowgp2_FD_193490 | JGI IMG/M metagenome (GOLD analysis project Ga0247608, IMG submission 193490) | Sheep rumen microbial communities from Palmerston North, Manawatu-Wanganui, New Zealand - 1766 DNA GHGlow gp2 | ecosystem: Host-associated > Mammals > Digestive system > Stomach > Rumen ... | reverse complement strand
TCTCTTGCTTCTTCGTTTGTCATTCCACATCCTCACTTTCCTTATCTTCAAAAAGATTTAACGCTTTTATAAGTCCTACATAAATTCCCATATTGTAATCTTCTTTGCCTACCGTAATGTTTTGTTTTGCCTTTAGTATTTCAGTTCCTATTAGCTTTTCTAATGGTATTCCATTTGCTATTGATTGTGCAATCATATCCATTCCTGTATCACCAAGCATAGGTGGTCTGTCTTTGTATGTTTTATATAATTCTTCGGGTATCTTGATTACTAATTCTATATCTGACATTATCTATTCCTCACTTCCCTTATCTGCCTCAATTAAAGGGCAAAAATCATTTCTTTTATTTTTCAAATCTCCACACATTTCCATATTTCCACATTTGCAAATAAAGTGTATTGCTCCATTTGTATCAAGGTAAAAATGGAATAAAGGGCATTCTTTACAACATTTTGGCATTTCCATATCTTTAATTGCTACCATATCTATTCCTCACTTCCCTCTTCCTCACTCTCATCTACTTCTTCACAATCTGATGGCATATTATTAAGACAGCCTCTTAATATATTTAAAATTCCATCTGCAACTGTGTTACTCTGTCTGATTTCATTTGCTGTACATTCTATCTCTGTTACTGTTGTTCTTATTTTCATTTTTATTCCTCACTTTCTGCCTTATACTTGTCGATTATCTTTAACACCTCATCCTTGAATATCCACGGTCTGTCATTATGATAATTCGTAATACCTTCTTCGAGGGCTTCTATCTCTGCCCTTATCTTGTCGAGTACATCTGTCTTTGGCTGTGGTGTTACGGATTCCATTCTTTCTATATGTCTATAACTTGAACATCCACATACACAATTATACATAGGACAGTTATCGCACATTACTTTTAAGGCTTCTTGTCTGCTTATGTAATCCTCGCAAATAAAAGCATCAATCACAGATTTAATCTGTTCATCACTCATTCCACTTGACTTGAGATAATATATAGCTTCTTCTCTGTTCATATCACTCCTCACTTTCTGCAATATCAATCATTGCATCCGTATATCCGCAGTTATAACCATTATCACGAGCATTTATTAAATCTTCCTTGTGATGTTCCTCTTCTTCAAGTGCTGTTGCCCTAATTCCTGCAAATGCAATCTTTACGTTTTCTTTAGTTAAATTGACTTCCGACAGCCAATCTTCTTCAAACTTTATTTTTTCAAGTATTGTCATTCCCCATTCCTCAACTTTCTGTAAAACTGTGCATTACCTACACACTTTATGTGTCTCTTACAGGATGGACATATTCTTATTCGCCCAAGCTTTGAGCCATCTATAAAACACGTCTGGCAATGGATACATTGTTTAATACGTCTCTGCTCATAAGCTCCTGCATCCTTCAATACTTCGATTACGGTCTCGGCATCGGATGCAGTGAGCTGGGCTAGGATAAAAACCTCCTCGTCTTTATCCTTTGCTCTTATGTATAGGCTTATAATTTCATCATATGTTAAGTTAGTCAATTACATAAACCTCCGCTTTTCTTCTTCCAAATTGTATTGCCTCATCGTAAGAATCGACAAATACATCAATAACATTGTTGCTCATGCCACCTCTGTCATGTACATAAAACACTCCATATCCCTCGATATACACGCATTTATGCCATAGATTCGCATCATTACTGGCAACCGTTACTCCAGCTCTTGGATATTTACCATCAGCGCAGGGCTTTCCTGTAGCTATATATGCGGTTAATTCATATTCTCCTACATACTCCTTTTCATCCAATCGCTGTTCAGCAAAGTATGTGGGGGGAAGTGGCTCATTCGGTATAGGGCTTGCTAATGCCCCTAATATCAATATTGTTTCTAACATCCTTTTCACTCCTTAATCATCATCGACCTTTTGCAAGTAGTATTTCTCTAAGTCTTTTAGTCGGTTCTTACTACGGTTACTAACGTCTGTTTTTTCTCCAATCTTGTCTTTGACGTTACGTTCCCAATTTCTTACACAGGCTTTCCAATCTTTCATCTTGTTTTTACCTACCATCCATCCTTTTGATTCGTAAAAATCAATAAACCTTTGAGCATCTACATAATTACCACGCTCTCTGCTATATTCCTGTACTTCTTCAAGTGTAGGTGGCACAAATCGTTTCGATTTTGCCTTATTACTTTTATCTTTATCTAATTCTATATCTATATCTTCTTCTATATCTGTTGCGTTACATTGCGTTACTGTAACGTTACTTGTAACGTTACATCCTATTTTCTTCAGTTCTCGATGCTTTGCAACTCTTGCTCTAGTCTGTTCCCGAATCTTTTCCAGACCATCCACATTCTGATATTTCTCCCAATTTGATAGTTGGATAACATCATCAACAACTTGAATCATTCCAAATTTTTCAAAAGTACTTAATGCTAACTGAATCGTTGATAAAGGTCTGTTGAATACTGTTGCAAGCATCTGGTCTGTATAAGGAATATCCTTTGTAAAGTAAACACTACCGCCATCATTCACATTTCCTGCAAGCATCAATATCTTAAACCATATCACTATAATCGCATCACCATCTGGCATTGATTCAATTATCTTAATCTTCTTGTTGTCGAATATATCTGTTGCAATTTTAATCCATTTTACTTCCGCCATTTTATGCTCCTAAAAAAATCAGCCTGTACAAAAAGGAAGTGCAGTTCCTAATCATACAAGCTGTGGTTAACCGAATTATGAGGTTTTGACATAGCCAAGTCCTGCACAACTCAGCTAACCTATTTGTTATGGCATATTGTCCATACCCTTTGATTATATAATATTTTATTCAAAAATGCAAATTATTTTTTGAATGGCAGGCTATCTCCCACATCTTTCGGAACATTCATAAACTCTCCGTTGCTCTTAGGCGGTTCATCGCTCTTGCTTTCGCAAAATTCGTGCTTCTCAACAACAACGTCTGTTGTATAGACCTTCTTTCCATCCTTGTCTGTATAAGAGCCTGTTTGGATTCTTCCCTCAATAGCTATCTTTGTTCCTTGATTGAGGTACTTTTCAGCAAACTCACCCTGCTTGCCAAAAGCGACACAGCCTATGAAATCAGTCTCACCCTTCTTAATTCTGTCCACCGCTAATGTGTACCTTGCAATGCATAGCTGGTCTCCATCATTATTGCTATATCTCACATCTGGGTCTCGTGTCAATCTTCCAATCAGTATCACCTTGTTTAAAGCCATTTTAAGCCTCCTTTTTTCTTATTCGATAATTTATACATCTTTTTAATAAAAATCGATTCTCGAGCCTTCTAGACACATCAGAAGGCTAATCATTCAAAACATACCTTGCATATTCAACAGTATGCCCATATCTGTTCTTGCTGGTCTCCATATGTGTCTCGATATCATATCCTCTCTCTCTCAGATTGAATATGATTGCTGAAAGCCTCGTTGCCCCGAATTCCTTAATAGCCTCCATGCTTGTAATCGAGCCATGTTCGTCCATAAATCTGAGGATATCCTCAGTCTGTGATTTTCCCATCTTGTACCTCCTTATACATATTCATAAAATCATCTAATCTCATTGTTACTAACCATCCCTCCCTATTCTTTCTGTGGATTACAATAGGCGTTTCGCCTTCTCGATGGTCTTTTACGCTTTGCTTCATAGCCTCACTGATATTCAGCCTTTCAACTCTTTTACATTCAATATGGAATCCTTCAAGCCCTACAACATCCGCGTCCCCATTTGCTCCAGAGTATTGCTGACCTCTCCTGCTGTCACATCCATAAGTCCTTAACAGTTTTGCAAGCTCTCTTTCACCGCTTGCGCCTTTTTGTCTGCTGTTCATAGATAACTCCTTCCTATCAACTTTCTGAATTCATCCCTGCTGTGTGTTTCCTCAAATACCGCTTGGCACATCCTTTTCAATGATAGATTTAATTCCTTTCCGTACTTACCGTGAACACCGTATGTCCCTCTGTGACATTCGGGGCATAGATAAACAATAAATCCCATCCTATCGGATACCTTTCTGTTTCCGTGTCCGTAATAAATGTGATGTTCCTCTGTATATCCGATACTTTCACAACTGAAACATATTCCATTCTGTGTATCTAAGATACTCCCCATTGTTCTTTCATCCTCCGTAGCATATCTGGTGGTAAGGTTTCTATACCTAGCTGTTTTGCCTCCTGTACCGTTCCATCTATCAGCACACTCATTTCCTTGGTATCATACGTGTGCGAGCCTCTCATAACAAGATATACTCTGTATAGCTCTCCATTGTCCATTATCCTTGTAGCTGAGGTTGGTTGCAAATGTAACTTTTCCAATTTCCGCCAATCTATACTATCTTTCATTATGATATCTTTCATATCTTCATCGTACTGTCCATAATCGCTTATCATCTGATTCTTGACTTCAATTAAAGATAATCCCTGCGATTGAGCTATCATACTACATAGCTTGTGAAAATATCTGTTTGCTTCTCCAGACCTGTCTTTGCGGTATTTCTTGATTTCAACGCTTATTAAATCGTTCTTTGTTTTGTCATATACAACTGGAGCTTCCTCAAGCTCCAATTGTATAATCCATTTTTGGCAGGTGCTATTGAAATATGGAGCACCGTTCCATTTTCCTTTTATTTCTCCCATAGCTTCACCAAATACTCAAGCTCTCTGCGTTCTTCACTATCAAACGCACTACTGTCATATTCAAGAACATATTTAATAATATCCTTCAATAGTCCTCCGTCAAATAATGGGTCAGAATCCATATGCAGATATACCATATTCCTTACTCTGCATTTTTCAACCTTTGAAATATCAAAGAATTCGGTTATTGCTTCTCCAGATATTGTAACCTCACAATCATCGTCATATGGTTCTAATATTTTTAACAACTCTGCTTTAGTCATATCAAGCTCCTTTCTCAAGTTTGTTAAGTTTGCCATTAAGTTCTGCGAGCTGTCCTTCATCCATATCCTCTAATCCTTTAATGCCATACTGTTTGCAGAGAGCATCCTCATCAACGTTCATCTTCTCAAGTCTTTCTTTGAGTGTCTTAACCTTAACTGCACTTATTTTGTTTCCGCTCCCATTGGTCTGCTTCTGGAATTCATCAGTATCTGCATCCTTGGTATCGTCAATCAGAAACAATCCGTTGAGGCAATATTTTCTGGCATAACTGGAAGCTGTTCCTGTTATCTGGCTTCCATCCATACCCTTCTTAACATCATCCTCACGCGCCCAAGCTACATTCGTAAAACGTTCGTTACTTTCCACATCGGACAGAGTGGCAATGGCTTTTACATATATTCTAGAGCCAACTTCTGTGACCTCATCTGAAATAGTTAAACAAACTGCATACCTTTCCAGTAATGGTTTTACTGCCTCTAAGATATCCTCGCAACTGCGATACTTGTATTTACCAAAGCTGTTATACTGTCCTTTTGGAGCTTTAAGCTCCTGCTGAATACTTATCAACTTCTCCTTCAAACTCATATTTTTCTCACTCATCTTATGCTACCTCCTCATCCTTAAGTATCTCTATTTCAACGTCAATATCCTCTTCTCTAGCGTTATTCTTAGCCTTTAAAGCAAACTCTATAGCCTCGTTTGCATCGTTAAATACAAACTTTGTATAATTGACCTTTACAATAAACTTATTCATTTACTCATCCTCCTTATTTAAAACCATCAGAATTAACGCTGTCGCAAATAATATTCCCATCATCATAAATTCAACTCTTTCGTTATTTTTCATATAGCCTATAAAGAATATCACTAAAGATATTAAATGTAATCCTAGACAGAAATCTGAAAGCCTGCTATTATGATGTTGAATACTATTTTCTCTTTCGGGTGCAGGATTTTGTCCTGTGCCTTTTTTTTCGTCCATATTTACCTCCATATAAATGTATCGCATATTTGTTCTGCCGATAGGTTATAAGCCTTGGCAAACTTCCTAATCTCTGGTACTTTGAATTCCTGCTTGCCTTTAATCTTATTCACCACAGATGGCTTGGAAATTCCCAGAACCTTTGCTAATTCCTCCTGTGTGCCTTTCGCACCACCTTGTATCATTAGCATCTTTATTTTCTGTTGTAAGGTCACTTTCTCACCTCCTTCCGACTCTCTTATTATACCAACTTTTTATACGGTTTGCAATAAAAAGTTATAATATTTAGATAAGTTTTTCTGTACATCCAAGCCTTTCTAATACTTCGGAATAATTCTGTGCCATATAGCTGTAAACCTTTCCCTGTGGCTCAAAAATTACCGCAATCTTGCCCTTCTTACAAAGACCGCATTTATCATTTGGTCTATATATCTCAGCCTGTGGATATTTCTTTCTAAGAATCTCTGTTGCCTGTCTCTGTGTCATATCTGTCTCCTTCCTCCCCTGCCTTTCGGCAGGGGATTCTTGTCTCTAACAATATGTTACAAGGTCTGGTCTGCCATTTCTTATGCAAGCATCCTGTCTGTGCATGATTGCTGTCTCGGCTAATTCCTTCGCATCCTTGTAGTCTTCCCAAGTAAGCCATGCTACAGGTAATGGGAGTGTGAAGAACTCTTCTGCCTTCTGTCTCATATCCATCAGCCTTTCATATTCGGCATCATTCCACTCTATCTCGCCACTTTCCATATCATACATTGTATTGAAGCAGATGCTGTGGATAAGGTCGAAATTATGCTGATTCTTCATGGTGTTGAATGGATAAAGTTTCTTGCAACTAACTACCTTATATCCATTTCTCTTGCAGGCATCCAGATTTTTCTGCTTCTTATCATCCCCATCAAATCTGATAACCTTTTCCTGCCCATTTGCTACATACCTTAATTCATACTTGTTAACTCTTGCCATATCTGTATCCTCCTATCTCATTGTATCCATCAGATGCTCAAGCAATTCAAACTGAATCTGCTCCTTCTCTGTCATGTTGCCATCTACTAACATCTTCTCCTGTAATCTATCTCTCTCTGCTGATATCTCATCAACGAGATTCTGTAATCTCTGAATATCCTTCATAAAATGGTTCATATCTAACATATCCTTATCTCCTTTTCTTTTCTGGGATTCGTCTTGCTACTTTTCAGTTCCACCAGCCACCTATTAGATAACCAACAGCCCTTACTTCCTTCGCTTAGTCCGTATCCGTTTGTTTGGTTCTGTATATACAATACACCTATTCGGATATAATGTCAACAACTTTTTATAAAAATTTATAATTTTATTCAAATTTATTTTACCATCAAAAAAAGAGGAAGGTTTTACCCTTCCTCAATACGTCTTATTACTTCTTTGTATTCTTTTGGAAACAACATCTGTACCACTTCCATGTGTTCATCAAGCACATCAACCACTTTATCTATATCCTTGCCAGCTATGGCTTCTCTGAACTCACTTCCGTTTGTTGAGGGGAATACCCCTGCTGAATACGATTGCCCCGTTTCCTCTGAATACAGATACCTTAATAGCGTATAAAATGTTGCCAACTTTTCACAATTTGAATATGTTGGCTCTTTCTTACTGCATTCTGCAATAGCCTCAAGCAAATCTTCTTTTGATGGCATTATACCACCACCTTACTCTTCAACCTGCTTCAGCCACTTGCGAATCATCTTTCTTTCTTCCTCTGATTTTGCTTCTTCGAGCATATCCTGTAGATTCATCTTGAGGTTTTCCATCTCCTCATCTCTCGAATATCCTCCACGAGCATATGAACCTCTATAAGAACCGTCACGAGTATATCTGCCCATAGAATCCCTATTGCGACCTCTTGCATAGCTTCTGCCACGATTTCCACCTCTGTTTCCACCTCTTGAATCTTCATAGGACATTCCGTCATCCTCTGAATACTCATCCATAGCAATTATAGTATCAATAGATTTAATCGAGTGTGTCAGCTTATCAACCGCATCAAGAGAACCAGCGGACAGCTCACCCTTCTTTGTAATCTTCGCAAGTTCATCGCAAAGCATTTCTTTTAATTCATACATTTCGTGCATAGCCTTGCCCTCCTTATGCTACTCTTGATATTGTTAAATTAGCGTTCTGTACATTTATCACAGGCGCAGGAACAACTGTCGCATCTGCTGTCGCAACAACAGGCTCAACTCCCAGAGTGAAACAGCAACATCTTGGCACTTTAATAATCGCTGTCGCTGTCACGTTTCCGTACTCATCAACCGCTGATGGTGTGAATATGGCTCTTGATGTTGGTCTTGATTCCCCATTCACCACGAGTGATATCGCTATCGGCACAACGGTTGCATTTTCTGGCAGAGCGATGTTGCCATTGAATGTCACTTGGAAATAGATAAACTTATTATTGCAACTGTTACTTGACAGAATATTCCTTAGCAGGAAGTTTCCTGTCTCATCTTCGTGATATACGAATCCCTGCTGACACGGATTTACGGAACGAAAGATTATAGGCGAGTTGAGAGCAACTGATTGTATCTCGTTGTATCCATAATCTGCCATAGTCTCACCTCCTAGAATCCATTACCGCATCCACATCCACATCCACAACCGTTGTTGTTGCAAGTGAAGATAGGTGTTCTGCCATATACAGGTGTGGTTGGCACAGGACAGCTATTGAGTCTGTTATAAAGTGCATCTACCTCGTTACTGAATCCCTGCTGTATAAATGCGTTCTGGGCTGTCTGTGATGCTCTGAGGTCTGCCATTGTAAGCTGTCTCTCAAGGTCATTTATTTTATCGTTCTTTGCATCCAGTTCGAGCTGACATAATTTGTCGATTATGGTCTGTGTACCCCTTGTCTGACTCTCGATAATATCCCTTGTATTGTTGGCATCAGCAAATCTTGTCATATTGCCTTCGTTCTGAATGATGTTCTGTGTCTGGCAATTAGCAAGACGGTTCTCACAGCAACAATCTGCAAACTGACTCTGAACCGCATTGAATCCCTGCATCATTGCTGTCTGATTTGCAAACATCTGATTCATATTAGCCATCTGTCTTGCGTTAGCACCCTGCTCTACTCCTGCGAATCCATTGGCAACTGCCATCTGCATATCGCCACAGCAATTACAAAGTTGTGTTGACAGGCTTGCAATACCATCTCTGATTGATGTTACATTGTCATTGAGCATCTGATTCTGGAATCCCTCTGAAGTGAGGTTGGCTTGATTCATCCAAGGATATATCTCATTACCTCCACCGAATCCGCCAAAGCCATTGCCCCAGCCTCCGTTTGCGAATAAAAGCAGGAGAATAATCCATCCCCAATCATTGCCGAATCCACCACCAAATCCATCGCCATTGCCACCTCTAGTGCAAGCATAGATATCGGCAGGTGTCATTCCTTCTGTTGTTAAAGACATACCTTTGTCCTCCTTTGATTTATTTTTTTAACTTTGCAAAGTTTGATAACATATTCATCGCTCGATTGAACCTTGGATTCTGGTTCATCAAGTACATACAGATATCTTTCGGATTACTCATCCCCTTAATCTGCTGATATTGTTCCTCGTTGATTTTTCCACTATTTTTAAGCATTTCGCCTATTTCTGACGGATTCTGCCGAAGCCTCTGTACATCATCCATCATATTTGGCTGTTGTCTAAATCGGTCATATACATTCATCCTTCTGCCTCCTTCAGAGCCTCTAATTCGCCCTTTAAAGCCTCGAATTCATCTCTAGTAATGTATTTGTCCATATCAATGTCTGAATGCGGTTCTAAAGCCTCTGAGGACTCCGCACGCTGTGTGTAATCATATGTCTCTATCGGCTGGGATAATCCATTCTGTGCAACCGATTTGATATAGAATACAGGTGCGTTTCTTTCAAAGAAAAATGCTGTCTGCCCTGCCCCAAGCACCCAATCCTCAACCTCTTTGTGTGAATTCACAAAAAAGAACATTCCTCCATTCTGATTTGAAGATTGACTCTGCTGATTCTGTACTTGGCTCTGAAGCTGTTGAATCTGCTGATAATATGGTTGCATCATCTGTTGATAGTTCTGCTGATAGTTAGGCTGAAATGCCTGTTGATAGTTTGGATAGTTCTGATAATTCATCTTCTACCTCCTAAAATAATAGACAGGGATTTCATTTCCGCTATCCCACGCATCGTAGTAATTCCCATCCACAACCGCTACAACGTGAGTGCCTGTACCTAGCACATAAACGCCTTGCGGATGGTCTTTGCAAAAATCGTTTACCGTGTAGCAGTCTGGACAGGTGTTGGGAATAGTTACTTGAAGAAATCCTTTTGACCTAAGATATGCTCCCCAAACAGAATTACTAGATGGCATATCGCACATCTTGAACCCTTGTAAGCATATCTGTGTATATACATCATTCCATCCTTGGTCTGTGGCTTTGCAGATTGCTCTGATTACGCAATCGCCAACCCTCTTTTGTTTCGGATTTGGATTAAAATTGACATACATACAACCACCTCTACTTGATTGTAGGATGATATAGATATTTTTAGAATGTCACGCACAAGCCTTTTTAATGCCATTTTGGTGACATATGAGGAAATATTAAGATAAGTTATAAAGAGGGCTAGAAAAGCCTCAGAACCGCCTCAGAGGGCAAAATAAAAAGAGGTAGTGTTACAACTACCTCTTAGAAAGGAGATACAGTTAAAAGTGTTTGAATAATGAATCTGAGCATTTATATACAATTCTTTTAACCTGTCTTACCGACATATCAAATTCTTCTGCCAATCGCTCAAAGGTCAATCCATCTATCAACCTTCTTTTCATGATTGCCCTGTCTCTCTCCGAATGAATCCATTCATCAATCAACTCTGCGATGTGGCTGTTGGAATATTCCGTCATTTCTTTTTTCGCCTTGTACCTTTTGATTTACCGTTCTTCTTCTTGCGGTATTTGGTCTTAGTTACTGTCACTCTCGCCATTTGTTATATCTCCATCGTTTCCGATATAATTGGCTGTTCCTTCGCCTTCCACGGAAACGCTTGAATCACCAACATACTCATAACTGTTCCATACATACAGCCACGCTATGTTAGTTACTGCAATCATCACAACAGCTACAATTAAGGCTATCACAAGCCTTCGGATGTGTCTTTCACTTCTTGCCATAGCTGATTCGTGTACTATGTACGGTACTGTCATTTGTTCTTCCATATAGTTACCTCCTCTTGAATATATCAAATCTTATTATCTGTGTCAATGCTATCCATTGCAATAAAGCACATCACCCCACAATCTTGTGATATCTCTTGGTTTTTTCTTCCTGCACCTTCTTTTAATTCATCAAGGAATATACCATTGATGCAACTGTTACCTATTTCTCTTTCTAACTTTGCCATATCATCAAACACCTGTGGAAAATGCTTTCTTATCTGATTCCAATACCATTGACCTCCCTTAACGCATCCGACACAGTTGTTGTTAAGGAATCCTAAATCATACATTGCAGGTCTTTTGATTCCTAACCTGTCAAGGATAGCATGGGCATCCTGCTTTGATATATGGTTATCTATTAGCGGAAATTCGTGCCGATACTCTGGTTGTGACTCAACCAACCTTTCGGCTCTATGGCTTTCATTTGCATCCATCCCCCATACATAAGTTAACTCTTCACCAAGATGCTCATTCTCCCACTTCTTGCGAACCTTCTTTTTGAGCATTCCTGTACAAGGTGCACCATAAGGTGTATTGATACATCTAAACTTCCTTATAACCTCCTGCACAGAATTGAACTCATCGGATTTCAATATTGTTATCTTTCTATCAAGTGCCTTTTCACAATCCTTTATAAATCTCATACTATCTGGATGTTGATTGTCGATATCTATATATATCCATTCATCAACTGTGTCTTTTACAAGATATCCTGCAATAAAACTGCTTACTCCTGCGCTTAACCAAACTACTTTCATACCGACCACTTACGCTAATCACGCTTGCGGTCAATAGTTCAAACTCCCCATTTTTGCCTTATGAAGTTTCCGTCATAAGGCTTTCAGCAATCTTTCAGCTAGTGGGCATCGTCACTAATACTATTTTACGAGTAATTGACAGCTAAAGTATTTATCACTCAACCTCGTTTCACGAGGATTAGGTATTACTCCTTTCTTTTATTACATCTGATATGTTCCTTAAACGATACAACTCCATCATCATACTTAATACATACTCTGGCGGATTGTTAACACCGTGTTCCCACTTCTGAATGGTTGAATATGGAATCTGGTATATATCTGATATCTGTTTCTGTGTCAACCCCATCTTGTGCCTCAGCTCCTTAAAGGTCTTCATACTCATCACCTCCTATTACTTCATAAATTGTTCTCAAATCAGCTCTTGAATAAGCATATCCAATAGCCGTCCTGCCTTTGTCAAGTGCCTCCTTTGATTTATCTAACAGATGTTCCAATGTATTGCAAATCTCATCTATCTTATCAATGTTGTCCTCTGTTCGTAGGTCTTTAAGCTCCTGTATTATTCCTTTCATTTTATCCTCCTTGGTTATATCCCATCCTGCCATTGCTGAAAGGATGGGATTCTTATTATTTGCTTTCACAACCTTTCAATTCCTGTTCTAATTGCTTAATTTGGTCTGATAATTCCTTTCGTTTCCTTTTAAGCGATTCTATTTTAACAAGCTTTTCGTTGTTAGCAACAGGACTTTTAGGTAGTTCCATCCAATAAAACACATTTCTGGCTTCAACAAATTTATGCCCTGTAGTTGTGAAATATCCCTCCTCACCTTGTTGTTTAGTCCACACTTTTATTGTTATGTGTCCATATTGGTCACTTGTCAGAAACTTCTCATATGCTATAAATTTATCCTTTACCTCTATTTCTGGTTTTTCCTCTGGATACTTATGCCATTCACTCATTTCTTTCTCCTTTCGTTTATCCCCACCCTGCCATTTCTGACAGGATGGGATTCATTCTTATCCTTTAATCCAATAATTTCCGATGCACTTATTCGTGCAATCCCAAATGTCATTAACCTTGCCCTCAATGATGCAGGTCACATGATGTCCACCTATCATGCACACTATTCTATTGCCTTGGTTCTTCTTGGCAAATTCTGCACCTGTGTACTTCGTTCCATCTGCTTTTCTTGGCTGTGGCATCTTAATCCATCCGATGCTCTCCATATACTTCTCAATGCCCTTTTTGTCATTTACCGCATATCCTGTCTTGATGCTCATTTCTGCCATCTCTCTGACAACCTCTTCCCAACTCTTTCCTGTGGCTCTGGCAATCGCTCTAAAAGTGCAATCTCCTGTTATTCTGTTCTTGGGATTTTCGTTGTGATAATGGAACACCGATGTATCTGGATATTTCTCTGTTCTCTTCATGTTATACCTCCAGTGGATATGTCTCAACATACTCCTCTTCTCTGATGGCTCTGATGAATCTGTTGTCATCCATCTCTCTGCTATATGATACTGATACAATCATCCTCTGTTCTGCCTTATATCCAAGGTCTATCGCTCTCTGATTAGATGCATCAATCTCATCTCTTATCTCCTGCAAGGTGTCGGCTGTCTTTGCCAACTTGCTACCCATGTTCATTGCCCATGCTTCATAATGAATACTAACTTCTTTCATTTGTATCTCCTTCCTGCCTTTCGGCTTGCCTCTGTTTATCCCCAGAGGCAGGGATATTTGCTACCATGCTATTGGCAAATCATATTGTTCTGCAAATTCTTCAACCGCTTCTTTATCTTCCCCTCTGTAATCTCTTGTAACCTTGATTACATCATAATCTGTATATGCTACCGTTTCCCATCTCTCTTCATTCACAAGCTGTGCATCAAACTTGCCCTTATCTAATTCCTTATAGCCTTTCATATTCCTGCCTCCTCTTATAACTCGATTCTTCTTACTGTTTTGTAATCATTTCCAAAAATCTCAACTGATACAGGATAATAACAAGTCCATCTCATCATTTCATTTATGATGAATCCCTTCGCTCCGATTCTCTCTGTGATTTCCTGTACCAATTCATTCAGCTTATCCTTTGCCTCATAATCTGTGTAATGATTGCAGGTCTCATTCAGATGCTTTGCTATCTGCTTCATTTCCTTCTCAATCTTCTTGAGAGGCTTCAGAGCAAATCTCTTCTTGTCAAGAGTCTTAACAAATTCAACCTTATCCAGATTTGTTGCCATGTACATCGGCTCGATTATCTCGTTATAATCCTTATCGCTTACTTCATATCCTGCTATCTGCTCAAATTCATATTTCATCATATCGGTGTATCTCCTTTTCTTTTAGTAAGAGGCTTTGGTTGGTGTCTTGCGATGGTCGTTCTTTTGGTTCTTATGTTTCACGGCTTCTCGCTTTCCCTTGGTATTGCTAGTGAGTCTCCCAAGGTCTTTTATTTTCATCCCTCTCAACCTTGCCTCTGTATATACAATACACCTATTCGGATATAATGTCAACAATTTTTTACATTTTTGAATAATCTTTTTTCATTACTCTCGCAACCTCGGTAATCATTGATTCCTGCTTGCTTGACAGGCTTCTAAATCTCCTCACAGCATCATCAGCATCGAAGGCTTCAACATAATACCTATAATGCTCTGCATACTCATCTGCTCTGTGTCTGTACTCGATTATATATGTATTCATTATCAATCCTCCTGTGGATATTCCTCATAATATTTGCAATATCGGTCTGTTTCCATCCCTGTTATGTCATAAGAATCATCTTCCCATACATCCCAATACTTTTCGCCCATTTCATCTTTTCTGCATTCCAGAGTGCCATATTCATAATAGCTGTGGATACAATGTTCACAGCATCCATATCCACCACAGGTCTTTTTATCCTTTGGATAGATGCCCTGTTGTTCACACATTGTCTTGAGAATTATCTCCCAACCTTTCATATAATCCATATCGCACCTCCTCAAACTCTCACATATTCTTTACGGATATCCTGTTTCATATCATACAGGCTGATGGATGTTCCCTTTGCTTCTCTGGTCTTCGCTGAATCAAATAACTCCTTTGCTCCCTTATGGTAATGGAAATAATAGAAATCATCTCCGCTCTCTCTGTGGATGCTTACCATATACTTTGCTCCCTGTCCTTTAGTATAATCGAATCTCATATTCACTCCTTTCTGAAGGTCTGCCACCTACCTACAGGGATTTATAATTATGCTTCGTATATCTTCTCCTCACCATGCCATCTGTCATGCTGAATCTTAACCTTTGCCTGCTCCATATACTTCAATACTGTCTTTGGAAGTAAATCTGATGAACCCTCACCGATGTAATATGTGTTCACTCTGCTCTCATAAATCACATCATACATCTTTCCTTTTCCATCCCATGCCTTGTACTCTCTCACAAACTTAATCTTTGCCATTTTTCTATCCTCCTATTCATAATCCTTTGCTAATTCCCTTGCACATTCCATGCTACATACAGGTTCATTATGTCCTCTCTTCTCATCATCAGCCTTGTGCCACAGTGTATATGGCTGATAATCATTTCCTGCGCTCTTTCCGCAATTTACGCAATCGCAATTTCCTGTCTGAATCTTCTTAATCTTTATCATATCCTTATCTCCTTTCGATGTACTGTATGTGTTCCATCTGAATACAATATACACCTATTCGGAATATATGTCAACAAAAAATTATAAAAAATTTTATATTTTCAATAAAAAAATAAGCCACTCATTTCTGAATGACTTATTTCCCGAAAGGTGTTTGTAAAATGAAAATGAAGAAGTCAATTTGATTATACAACAAATTTCTTATTTCCGTCAATTGCGCATATCCATCCGCTAGGAATCCTTACCCATACATCTGTTGAGGATATGACTTTAACCTCCTGCACAGTTACTCTTGTTCCGTTTCTTAATGCTCCAGAGCTTGGTATTGCGTGCTTTCTTCCGTCTGGTGTAAGGTTTTTATATCCAACTACCGCATAACCTTTTCCTGCACCTTTTCTGACGTTCAATGCCGACCTTACGGATATTGTATATACCTTGCCTACTGTATATGGTATTTTAAACTCGCTCTGAGGCGTTTCCTTGGCTTTTTCTTCTTTAAATGAGGAAGTGTTAGGGGTTTCCTCTTTTTGCGTAGAAACGCCTTCTACAGCCTCATCAAACAGAGCCTTTTCAGCCTTACGTCTTCTCACAAGCCCTTCCAATTTCTTACCACCTGCCTTGTTGTATTCGAGTATCTTGTCTGAAATAGTCTTGATGCTTCTGCGACCATTAGATGTGAGCTGGTCAATACTTCCTATGTTGTAAGCGAATGACACAAGCGCGTCAAACTGATTCTGATTCCAGTGATACTTGTCATCATACTTTGCCACCTTGCCTTCATAGATTACAAGGTCATCCCTCAGAAGCTCATCAGCCCGCTCCTGCGTGATGGTATCTCCCATCTTTACCCCTGCAGTGTGACCATATCCGATAGTAGGCACTCCTGCTGGGTCTTTGTATGCTTTCAGCTTACAACCCTCAAACTGCTTAATTAACTCTATACCTTTATTAGATATCCTCATTGTTCTCCTCCTTTTTGATAGTCATATGTGATACTCCAATCAGAGCACCTATAAATAATGCAATAGCTGTAATTGTCCTTGGAATCTGTTCCGCATATGGAAGATTCCAAATACCAGCTAATATACTATAAAACGTTGATAAAGCTGGAAGTGCTATAAGGCAAATCCATTTCAGCACGTCATATAGCTTGTTCGGTAGTTTCATACTCTTACCTCCTTATAAGATACTTCTGCAAATCGTCTCTTGCCTGCTTTAAGTCCTCAATATGATTGCCATCTATTGCGTGGCTCATAAGAGCAAGCATTGACTGCATCATTATTTTGTTGCTTTCCTCAAGCTCTTGTAACCGCTTGTGGTCATTATCTAGCTTCTTCTCGTGTTCCTTAAGCATTTCATCCCTCGTCTTGTCTGGCTGTCTCCACCATTTGATTATTGATACGATGATAGCCCCTGCGCCTCCTAGTGTGGTTATAATCACACATACAAAGGCTATCACTTCCCACGCTTGCTGTATCATTGTTCCTCCTTTAAACTTATTTAAGTACAACTACCCCAGAAGAACCATAGGAAGTTCCACCAGTGTAAGCTATGCTGACTGTAGTATCGTTGGAAGCAGTGAGGTAGTCATATGACATATTGTCATTATCGTATTTGCTAACGGATGTAAAATCATTTCCAGTAATACTCTTTGTGTGTCCTGCTGTTCCTAAACAGAATACCGATGCAGTATCTCCATTGCTCATAATGAATGATGCGCTATACTGAGAGTCTTTATTTGTTCCCTCAACCACGATATTATCTGGCATCACTAGTTCGGATGTATGGAGTATCATTACCCTGCCTCTGTCTACATTTCCGACCACCGTGTTAATAACTGTATTTGCATTTGCTTTTACTATTGCCACTCGAATTTCTGAACACCAATTTTCAGAAGAAGGATTTGAGCTTGCAAACACCTTGTTATCATATGTAAGGCTTCCATCTGTCACGCTAATGCTTGACGAGTTAAATGAGGTCTGCGAGCCATAGCCAGTTGTGCCTATAAGTATTACATAATATCCTGCCGAGCAGTTGACCGTCTGCGTAACTATGTCACTTGCCACGTCTACTGTGAGTGGCTGAGTCAAAGGACTATGCCCATATGAATCTGACGTGATATTCACTATATGTGTTAATGTTTCGCTATTCTTGGTGTTTGATACAGTCCACGTTCCTGCTTTTGGTAGTTCAAAACCTATTGTTTGAGGGCTTGCAGTAATTGGTTGTGTGATAACAGTGCCATCTGTATGAGTAAGCATTACTGTATAACCATTCAAACCTACGCAAGTTAGATTAAACAACTCAACACTTCCACCGCCACTTCCACCGCCACCGCCAGCCATTTTATCTGGATAAATTTTTTCCTTGTATGCTATAACGTGAGCCATTTCCGACTCCTTTCTTTTTCTGCGTTAAACTCTTCTTTAATTGATTAAATATAACCGACTCTTACTGTACAAGTAAAAGCGGCATTTCCATATACATTGATATAATCTCCACTTTCTACATACTTAGGACACGCTATTTGAGTAGATGTACCGCCCATAACTGTAAGTGATACTATATTATGACCACTTAATGCGCCATTCAAATTTTTAGTTCCAATTGATTTAAAAGGACTTACATTCTGATTGGTAGAAAGAGTTATAGAATAATCAACATACTTAATTAAATTACTTTTTATTTCTGTTAATTCATCTCCCACATTAGTTGCTTCCCAATGTGTAGGATCCCAGACTTCAGGCGGATTTGTAGGTACAATATTTTTCTGCAAAGTATTATCTTTAATACAATAATCACCTGCTGCATATGTATGTAATTCATCATATATATCAGATGTCAAATCAGATACATCCTGCTGAGTAATAAGTCCAGTTACCCATCCACAATCTTCTGTAGGCCTAGCATCTGTTATATTAGCTTCTTCTACAGAGACATCTCCTGCATTTACTCTAACCCAGGCAAGACATAACTCATATATCAATTCACTCTGAGTCAATGTTGGCTTTACAGGTTCAGCTGCAGGAGTTCCATCTATTGTATCCAATTTCATTAATCGGTTATCAACATCAAGCCTCATAACAACTGCTGTATATCTGTCATAAGATGGATCACTACCTGTAATAGGCAAACTAACAGCTGCATCATTACTTAACCATTTACAATTAATTACTCCTCTACCTGATAACACTCTTACATTCATGCCTTCATCAGGTTCAACTGCTAGAGCATTTCCTACTGAAGCATAAACACCATTTCCTATTAAGCCTTCAAAGTATTCTGACATCTGATCTGCATCATATTTGCGATCACCTTCTACCGAATTAAAGAATCCGTATGTTACCATTTTACTCTACCTCCCATTCTGAGAATGTCGGAACTATTGATGTTCCATTTTCATCTTCTGCATATATTACTTCTATAATCCTTGAAGAAGCCTCGATTCCATATTCTGTCCTTACTTCAACAATGTCTCCAAGGAAAAAGTCTTTATTGATCTTATATATTCCCTCAGTTCCAACATTACAATCAAACTCATATAGCTTAATCTGGCTTAATTCTTGCTTTGCTAAATCCTTTAGAACTGCATAATACTGGGCATCTGTAAGTGTAGTTTCTCCCTCTTTACTTGACATTGAACTATCAATGAACCGCTCCATCCTATTAAATCCTTTTACATCTAATGGATTATATGATGTATTCTTTCTTGATGTTCCAGCAGCATTATCTTCTCCAAATATATAAGCCATGTTCTGATACTTAGAATTATACATTTTATAGCTAGAATTAAATAAGTTGTCATAGTCTTTACTGAATATGATAGGAATGTTTTCACTCTGATCCAAGGTTCTATCTTCCCCTTTATACAGAGTAAAATGATATTCACCATCCTTGATATAAACATCCCATCCCCATCCATAAGTTTTGCAAATTTCCTCTAGCCATTCAGCTAGATTTTCTCCCAAAACCTGAATATTAATCGTGTTTGTGTATCCCTTAGCTTCATCCAGTACAAAATTTGTGATTTCCTTATCAGCATAAGCTCCTGTACTGGTACAGAAACTTAATGATAATATCTCTCTCACCTTTGTTTCAGCAGTACCCACTAAGAAGGATCTCCAACTAATAACTCTTTTTTTAAGGATTTCATTTTTTAAGCTCTTGCCTTTTACCTTCAGGAGGCTTCCATCTTCATTGTCATAAATAATTTCTATATCCTGTATTGCCATTACATTATTATAGATACTATTCTTATAATCTTCTTCTCTAATCAGATAATTACCAGCTTTTAATAGTTCGATATTATTCAGAGTTGCAGATGTAATTAATTCAAATTCACCCTGGCCATAATATTGAACCGCCCATACTACTGACTTATAAGATTCAAGCAATCCTATGGTTTCAATAGAAGCAGCTTCCCCATCCAGTTGGCTATCTCTCATTACATATATCATTTATACGCCCTCATATAATGTTTTTACTTTTACCACTCCATCAAGACTCTTTTCAGATCCCTCTTCACATAGCAAGTAAAAAACGTTTTCACCTGGCCATATCTTTAGCCAGGTCGAATTAGGTATAAGATAATTAATATAATTGGTCTCTACTCCATATATATCCCTTTTAATGATTGATTTTTCTTTATCTATAGTATCTATAACCAATTCTTCATTAGGACTCAATGTAGTATTTATTCCTATATATTCTCCTGTAGTTACATTAACAAGCTTTATATTATTACAAGTTATTCCTTTTGTTTTTATCACTATTTTGAATCCTGTTTCTATATCTCCCTTATTCCATATAACTTTATTTCTGTATATCTTAATCTCAGAGAATTGAACAGGAGTTCTAATATCAAAAGGAAATTCAAACAGCTTAAAGTTATTCGATATATCTGTATCAATATCTTCATAATCTCCAAAATATGGATCCGGACATCTAAACACTAATTGAACCATTTGCTTTTCATCGAAAAAGCCAATAGGCATACTCTGAAGATATCCATCTATATACACATTCCTAGTTCCATTAGAATAATAAATTCTATGTTTTTTCTTAGTTTTGAAGTAAGTATATAATTTGAGCCTATTCTCCTCTGCAGGCTGATTAATTGCTAACGTTATAGTTATAACCCTTGGTATAGTTTTTGCAGAGTTAAATACAGCGCCATCAAATCCAGCTGTATTTACCTCATTTATTTGAGCATCTACTGGCGATAATCCATCTATATCAGTTACTGAATACTCGGTCATAGAAGTTAAATCTATGACCTGAGCATATTCGTTTTGTACTCTTAATGAGAACATAGTAGCCTCCTACATTATTGATTTAAGCATTGAGAGTTGCTGTCTTCTTGCCTGGAAGGTTTCCAATGCAGATAGACTCTTAGGACTATTATTAGTCTGATTCATATTGTAATTGTTGGTAACATTACTGATCACAGCACCAGAACCACTTGATGGAACATTAAATCTGCTACTAGAAATGTTTGCTGCAACCTTCATATCTCCAAAGAAATCACTATCTGAAGATAAAGCTGTTGATATTTCCTGTTTTGCAGTTGATACCATATTCTGAAAACTCTTAACAAAGGAACCTTTACCAAGATCTGAAATAGAATCCTCAACATCTCCTGACATACTTTCTATTCCATCAATAAATCCAGCAACAAGATCCGCTCCACTCTGAGTAGCATCATTATCATCAAGGCTATTAATTGCAGATACAGCAATTTCAGTTGCTGCAACAACTACATCCTTTACTTTTGAAACAATACCAATTTCATATCCTTCACCAAAGAAGACACCACTCTGCTTTGTAATCTTTGACGGAGAACTCTCTTCCTGTCCTGCCTTCAAAGCAGATATTGCACTCTTAGCAAGATTATATGCTTTCTGGTATATGCTTGATGACTTGCTATCCATACCATTGATGAAACCTTGACCAAAGTTTTCACCAGATGTATATGTTGCATTTGATGGACTATGAGAATCCTGACCTTCATTCAACTTATTTACCGCATTGGCTCCCATTCCTTCAGCAGTTGAATTAACATCTCCAAGATTCAACTTCATTCCGCCTACATATCCAAGTGTGAAGTTATTACCAGCTTCATTTGCTCCGGATGTACCACTAAGACCTGTTACAGCAGAATTTTTAAGGAGCGCCGCATTAGTCTGCGCCTTAGTCTGATTCTCAGATGATCCAAGTGTAGTGGCATATGCACTTGCTGCACTATTTGCTTTAGACGAAGCTTCATCAGGAAGCTTATCAAGTTCAGCCTTAGCTGCATTAACCATAGATTGAGCTTGATCAACCATATCCTGGGTAACTCCAGGTGTTCCATTCTGAATAGCAGTCTTTAGACTTTCAAGATTAGTTTCATAATCTACAACCTGTTGTTCAAGGCTTTCTCTAGAACTCGTTTCTGCAGTCTGGAAACTATACTCCATTTCCAATAAAGCTTCACTTATCTTATCAGCATCTCCGCTAATTATTGCACTGGATAAGCCTTCATAATTCTGAATAGTTGTCTGATATCCCTCATATGTTTCTTTTGCCTCATTCATTGCAAGCTTAGAATCATAGAGTGCAGCCTTTTCTTCAATAATCTGATTAGTAAGATCTTCCTTATCATTTGCAAGCTGTTGTTCAGCACTTCCCATATCATAGGTTAAGCCATTGAGTTCTGCATAATCCTCAACAGTCATATCATTTAGACTATTTAATTGATTTTGAAGATCATTAACATCAGATAGATTCTGCTCATACATTCCCTGAGTTGTAATATAATTCTGAAGAGCCTCATTACTATTTGTTATTGCTTCAGTATAAGCCTCTTCATTAGCTGTAAGAACTGCCTCTGCTTTCTTCGCTTCTATAACATCATAGATAGCTTCAACCTCTTCCTCATAGTTCTGGATAACTCCATCAACTAATTCAAGTTCAGTTCCTACAGCATCATTCAGAGTTGTAAGGATAAAGTTTACCCTATCCTCATAACCTTCTTTCACTTCACCATTTGCCTCAACAAGGTCCTGAAGTTCTGTAGCCAGACTATCATAATATGAATATGTTGCATCTATTGCAGCAACCTCTTCATCCCTTGCATCACATAATTCCTTATAAGATGCTGCTAAAGCATCAACCTTCTCTATCTGAGCGATTTCTGCATCTGTGAGAGCTGCTGTAAGTCCTTCTGCTTCTTCAGTCTTGGATGCCAAATACAGTATTCCAGCTGCAAGGCCTGCAACTGCTGCAGTAACCAGACCAATAGGAGATGCAAGCTGTGATGCATTAAGAAGAAGCTGAGCTGTTTGTGCAGCTTCTGTAGCAGTCTTTAAAGCAGCAAATGTGGAAATCATTGTTGTAATTGTTGTTATAAATGCAGCTATCTTACTAACTGCAAATGTAGCTATAAGTACAGTTCCTACTGCCTCAGCCACTGATTTAATCCCTTCAAAATTCTCAATTAACCATGTTATTTTGTCCTTCATCCAATCAATTATTGAGGACAATGTGTTTTTAATCTGAGGTCCATTTTCTTTTACTGTCTGCAGGAGATCCTTTGCTCCATCCTTAACCTCATCCAATATATCTTCTATATCTGGAGCATAATCATCCAAAAGGGATCCTACAAAAGCTCCAACCTCTGTTTTTACACCTTGCCATGCAAGTTTTATCTTATCCGCTCCATCCTGAGTAGCTTCATAGGTTGTGTCTACATTTCCTATGTAATCAGTCATTGCGGTTCCTAAATCTGTGAAGTTAAGTCTTCCATTTTGGCAAGCCTCAGCGATTGCAGGGCCTGCCTTAGATCCAAACAGTTCCATAGCTTCAACTGTTGCCTCAGCAGAAGAATCTGCACTTTCCATTGAGGTCTGTAATTCACTAAGAGCTTCAGAAGTTGTTTTTCCTTCCTTAGAAGCATTAGCAAGAGCCTTCTTTAATCCAGCAAGAACTGTTGAAGAATCCACACCAGATGTTTCCAAATCACCCAGGAATGATACAGCTTCTTCAATATTAAATCCCATATCTTTAAGAGATGCTGCATTAGTTGTAAGAGATGAGGATAAAGAATCTACAGAAGCTCCTGTATCCTGAGAAGTTGCATTGAGGAGATCCAACACATCCCCTGCATTCTCAGCTTCAATATCCCAAGCCTCACAAGCAGATTGAACATTCTCAATGGATGTAACTACATCAGTATTATTCAAATCCGCATATTTTATAAACTTAGTTGAAAGTTCTTCCAGGGCATCCCCTGTCAAATCAAACTTAGATGCAACTGTTCCTATTGCATTTCCAGCATTGTCTGATTCTGTAATAACACTACTCATTACATTTACATATGAATCAGTAAGTTCATTGAGAGCCTCGCCTGTAGCTCCTGTCTTTGCAACTATGATATCCTGTCCTTCATCAAAAGATTCATAAGCTGCATAAGCTTCTGTAGCAAGATCTTTCAAAGCTGATATACAAGCTTTTATTCCTTCAGCTACTAAGTTAGCCATCACACCTTTTGCAACTGTAAAACCTTCTGACATATCAGCTGTTGCATCAGTTGTATCTTCTAGGCTATCAGTAGTATCTTTTAAGCTACTATCAGTATCTTCTAACTCATCCGCAAAATTACCTGTGCCATTCTTACAATCTTCCAGCTCTGTAGAGTACTCTTCCAACTGAGCCTCTGTTTTTGCTATAGCTGCCTTCTGGTTATTGATTTTAATTCGCACATTGTCTGCTGCAGAAGAGTTTTCTCCATATTCTTCAGTAGTTGCTTTGAGTTCAGACTCTAACAAACTTAACTGTGACTTCTGGCTTGAAAGAGTAGTATTTAATTGTTTTAGCTTTGCTTCAAGTCCATCAGCGTTAGTTTTCCAGTCCTTCATTCCAGCTGTAGCTGCCTTGAACTCAGAATTAGCCAGCTTGACCTGTCTTGCAGCTGCCTGCATCTGAGATTTAAGCTGGCTTATATCCGCTTTAAATTTTGTTGTGCTTTCAGAAGTAGCCATATATTTATCCTCTTAGTACCAGTCATCACCAGCTGGCACATAAATCTTTTTACCAGTTTCTTTCTTTTTATTTTTCTTTTTGTCTGATATTTGCATTGTTCTTATATCCGAATATAGATCTATTACATCACTATATGACATATCATCCACCTCAAATGGAGATAAAGCCGGATATTCTTTACACAAATTATGAGACATCTTAAACAAACCTTCATAGAGCGGAGTTTTCTCTCCGCTATCTAGTTTTTTTCGTCTTCATCCATTGGAACTTCTTCAATCTTTTTTGATGAGAATCTTATAATTGCCATAACCACTCTAATAAGTTCCATCACATCTACATATTCCCAATCTTCTTCTGTCATGTCTGGAAAGCATTTAGATAATATTTCTATAAGCTTATCCCATACATCACTTACTGTCTGAAGGAGTTCTTTAGTATTATCAAGGCTTTCTACCTTAACCAGTTTCATTATTGCCCTTATGGTTCCAAACTTAATTTTTACCATCTTGGCTGTAACTGTCTTGATTACTTTGTCATTTTCATCATAGACATTCAGTTTAATTGTATTATTATTTGACATTTTGTATTCTCTCCCTTTATAAATAGCCGGAGGCCTAAGCCTCCGGCCTTTGATTGCTTCATATAATCAATTTAGACTGTTGGTGTCTTTGGTGTGATGCTATCTGGTGTCTGAACTGTACTAAAGAAGTTTTCGATTGCTGATGCAGAAATCTTATCTTCTGTAATATTCACATTAACAGCCTTTGCAGACTTGCCACCATTCTTAGTGAACTTATGAACAGTAAAGATACCTGTATAGCTCAGAGACTGACCATTTGAATCTGTTCCATCATTCTCAGTAGCATTCTCCTGATCAGGAATAGCAAATGTTCCTTTAAGTCTCCATACATAGATCTCTTCGCCATTAGTATTCTTTGTCTTGTAACCAAGAGCAAAATACTTAGTTGTTCTTTCCTGCTCAACCATCATTCCTGTTGTGCTATCAAAATACTGACCTGTGATATCTGCAAGAGTATCCATTGGAATACCTGATACATCAAGAGTGATGTCATCAGCTCCAGTGGAATTGATTGTTCCAGCAGCCTTGTTGTCATAGTACATAGTCTTGCTACTTGAATTAGTCTTCTTTGAAACCTTTGCAAGGCCTGCAAGTTCTTTTACAGTACCAAAAGTAAACTCATCAGATGTATCCTTAGTAATTTCAGCGTAAACCAGATCCGCTGCACCTCTATACTCAAATACATTGTCCATGGACTTTATCCTCCTTGTTATAGTCTATTTTTTTAATTTCAAGTCCTCTTCCTACATGAGAAGGACTATCGCTACCTATATCAAATCCAGCTGATGGAACGCTCCATCCACTTTCTTTCAATAAGGCTCTTATACTCGCTGTAAGCGAATAAGCTGTATCAATAGAAGTTGAATAAATATATATATCCACATTCCACTCAATTCCATAATTATTATTGTCATAATAATTATGATCCGGAGTTGCTGGATTCCAATATGTAATAAATGTATCAGGATATTCTGATTGATCAGAATAGGATCCCTGTCTCACCACTTCATAATTGAATGATTCCAGTAGCTCAATTAGTTCATCAATAATCATTTATTCAACCTCTTATCAATTTCATCCTGTAAAGTTTCTTTTATCTTCTTATTGATTTTTGTTTCATACTTCTTTGAAGTATATATTTCACTTAATTTAGTGTTAGGCTTCATCTTCGGTGTACCTGTAATGAGGAAGCCTCCAGCTCCTGGCTTTTCTTTGTCAAATCCCAGATTAACCTCTCCTATAGAACCATTCCATACTACTTCAGGTTCAACTATAGAAGCCTCTGTATTTCCTCTGGAATACGCTCCTTTTGCTGGAAGGTTAGCCGCTGCCATAGCTGTTCTAGTATCATCCTGAACCTCTTCAGCAGCTTCAAGCAAAGCTTTATCGAATATTTCTTTGAGATCCGCTCCAAGATTTTCCAATCTCTCTGCATACTCGCTGAAATTCGTATAATCTATGCTCAGCATATTTCCCATTAGGTCTTACCTCCAACACGCTTTACATTAAAAACAGTGGTCATATGCCTCATTTCAATATCTTCCGGTTCACCTTCTACCTCATATATTTTCCCTGACTCAGGAATATATATTCTGCATTCAGCTTTGATATCTGGTCTATACCAGGTTTCTATCTTAGCTGTGTCCTGCAAGGTATAAATACCATTGTTATCTACCTCTGTTCCTCCAAAGGTTCTAAAGGATCCGTAGAAAAGACATTCATCCTTAACTTTTTCAATATCCGGATAAGTCTTTTCTACATTTCCTTTTGATTTGGTATATATGGGAACTAACAATATCATTGGCACATTGTAATTAACAAATCGCTTATAAGACATCATCAACCTCACATCATAGCAAGCTGTGCAGCTCTCTCATGGAAATAATTTGAGAGCTTTCCATCACCTGCTCCAAGATTCCATAAATCAGCTACGCCACGAGCCATAATTCCTTTTGTTATATTCTTTTCTTTAACACCTGCTGATTTCAGATATTCCTTGACTTCATCAAAATATATCTGAATGGTATCATCCAAATACTCTCCTGTGATTCCAAGAGCCTTCTTCACATCTGCAACTGTTGGTGTTACAACTGGAGTATCGCTCATAGCACTGCCTCCTTATTTCTTCGTTTTTCTAGTACTAGCCTTTGGCTTTTCAGCTGGCTTTGAAGGTTTTTCCTTAACTATATCTACAAAGCCTAAGCCTTCTAGCTCATCAGCCCTAGCTTTATCAGTGTCATAAGACTCTCCAACTTTGCGGAGTACTTTATCGCACTGCATATCTATATACTCTCTTTTAACAACTACTTTCATAGTCTATCCTCCTATATAGTTGGAGTTCCTGCCTTCTTCTTGATAAGGAAGAATGCCTTTGGAAGAAGCATCTTTCCATCTACTACTGTAAGGCCTCTTGTGATAACCTTGTTAGTATTCTTATCTTCCCACTTATCAACTACAAACTCTTTATTTGAATTGATTCCATACTGTGAGAAATCTCCAAAGATACCTACATAATCGCCAACCTCAGCATCATCAATGTTATCAAGAATTGATGAATCAACGATCTGAACTGGCTTTCCAAGGAATCTACCTTCATTACTATCATCAAGAGTAAGTCCAGCAGCCTCAATATAAAGAGGTCTATCATTCTTATCTCTGAGAGTAGCAAGATGTGCATCTACTGTTTCTCCTGCAAATACGAATGTAGCATTCTTTCTATACTTACGAGGAACCTTAGCGATAAATTTCTGCTTCCAATCTACCCAGCTATCCATCTCATCAACTGACATTTCAATGACATTAGTAGATGCAAGATCTGTTGTAAGACGAGTATCATTAAGAATACCTGTCATCTGATTGCTTCCTGATCCATTGATTACTCCATAATCCATAGCTTTAAGGAATGCCTCTGCAAGAAGCTGAGCAAACTCTGTTTCAAATACTGAAAGCTTAGTGATGTTAAGGAGAAGTGTCTCAGCAATTCTAGCTTCACCGAGAATATACTCAAATGAAACATAAGCATTTGCTGTTCCAGCATCCTGAGTATCTGATACACCGCCATCAGCGAGCCAATGCCACTCAACACTCAGATCAGCAACAGAGAACTTAACTCCACCCTGAACATTAAGCTGTCTACAAAGATTATAGATATTTCCACACTCATCAGAGATATCTTTAATAATCTCATCCATAATAGTTACAGGAATAGCAGCTGAATACTTTGTTGTATTAGCAACTGCTGGAGATCTCTGCTCAAACTTCTCTGGGATTTTAGTTCCTCTCTGTACGAAAGCCATAAAAGCTTCCCTGTACTCAATAGAAGCGAGCATATCTTTGCTCTCTCTCTTTTCTTCTGCAAATGTACCAACTACATTGCCATTAACAAGCTGTGCATTCTGAGGAACTGCTGCTCTCTCTTCAGCCTCAGCCTTTGCTGCCTCTTCTGATTCAATGACATCAAGCTCTTCCTGAGTATCTTCGATTTCCTCATTAACTTCTTCAAGGCTTCTTGTGAGTTCTCTTACCTCTGCTGCATCAGTAGAAGCATCACATCTCTGCTTCAGACTTTCTTTCTTTGCCTGAAGTCTCTTCATTCTCTTCTCAAGATATTTCTTTCTCATCTTTGTATCCTCCTATTAAAATCTTGATTTGAAATCATATTTGGCTTTTGCAAGCTCAAGCTCTTTATCAGTGTCCACTGCTTCCACCTTCTGCTGTCTTGCAGTCTCCACTGCTGACCGAGCATTCTCCAATGCTTCCTTGCTTCTGGCATTTATGGAAGTGGCATCATAAGCAGGGAATGTAACCGCACTTACTTCCACCACAGAGCCTATTTTCTTAATTATTCTAGTTGGATGGTCTGATTCCAGGTCCTTCCATTCTTCATCTTCTATTGAAAACATAAAGGACATACCATCTATATCTCTTCTTTCAACTGCACTATATAAAGCTGCTGCAGTCGGATTATTCTTTACATCAAGCTTAACCCAATCAATTAACATTCCTTCGTCATCAACAGAAAGCTGCATAGTACTATTTCCATTATTTCTTCTACTTCTTGCAAGAGGAATCATCCTAGTATCGTGATTAACCAGGAATCTTACATCAGTGAGATCAGCCTCATCCAAAGCACCTTTTTCTATAATTTCATCAAACCAGCCTAAATCTGTTTTTGATTCATAAACTATAGGTCTTCCATCAATGATTTTTTCTCCTTCGTTCTCCGCTTTTTTTTCACGAATTTCAAAAGAATAGTACCTAGTCTCTAATTCTTTCTTAATTCCATCTTTTATATTCTCATCCATCTGTATTTTCTCCTTTACTATCATCTTCTTTTCCAAGCTGATACTCTGTAGCTTCATCTGCATCTATCCAGTTAAGAGACATATATCTTTTTCCTGCTAGTTCTGGCATAGGTCTAAGTCCTAATGCAACTCTCTTCTCATTCTCAAATAATGCACCTGTAGGACTCAGTTCCTTGATCATCTGAATAGTCTGATCTACAGTCATAAAGATTAATTCTTTAGGATAAAGCTTTATCTGATTGCCATAACTCAGTTGCCTCTGTGTAAACATCTTCTTTGTAAAAGCCTGAGATATAGCAATAATTAGAGGCTCTAAGCAACTCTGATAAAATGCGGAATATTGCTGTGGAGTATAATCTCCTGTAAGTATTGGAAGAGGCACTCTCCATGTTCTTAGAATTACGCTATCCATCCATTCAAGAGTAGACTTATCAACTAAAGCAACTTTCCTATCCATTGAAATATAATCATGCTTTAAATCTATAGGAAGTATTCCACTAGCATTTTTCTTCAGCTTTTCCTCAAACTCGTGAAGATTAGCTTCCATCTTTTCTTTATCAATCATAGTGTTATATTTCAAAACACCATTGACCGCATAGCTGGCTTCCATTGCTTTAGCTACGCCCTTAATCAATGTATCATTGATATTAAGAGCTTCCAGGAGAGCTGCTCTATCTGGTTGACCAGCCACATTACCACCCATATATTCATTAACAGAGTAGTTATATCTAATATGAATTACATCATTGTAAGAAATAGTTGATTCATATCCATTAGCAAATCTAAATTTTACATAGAGATTCTTCTCAGGATCCTCTATGAAATCCACCTGTACAGGTTTTATAGGATACAGAGCTTCATATCTTCTCTTTTCTACTGTTACATATTTTTTTGCATCCTCATCCCACTCTGTATCCGTCCAGGTATAATATGTAGGAATGATAAATACGTTGTAGTTAAGAAGGAGAAGCCAGGTAATCTTTTCAAGAAACTCTGATGTTGTCATCAGTGGATTTGGATAATTAAGAATGTTCTGAACATTTCCATTTACAGGAACTGGATCATCACCCTTCATTCTTATATGCGTTGGATTCAGTTTCTTCATCTCTGAAACTATGCAACAAATCACCTGCTGAACAACTTCAAAATCATATACATTTGTTCCATACTGCGAGAAGATCGGAGAAAACCCATTCAAACTCATTGCATAGCTTGTATTTACTGGTTCTTCTTTTTTCTTCCCAAATAACTTATCGAATAAGCCCACTGTCTTATCCTCCATTTATCATATTCTTAAAATCAGTTCTGAACCGTCTATACATTTCATACAGAATTGCATATGTAACAGCTCCATCTATCCTCTTGTTTGCCTCCTTCTTAACTATGAGGCTTCCATTGTTATCTACTTTTAGTGATGCATTTCCAAGGCACCATTTATCAACCGGATTATTGTTATATCTTATAAGCTGATGTTTAAAATCAGATTCAGATAACTTAATTGCATTTGATAATGTTTGAGCATTTTGCAGGATTATAACCAGTTCAGGATCACTTCCATTCTTTTCCCATCCATAGAAGCTCATCCTTGCGATCCAGTCCTTTGAAAACTTTTGATCGTATCCGCATTTCCAGAGCCGGATATTATAATCCGTATAGAGCGAATAAAACCAATCTGCTATCTGAGCAAGATCTACATCCGCTCCTTCTGTTACAGTGATAAGTCCTTGCTGTATCCACTCCTCATATTTTGCTCCAGCTTCTTTATCATCAGATTCCTCAAGCTTAGTCTGAGGAATAAAGTAATGCTGTAAAATATATTTGTTGGAGTCTCCTGGTCTCATCATTAATATTCTCGCAGAACAAAGGTCTGTGGTTTCTGCAAGGTCAACCGCTCCAAGTGCCATACAGCCTTCAAACTCACTTAGATCATAACTACATTCATAGTCATAATCTTCAAGATTCAACCAGCTCTGAACTGTATTCTGCTTAATATTAAAATCCTTACAAAGAACATATATTCTTGTTGATTTGTCACTCTTAGCAGCTGCAATCTGTTTTCTCAGATAATCCCACTTCTTTACTCCATACATTAAAGATGGATTTGATTTCATCCAAGACTTCTCATTCTGCCAGATTTCCTGTTCTGAATCTTGAGTATATAACCAGGGAAGCATCCTGAGAGAACTTTGGTCATCCTCATCATATTCTTTACTGATAACTCTCCTTGCAGCTTTCAGTTCTCCATCCAGATATCCATCCGCTACAAATCCCTCTGTAGTTAGATCTATGAATAATGGTTCATCCTTTAATGACTGTGACTGCTCTCCAGCCATTGCAATATCATTGGTCTTCATCATATTAGACTCATCCAAGAGGAATAGATCTATATCTCTTCCTTCTTTGTTTGTGGTCCGGTCTGATATCTTGATTACTTCAGAAGAACTAATCTTGTTATATATATGACTCTGATTTCTTCCAGAGTCCAAATCACGAGGATCAATCATCTCTCGCATCTTATCTATCTTGTTATAAATAATCTTGCTCTGGCTATCATCATTTGATGAACAGCATATAGTCTGTCCTGCATTACCCACAAAGAACTCTGATAATCCTAATCCAGCACAGGTTTCACTCTTTGCATTCTTCCTGGCAATCAATAGCAAAACTTTCTGAAATCTCCTGAGCATTGAATCACTCATCTTGAATGAATAAATAGCTTCTATCAAGGCCTTCTGCCAAAGCATCAAAACCATTGGTTGTCCATAATATGGACTCTTGGTTAGCCTTACGCAATGCTCCATAAAATCCATTCTGAGCTTTGCATCTTCCGTATCAAATACATATCTGTCATCTGAAAAATCTTCTGCAAGATTCTCAAGTTCCATCCATAGCTCTTGACCAGCTATTATTTCTCCGCTCGCAATCCTTGAATGATATTCCAGGAGAAATGAATTATCCGGAGTCCATATTGTTTTATTCTTTACTAATATGCTCATTCATCCACTTTCTCAGAGGCGAATCATCATCACTTGCATCCGCTCCAGTAGCTCTTATTAGTATCTTTACTATGTTGCTGTATTGCTGAAGGAAATCCTTATACATCTTAGATGCTGGAGTAGCCTTTTGTTGGCTATTATCTTTCGGATTTACTCTGATCATAGGAAGCTTTCGCAGCTTCTCCAATTCTCCTTCCAGGTAAACCATATCCTCCACTAGGGATATAAGTGAGATGTCATTATCAATAGCTTTAAGTAATTCTTCTCTTCTTCCCATTTTGCAATTCTTTCAGATTTTTTGGCATTATTTGCAATTCTTTTATATTTTTTATTATTTTTCCAAAAACAAAAATCTCATTTTTTCGACTTTGATGAAAGATGATACCCCTCCGACAGTCTACCCAAGGCTTAAAAATTTTTAAATGTGGGGGGATGTTGGAAGGAATTTTCCCCACCAGTCTTCAATATATTTTTGCCATTCAACTAAATCTCTATCAGAATCATTCATTAAACGAGAAATACATTCTTCTTTTCCAGTATCAATGAAAATATCCCTTGCTCCTAACTCAGTGCATATTCTTTCCCTTTCACCTTGGAATGGATAACCACCTATCACATATGCATTGTTCCACTTGCCTATCCTATACTTAACCGCATTCAGTAGTTCATCTCTTATCTTAAATACAACTGAGTTGAGCCTTGCTGGTTTTACATATCGCTCCATGCCTGATACACATTGCCATATGTTATCCATATCAACTATTAGATCCCCTTCTGACATAACCGATTCAACATAAGAACTTTTACCAGAACAAGGTGAACCCCAAACCAGAAAGACTTCTCTCTTAGAATGTCCGAACTTATTATGTATCTTGTTATGACATTTGTGATGCACCAGCTCAACGTTCATAGGATTTAGGCTTATCTCATAATCATTTATATTCTCATCAGTAAGATATATCTTGTGATGTCCTATGCAATCATAAGCTCTGACTATAGGCTTTCCACAATACGCACAGATAAGCTCCCCATCTTCATTAAGTCTTTCTGCCTTAATGTTTGTGAGAAGCTTCTGCCATTCTTTGCTTTTATAGAAATTGTTTAAGCTATACATTTACACTCTTGAATCCTTCTGCCCACGTCTTTGGTCCTACTACTCCATCAGCTGTAAGGCCATGAGACTTCTGGAACTCTTCTGTGGCTTTTTTTGTTTCGCTCTTGAACTCTCCATCAGGATAAGCTCCAGCTATGATCTGCCATATTGCTACAGCCTTTCCTTTATCTCCTGACTTTATGATCTGCATTCCATTATCCTCCGCTTCACATTCAAGTTCTCCAGTATTCATATCTACATTCCCAGATATGCCTGATACTTTTCCATTATCGCTATACTGCCATAAGTCATATGACAATCCCTTAGTGCTGTTACCATAACAGGCAAGCCACTTGTAATATCCGTTAAGCTTTGATGTGTCAATATGGTTTGTTAAATAATCAACGCTGCCATAGTAACCAGCTTTATATCCATAGTCATCCATCTTTCTACAGAATGCTATGTTCATATCTGTAATAAGACTCTTGGAAGGATTAACCCCTCTCTTCTTAGCATAGTTCATAGAGTCATACTCCCAGTCAAAGAATACTGGAAGAGATATAGAGTCTTTATACTTATCAATAATCTCTTTGCAATATGCAGCTTCCTTCTTTGCCATATCAACTGTATAAGCATAACTAAACCAGTAGATACCTACAGGAATCCCTGCACTTATTGCGCCTTTAATATATTCTGTGAATCTCTTATCAACATTGCCTTGGCCATATCCTGCACGAATAATAACTCCATCAATATTTCCTTTAACTTTATTCCAATCAATCTTTCCATTATGAGTTGAGACATCTATTATCTTCATAGCTTTTACCAATCCATTTTTTCAAACTTTTCTTTCTGGAACTCTAATTCTTTTTCCTTGATAATTATTTCTCTTGGTTTATCTGTCCAATTCTCAGGATCTAGATTCTTCAGGAGCTTATCTATTGCTACAACATTTGGAGGCTGAGTCTTGGTTTTAGTCTTAACAGTCTTCCCATTCTTTTCATCTTCAGTTACTTCTACTTCGTCATATTGATAACCAGTAGCAAGTTTAACCATACTGCTCATAAGATTAGCCACCAGTTTTCTTTTTCCTATCTCCAAAGCCTTAACTAATTCCGGATGCTCATCCTTATAATTCCTAAAGGTTGAATATCCTACTCCTAATGTCTCTGCTATCTGTTCTTCTGTCATAGTAACTCGCCATTCCTTAATCTCTTTAAGGTATGGCTTAACTCTGGAATCATATCTACTTGGTCTGCCTTTAGCTTTCTTTGTTGCCACTATGCATCATCCCTATCCTTCTTTCAGATTAGCCAGACGTAGCTTATCCATAGCCTCTTTCATATGTTTAACCATCCCATTCCCTCCGAGCTTAGAGTATGCATCATACATCTCAGAGAAGTTATCATAGGCTTCTGGTGGAATAATGCCATTACCATCACGCATATATTGATCATGCATATGTATGAGCTGAACTCTCAGAAGTAGCATCATTCCATCTTGCATAGCTTTCTCTCTGACTTCCTGTTCAGTTTTTTTCTTAGCTTTAAGTTGTTTATTGTCATCTATAAGGCCCTTGACTATAGCCAACAATAATCCTGATACTACGGACATTACTATTGAGACGATATAACTAATCATTCTCTTTATCCTCCGCTTCAGGTAATCCTGCAAATGATGTACATATGGATCCGAGTGCTGCAACTACTGCAACCGAAATGAGAGCCGGCCAATCTAAATCCTTGAATCCAGCTCCAACAACTATTCCTGCACCAAATGCCTGAAAGAATGTTTTAATTGCTCTTATCCCAGCAGCTTTTGCCCACTTAACAAAGTTTTCCTTCATCATCCAATACCTCCGATTTTATTTTACATAATGTATCTACATTCTCCCATTCTGCCTTTTTGCACAAAAAAGAGCGGATGTTATTCCGCTCCATATGTTATTTCTTTGTTATATTTTTTATTTCCCAGCTCATATCATCCACAAGCATTCTTAACTTACTAACTTCTTGTTCCAGATATTCCACTGTCTTCTTTGTATTCTGATATTCTTCACTAAGTTGGTTATATCTTATTGTCAATTCTTTAGCATCCATTCTTCTTTCCTTTCTTCCAGGTCATATTTCCTTGTACCAGGTCTCTCTATCAAAATAAGATTCAAATACAAACTTGCCATTAGATCTGATAGCCAGATACTCACTATCAACCGGAACATCATATCTGTAATGTTCAATAGGCACATCCACATCAAAACTTCTGGTGAATAATACAGAATGAGGAAGCCTAAGCTCTCCATACTCTTTTGCAGCTTCCTTAAAAGCAGAAAACTCTAAGCAGAACATATATCCAATATGATTCCAATCTATTCTCTCTTTTCTTCTATCCCATTTCCTTTTAGCTTCATCAAATGATTTCTCATGTTGAAATAAAATAGCAACATCCCCCAGAAGTCCACAAGGAAATCCAGGCACTTCTCCCAAAAGCTTCTTCATACTTTCTATATGCTTATCAGAATAATCCTTGTATTCTATCAGGTCCTCCTGCATATACTCTTTAAGATTACTGCAAAACTTAGGATATTCATCAGGCAGCACCTGAAGGAATATTGTTGGTGAATTATATTTAATATTTAATGCTCGCATCATATATGCTCCACTGCAGTTGTTGCTTATAATCGTTTTCATAATATTCCTTTCAGGCTCATATTATTGCATTTCAAGCTCATTTGATTTCGCACCGTTCTAATTCAAGTTATACTAAAGGTTTTGCCTTTTCTATTTTATCTTCTCTTATGTATTCAGAATACTATCTACTTTCCTAACCTCACTTAGTATAGGGCGCATTCCACCACTCAATCTCAAAAATAGCTATATTGGTGTCTACCATTTCTGTTCCGATGCAAGGTCGACAATCTGGAAACATAGCCATTATTACGTCTCCATTAGTCTTTTTTCTAACTTGCTCTGCATATTCTCTTAATGCTTGCTGATTTTCTGGCTTGCTCGACTCTATTTGACACGCATACCATTTATCAAGTGGTGAACATAAACAAGCACCATCACAATAATAATCACAATCTTTACATTCTTTATTCATCATATCTATTCCTCACTTTCTGTCTTGTACTTGTCGATAATATCAAGTACTTGCCTTTTAGTCTCTGAAAGCACATCACTTACCAATTTTTCAATACCTTTATCTGTTTTGGTGTCCTCAGTAATGGCATACGCCACCATTATAGAACCATATTCGGCAATCTCAGCTCTTATCTTATCAAGTACATCATTGATAACAAATGTCTTTTCTTCATCTGTCAGAAAATCCAAATCGGATGATTCTATATCAAAAAATCTGTCCGACCTAAATTCTTCAATAGGGATTATGCCCTCTTCAGATACCTTTACGATATATTCTTTTCCTAATTCAAAATTCATTCCTTATCCTCACTTTCTGTCTCATCTATACTTTCGCCACAATCCTTGCAGAGATTTGTTACAAACGTCACACATCCTGTAAATGACCATCTTTCTATCTTGTAATGCTTATAGGGTTCTAACCAAAATGTTCTTTCACACTTACTGCAAGTGTGGGGCAATATTGCAAATCTATTATTTTTTATTCTCATTCCTTATCCTCACTTTCTGCCTTGTATGGTTCTGGTAATGGTTGCCATGCTATAACTTCATCAAAGTCACTCCAAGCACCATTCTGATTTTCCCAGTAATTGTATTCATCCCAGACATCGTTTTCAATGCTTTGAATTTCAATAAATCCATCATTACTACAAGTCAATACATCTTTACCATATTTGGGCAACCTTTCACTTACTGGAATCCACCTTGTCTGCTGTGGTGTTACGGGTGATAAACTCATAATTCCATAAATTAAATTAGTTCTTAATTCATCGTGATTATGTAATATTTCAAATCCTTTTAAAAATTCAAGTACATCGGCTCTACTAATTGCATCATCACAAGGTTGCTGTTCTAATGCCTTGGTGGCTAACTCTATAAACATATATGTATCACTATCTTTAGTATCTTCATTCACATCTAGCCACATTTCACCAAAATCTATTGCTTCTTCTCTTGTCATTCCACATCCTCACTTTCCTTATCTTCAAAAAGATTTAACGCTTTTATAAGTCCTACATAAATTCCCATATTGTAATCTTCTTTGCCTACCGTAATGTTTTGTTTTGCCTTTAGTATTTCAGTTCCTATTAGCTTTTCTAATGGTATTCCATTTGCTATTGATTGTGCAATCATATCCATTCCTGTATCACCAAGCATAGGTGGTCTGTCTTTGTATGTTTTATATAATTCTTCGGGTATCTTGATTACTAATTCTATATCTGACATTATCTATTCCTCACTCTCTGTAAAAGCACCATATGAAGTGCCATATCTATAATGGTCATTATAATACTCTGCTGTTATTATATTGATTTCATGTATATCATCTATTCCCCAACTCCATGCCATAAATGGCTCTCTCTTGTATTTAAAGTTGATAAGAATTTTAATTATTTTATCTATTAGTTTCATTATTCCTCACTTTCTGCAATATCAATCATTGCATCCGTATATCCGCAGTTGTAACCTAGGTTGAAATCATTTTCCACGTCTGGAATTGACGGTGTGACGGATGGCAAATTTTCGACCGCTTCAAGACATCCATCAATAGCCTCAACACCTGCATTTCCCCAATCTAGCTTTTCTTCTTCGATAGCTTTTAAGGCTTCAGCTCTGCATATACAATCCTCGTAAGGCTGTTGCTCTTCAACCTCACAATTACACATTATTTTCTTATATGCCTCGTTGCTTATTTCACCGCACATATTCATTGAACCTATGAAATCGGCTTCCTGTTTTGTCATTCTTCCTAGCCTCATATAATCTTTCTATACAGCATCCTACATAATCTCTTTTTATTCCTGCTCACAGTAGATATATCACATTGCATCAGCTCCGCTATATTCTCTATCTTCTCATTTTCTTTATAATACAGATTAATTATCTGATAATATGGATCATAGCTAATATCACTTAATGCTCTATCTAGCTTCTTATTCCTCTTGGTATGGAAGTGCGAGCGGAGCATGTCTGATATATCTTTTTCAGCCATCTTATCAATATCATTGATTATCATTTGTCTCTTTGTTTCATGTACAACTCTTCTGGCTGTAGCTTCAATGAGATCTTTGATTTCTTTATCTGTCATACTCTCCTCCTTGCCCTTACGCGTGCGCGTGCGCGTAAAAAGTGCCAATAATTGCTAATTATATTTTCTTAGCTTCTCTAGCCTCTTCAATAGCTTTCCAGCACTCTCCTTTGCCATTCATAAAATCCCTGAATGTTTTAGGAATACCATATCCATATATATCATCAAGATTATCAAATATTTTAATATATGATTCAGATCTGCCATTTAGTTTCAAATCCCAATCCCAAACATCCTTGATAAGTGTCCTGTGTATTAATGCAAACATCATCTGATCTATCAGACTAGGCTTTGCTTTTTCCCATAAGTCATAATATGTCTGTCTTTCCTTATTCTCCATGCTTTGCCAGGTCTTCTTAGTCCAACTAAAGATAAGATCTTCCTTGCTAAACTGGCACCATTCTTCAGTTATATCATTCCATAATTTCTCACAGGTTTTTATTTCGTCTATTTCAACAGGTTCTCCATCCATACCTGTGCCTGCAATTATCTTCTTTTCCAGAATGGATGCTATTATCATCCTAAGTTTTATATCTATCTCTCGTTTACCTTCTTCAAGTCTCTTGCGAAGTTCTTTTCGCTTTCTCTTTTTGATTTCGTATTCAGATAGTTTTTCTCCATTTGGTAATGATTTATCTTTCTTTTCATAAACCTCTATTCTATATGGAACCCCATAATAGTTTTTGCATATTCTGTAATATACAGGCTTTTCCTTCGTACTCTTATGGATATTAAGTTTCTTAGGAAGCTTACATTTTGGCAATTCATAATCCCTTATATTCTCATAATGCGAATAATATGAATAGCTCCTCTCCATTGTCTCTGGCATTTTTTCTACTCCAGCCTCTTCAAGTAGTCTTATAACCTTAGCACTAGCCTCTTTACTTTGAATTTCGTCCAGCTTATCATTAACCAGTCTTTTTATCTCTCTAGAGCTTCTTGCTTCCTTCAGGATCTTATTTCTATCCTTCTCATTCTGCAACCGCTCCAACTCATATAAGTCTGTAATGGTAAGCTGGAACTCTGTATCCTCAAACTTCTTCTTCAATGTTTTTTTATCAAGTTTTGCTATGTTAAGTCTATGATATACAGTTGTTTCGCTGAATCCAGTTTTTTCAACAATATCATTTACTGTTTCGCCTAGATCCAACATCATTTGAAAGCCTTCAGCCTGTTCTATAACTGTAAGATCACTACGCTGCATATTTTCTTCCAGCATTATTGAAAGCTGTTCTCTTTGAGATAATCCCTCAATGATTGTTACCGGAAAGCTCTTCACAATATCCTTACCAGCCTCAAATCTTCTATTTCCGATCAGTACGTAATAGCATACAGCCTTATCTATATCTACATCATCCCCTTCTGCATCCACCGGGATTACAGTAAGGTTCTGCAGGATCCCATTCTTCGCTATGGACTTCTTAAGTTCTGTAAGATCTCCCAGGTTCTTTCTTGGATTATTCGGATGATGCTGCAGCATATCTCCTTGCAATTCCGTCTTAAAATAACTCTTTTCCATATTGCTCCTTCCTAGTGGCTGGACTTAGCCAGCCACTCAATACCAAATCAATAGTTACTATCTGTAACGTTTTTTATTTTAATCATTCAACTATAATTCCGAAGTTTGCATTTTGAATCTTAGTAGCTCTAAGATAATTCACTTCAAGGATCTCATCAGCTTCAACTATTCTGTGAAGTATAGTATCCTCATATCTTCTTATGATTTTTATTTTTACCAGCTTATCCGGTTCATAATAATCTTTCGTAGGCTTGCTATTACCCAGAAGCTTCTTCCATTTTGTTATCAATGGTTTATTGTTATATTTGTAATCCGGATGCAGCCGCTCCAGGAATATGCTTGCATCAAATCCTTCCAGGTCAAATGGAATGATATACGCATTTTCTTTATCTACAACTTTTATCTCCTTCAACACCGGAAGCGGAGTTGTTATAACAGGTATCCCCTGATCTAACGCTTCAACCATTGAATAACAGAATCCTTCTGTATCAGATAACTGGACCAGATAATCCGCTCTGCTCACATAGTCCATAATATTAAGTACAGGATCCATCTTAATAAGATTTGGAGATGTATTCCTAATTTCTTTATTGGAGAAATATAACCAGATATACGGAATCTTCTGATTATCCATAATCCTTGCAAGCTGCTTCATCCTGTCTTCACCCTTTTCATCTGTATCCAACCTTGATGCAGTAACAAGTAATAAAGCTTTTGTTGGTTCTTCTGAATAAGTCATATTATTGATTACAGCTGACTTATCCAATTCCGCTCCCCAATCATCCTGAACTACTTTGCTGACATACACATATTTATCTCTGTCTTTAGGAAGCTCCCATGGATTATCACACCTGCACGCATGAACCATCTGAATGCTCTGCTTATATTCAATATTCCTTGGAATCTTTTCATGGATTCTATTTGTAATCAGAGTATCGCAGCTTATCTGTACTCTAGGATTATTCTTTTCTACTGGCACATAAGGAACCATCCTCATAATTCTTTCCTCATCCATCTGATCATAAAGGACAAGGATGTCATAATGTTTAGACATATTTCTTATAAAGTCATATATGAATGTTGCTATACCATCCACCTTATGTGTTACTCCAGCATATATAACAACCTGTGCTTTTTTCGCTGGTATAATCTTATTCAAGTATCTGTTAGGCTCTCCCCTCATCTCATGTGCGTTTACCACTGTTGGACTTATTATCTGAGCATACTTCTCAAGTTCTGGAAGCATATTCTTGAATGTGAGAATATAAACCTCATTCAATTTATCCTCTTCTCTAACTTCATCAATAAGCCAGGTCATGTCTTCAGTAATCATTTTGAAGTAATATGCAATTCTTTTTGTCTTTGTTCTTCCACTTACATATCTTTTAGATCCGCTATCTGGAACATTAATCCTGTAATAATACATATAGTCTGTTGCACATATATGCTTACCTCTTTTCAAATTCAGATGCCTGGTGAAATGTTCATCCTCTGCTGCATCTTTATTTTCTGGAAAGCGGACCGCTCCAATAAATTCTTTTTTAAATATTCTTGTTGAAGCTGAAGGATTTGGAAGACTATCCTTATCACTTTTTAATTTATATGTGTATTTGCTATTTTCTAAAGACTTCCAGGATAAATCTATATAATCCCACTCTTTATTCTTCAGAGCTTCTAATACAAATTTTATATAGTTATCTGATACCAGATCATCTGCATCAATGAAGCCTATAGCTTCTCCTTTAGCTCTATCTATTCCTACATTCCTTGCCTTGCTGCATCCTTGATTTTCTTGTCTGAATACTCTTAGCCATGTGTATTTAAGCTGATACTTAGAATGCATATTTTCTTCTGAACCATCATCTATCAGAATAACTTCAACCTCATCTGTCTCTTTCATCTGCTTATCCAAGCATTCAAGAAGTTCACCTACATAAGGTTCAGCATTATAACAGGGAATGATTATTGAAAACTTGATACTCATACTCCTAAATCCTCATTGCTTTTTCTGACATCATCAATCAAATTACACAGCTTAACTATTTCAAATGCATATGCCCTTATTTTCCTTGTATCATTGCAGCGTATTATAGCTTCTGATAATTCATTTATTCTTTCATCATAAGCAATGTAAAATGGCATTATCCCTAATGCAGGTTTTTCCTTACTCATACAAACTCCTTCATCTTCTCTATATCTTCCGGCTCATCAATATCACAGGTCCAGTCATTGATCACTGTATAATTCGTATAATCAATAATATTCAATGGTGTTCCCTTAATAACCTGCCATAATTCCCAGGCAATAGGTCTTCGACTAAAGAACCCATTTGCTTCCAGCTGTTTAGTCATAACAAGATTAGCTCTAAACTTAGCCTGATCCACTACTTTAAAAGCAAAAGGTTCTGCCCAAGGCTTTATATATCTTTCGTCAAATGGTGGAGCGGATGCAAAAAACTCAATACTATCAGTTTTGGTTTCAACTATTGTCTTAATTGCATCTTCACTGAATAAGACATCTCCAAATATATAGCAGGCTTTTTCCATAGTCGGATAGAAAGCATCTACCCAATGACCTATATCTCCTTCATATTCTGCTGTCTTATAATTGTTATTATGTTTTATTATCGGCACACCCAATTCATCAAATCTTGGATCTGTCGCACTTATATATATATCTTTCACTCCATTTTCATTAAGCAGTCTTATAGTTCTGGCCACAACAGTTTCTCCGTTAATCTCTGTTAGCTGTCTAGGTTGTGACCATTTTTTATATTGACCGCCACACATTAAAATATATTTCATGTACTGCTCCTCATTTCTTCTAGTAATTCTCCATATTCAGCAAAGAACCAATCTTCAAATCTTGCATATTTTTTTACTAAGCGATAATTATCCAGTACCGCTCCCAGCTTCTGTTGATATATATCTCTCCAACTAGATGGATCTATCAGTTCAATTCTGCTCATTACATCAAGAACATTTACACAATGTATAATTCCATCTGGATTAAATAACTTATCTATCTTCCTTGCTCCCACATAGATTGGAATTGTCTTATTCGCAAAACAGTTACAGATTTTCTCAGTAAACCACCAATCATCAATATAATTCTCAATAGCTATTGAGAACCTATAGTCCTGATAAATCTTATCTGCTGATACATATTCACCACCATCAAAGGTTCCCATAGTATCTACTACCAGGCTATCCTTTAATACTTCAGCAAGATGTGTCCTAGCATAATGCAATTCACATAATGTTTTATGACTTGAACAAAGCGATATCTCCTTACTCTTTGTAGTTATCTGATATTCCGATATTCCTCCAAACCCTCCACCATATAGGATTCTTTTTGAATTGTCACAGTTGTTCAACAAAATGCTGTCATGTGTAAATACATATTTAAATTTCTTGTAATGTATGGCCATCCAGTCATACACCATAGGAAAGATACTTCTAGGCTCTATCAGAAGAGCAATACTATTTGGCGCAATATCTTCAGTCATACAGTTAATATCGTTATAACAATTTATGTAAGCTTCGCCCTCTTCAGGTTCTCGATCTGGAAAGTGCTTATATGCACTATGCATTTTGATTTTCATATCAACCTCTTTTATAAACTTCTCTTATAACCGCTTTTACGTCACTATATGGCACCTGGATAAGAATCTCTCTGGAATCATCTCCCAGACTTAGAGATACAAACTCTTGCGTCTTTTCAGCTCTTATAGTTACTGATGTAAAATGCGCTCCCATTCTTGTACTGACCATTCCTTGTGTTTTCTTTGCTACCATAAAGCACCTACCAATCCACGCACATATCTAACATATTACTATCTGAGTATCTAAATGAACCTGTATCAACCACTATGGCCATTCCAAGAGAAGTTTCCAGAATAGTTCCTTTAGGTCTCCAGCTTATATCCGCTGCACACATGACATACTTTCCTAACATCTTTGCACCATCTTCCCTGATGTAATATGGATATTCCTCAACTGTATATCCCATATTCCTCATCTCAGTGATGCATCTGCCCATGGGAAGGTTATAATATTTTTCGGTTCCTGAAGGACCTGCAAATACACCACTGTTTTTTGTTAGATGAGGCTTTTCAGGTATTGGAGCATCCGGATTACAATCTGGGTAATTTATCTCAATTACACTTTCAGAACTGTTACTGGATGCCTGCACACTTAGATCTGGCAACATAAACGCTGCCACCAACAGTAGCAATATTAATATCTTCGGTTTCATAATCATTCTCCTATGTTTTATCCGGTAATCTTATATTTCTCTTGATTACTCTATTTCTAATTTCTCTGTAACTTATGTATGAATAACCAGTATAAGGATTCAATCCATATACTATACTGTCTTTATCTATGTAAAAGCCTTTGCAAGGAATAGGGGTTTCATCAATTATTTTCTTGACGGTCTTTCGTTTGTATTCCTTCACTTCAGGCTCTGGTCTAGTAAGATTCCTGGATGTTCCAATCTTCATGCATCTCTTCACTTCGTTTGTGGGGATAAATTCAAGTTGTTCAACTTCTTCTGGAATAGGCTTGACCATATAGCTTATAAGCTTCTCCATTCCACCTTCTTCAGTGATGGAGGCATAGTGGCTATAATATGGCCAATTCTTAGATATGAGTAATTCCGCTCCAAAGATTCTATTTATGACGTAATGAACATGGATCCCTCCATTTTTTCCAATCTCTATTCTCTTAATCCACTTGAACTGTTCTCCTCTACTCTTATAATCTTTCCTCATTCCATCCTGAAATTTCTTAACATCCTTTTCTACAGCATCAAGTCCTTTGCGTGTACCAGCAGGATATTTAAGTGTCAACCAGATATCATTTGGATAAAAATTCAGCTGAGTAGTTCTTCTAAGTCTATTCTCTCTATTTCTTTGATTCTGTTTTTTTATTTGTTCAGAGGAAGCCTTCCGCTTAGGTTTCCTTTTCTCGCCCTTAGCTCCATACTTACCTCTGAACAGGATCTCATGTTCTATGTAGTTATCTGATTTGTATGTCTTTTCTATATATGCCATTATGATATCCTACTAACTTTAATATACTTATATTGCTAGAAAAGAGGGATTTTCTCCCTCTGTTTTATTGAAAAACCGCACATAATGGTATATAATATAAAAGTCATATTTAGTTTAACCTTGTGCGGAGGCGATTGAGTCTTTAGGCTCTTCGCCTTCTCTTTTTATGTTCTCTAGCTGCTGTTTCTCTTCTTTTTCTTGCAGAATATCTATCCTTATATATAACAGTGCTTTTATTCATTAGATCCGCTCCCCTTTTAACCATGTAATATATGATGTCTACTGTTCCATCTTCCTGGAACTCATGTTCGTGATTAACAACCACTAAATCCTTCAACTGATCCTGTATGAAGATATCCTTCTGCTCCAGATTATTAATAAGCCTTATTCTTTCATTTAGAGGTATCTTTTGCAGAGACTCCACATAACTATCTATTTTCTTTGCCATTTTAGGTGTCTCTCCTTTCCGGATTCCCTATTAACAATTTTCAGTGTATCCGGAGTACTGGAAGGAAGCACAAGCCACATTCTCCAATCTAGGCCTTGTTTTTCTATACGCTCTTTTTCATTTCTTGTTGGCTTTCTTGCTTGCATCTCTTATCTCCAATATCTCCTGAGCATAGCCTTCTACCTCTTTCATCTTCTTATCAATACTGTTGATCTGTGATTGAATAGAAGCTTTATTATCTTCAAGCTCTTTTTTCTTTTTACATAACTCTCTATAATAAGCATCCGCTGACGATTCCAGGAACGAACCAAAATGACTATAAATATTATTCTTAGGGGGAGTAACATTCGGAATGACATTAGCATCTTCCAAGATTGCTATTACTGTTTCGGTATCTATTCCAAATAGATCCGCTGTCATTTCCGCTGCTCTTTTATGTGGATGCTCATTATAGAGAAGATTTCTATACTGTTTTATTATTTCTTCTTTTTCTCTGCCCATATTTTTCTTCCAGCTCCTTATCTCTGATATCAACCTTGGTCCATTCTATGTAAAGGACTAAAGCAATCACTCCCAAAGCAATTGACATTCCAAACAATATCTTCAGATGGTTCCAATAGCTCAGAGGAAGCAATACCAGATAAGCCAAAACACATATTACATACAACCGCTCCAATATTCTTTTTGCCATAGTCTTCTTCTCCTTATACTTTGTAGGGCTTTACGAATTTACGCATATTTGGGTGTCTAAGCCATTCCATATTTTCAAAATAGTCTTGAAATGCATCCTGATCTATTCTTCTACATCTTGAAGCTCCAATAATTGCAGATGATGGATATCTCTTCAGGGCAATCATTTCATCTATGATCTTATTAACCATGCTTCTGGATATGGAATACTTAGCCATTAAGTCTTTAGGTCTAAGGTACATATACCCACCTTCTTTCTAACTCTCAGCTGTTCGCTTCTGGAGAATCACTAAAAAAGCATTTTCCAGCTTTTCTTTTGCACCAGAAGGATTTCTGCCACCATTCAGGATCATGGAAATATAACCCTTACTTACATTCAGTTCATTTGCAAGATCTGTATAAGTAACATTGTTGTTATGCATCTTCCCAATTAATTCACCAGTCCATGCTTCCTTCATAACTGTTCTCCTTTCAAAATTATTATTGGAAATGTTGCAAAAGTTAACATTAAATGCTATTATTGAATTGCGACACTCATAATAACTTAACAAGTGTTAACTTTCGCAACTTCCTTTTTGATTATATTGTAAACATACGCAACAAGTCAAGCTAAAATGTTGCTTTCGTTCACACTTTGTTAAAAATACACAATGAAAAGAGGTGTGAATGTATGTTTTACGAGAATTTTTTGAAACAATGTAACAAAAAAAACATTTCCCCTTCAGCAGCAGCTGAAGAAATGGGCTTTAAAAGGTCAGTAGTAACAAGATGGAGTAAAGGAACGAATCCTAGAAATGCCACTCTTTCTAGAATTGCCGATTATTTTCAAATTTCTATCGAAGAGCTTGAGACAGGTTTAACAACAGAAAAAGAGCCTAGAGATACTCTAGGCCCTAAGCAGCTTCTTCTTTATGAAAAGATGCTTAATCTGTCTCCTGAACAATTGGATCAGGCTCTTCAGTTTGTTGATTACTTAATTCATCAACAAAATTAATAACTGCATCCACCTGTTCTTCAGACAACCTTTTGATAAGGTTTATTAGGTTATCCATATATATTACCCTCCTTTCTATTAATAGTTATGAGGAATAATATATATAACGAAAAAACAATTAAGGAGGTAACGAAAATGAAAAAGTATATTATAATATATTTTCTCGCTATGATTTTTATACTTTCAGCTTGCGGAGAAAATGAAGAGACTACTACAAAGGAAGTATCAACCAAGGCCACTACAGAAGCTACAACCATAGAAGAAACCACTGAAGCTTCAGTTCAGACCAATTCCCAGAAGCCTGAAGGAAGTGAACTTACCTATGAACAATATATGTATGCGGATGCAACCGACTATCCGGATGATGTTTCAAATAACATCAAGGCTTTAACTGTTGCAAATTATGAAGGCACCTTTACAGTAATTTGTGAAATAAAAGATTCTGGATTAATGGCAAAGACAGCTGAATATATCACTCAATCTTCTGCAACTATTGGAAAAGATTTTGATAAGTTTGATATTTTAATATCTTATGAAGGAGCCACCGGATGGATCTGTTCCTGGCATTCATATGACAATAAGACAGGAATCCTTATTAATACTCTTACAGATTACAAAGAAGAAAATGTATCAATAGATAGACTCTATGAATGGAATAATGGAGATGCTCAATAAGGAGGTTTTATGGGAAGAAAACGAGTAGAAATGTATGAGGACATCCTACCTGATGGCCGCTGCAAATATAGAATGCCATACAAGGATCCCCTCACGGATAAAAACAGAACTATATCTGTTATTATGGATAAAGCCACTTCCAGTAATTATAAGATTGCAAAAAGATATCTTGATGATAAGCTAGAGAAGATTATAAAAGAGGCTGAACATAAGGATATTACTTTTGAGGAATTAGCAAGGCTTTATCTTGAAGACAGAGCAACAGTTGTAAAAGCATCAACTTTACATAGGAATACCTGGGCAATAGATACTATGGTAGATTGGATAGGAAAAGATGTTTATGTTTCTAGATTATCAGTTCCATATCTTAAATATGTACTCAAAGAGCATACTGATAAAGCTGTTACATATAATGAGTTTTTGAAGAGACTCAAGACTATGCTCAACTGGGCATATATGAATGATTATCTGAAAGATAGATCTCTTTATGATAAGCTGCAATATCTCCCAGATAATAAGAAGGACCGCATAGAAGATAAATATCTTGAAAAAGAAGAACTTGATTACCTACTGGAAGCAGCTTCTCACCCTCTCTGGAAACTTGTTACAGAGTTTCTTGTTACTTCTGGTCTTCGTATAGGTGAATTGATTGCTCTTCAGGATAATGATATAGACTCTGAATATATTCATATCTCTAAGACTTATGAGACAGGTGTTAATATAATATCCACTCCAAAAACTAAGGAAAGCTTCAGAGATGTATATCTTCGTCCAGAGCTAAAGAAATCTGTAAAAAAGATAAGAACATATATGAGAGAATACAAGTTTTCCAATGGAATTAAATCAGATTTCTTTATATGTGATCAGGATGGAAATATATTCCACTATGATGCTTATAGAAAATGGTTAAAGGAGACTTCTGGAGAACTTCTCCAGCATCCTATCACTCCACATGCTCTCAGGCATACAGCTGCATCTCTTCTGATTGCAGATGGAGTTCCACTAGAAACAGTTTCCAGAATGTTAGGTCACGCTAATTCTCGCATTACAAAAGAAATATATATACATATCACTCAGGAGCTTAGAAATAAAGATAATGAAGTTTTGAATAAAGCATCTATCCTATAATTAAATAAGTTTATTTACTTATTTCCCCTTTATTTCCCCTCGAGGAAATCAAAAACACCTCTAAACCTTTTATTTTAAAGGTTTGAGGTGTTTTTATATTTGCAGATGACGGGACTCGAACCCGAACCCACGTAATGTGGACATGAACCTGAATCATGCGCGTATACCAATTCCGCCACATCTGCCTATAAGTAGCCACTCGGAAAGTTTAACATCATTCTAACAGAGTGTCAACCGAAGAGTGGCTACGTATTTACATCATTATAAGGTTTTGAACAGTTTGATTACTCTTCTGTTGTTCCGTAATCGTCAACCATTCCAGCATCATCGCTGGTAGCATCTGTTTCTGTTGCCTTAACGGCTACAGCGTTCTCAAAAATGAGGTCAACTACCTTTTGATAAAGAACCTCATAGTAATAATCTTCATCCTTGAAACCATACTGCTTGCTAAGTGTTTCTTTATCTGAAAGACCAGACATCTCAAGAAGCTCTTTTACTTTGTTATCAGCTTCTTCTTCTGTTACTGTAATGCCTTCCTTCTCAGAAATAGCAACTACGATCATCTTCTCTCTGATATATGTTTCAACTGACTGTTTAACATTATCCTTGAATGTATCAAGGTCATATCCATAGTTCGCAAGGTAACCATTAATGTCTACGCCATTAGCTTCTGCCTCCTGCTCAACATTTCCCATTACCATCTCAACTCTCTCGTTAACCTCAGCCTCAGGGTACTCACTAACAGTACATTTATCAACTGCAGCCTGAAATGCCTGATTCTTGTTTGTGCTGAGATCGCTGTCATCAGCGCTCTTCTGCTTCTCTTCAATAAGAGCAGCTTCGTACTCATCTACTGTTGAGTAATCTGTAGCACTTGCAACAAGTACATCGTTGTACTTAGGCTCAATCTTCTCTACTATATAGTTAAGAGTTGTAGCAAATACAGCATCTTTACCAGCAAGGTCTGCGTTACCATAGTCATCTGGGAATGTAACCTTTACATCAAATGCATCTCCAGGGCTATGTCCTGCAACCTGCTCATCGAAGTTATCGATGTATCCACTTTCACCAAGTGTAATTTCTGTACCCATACCCTGAGTACTTCCACCATCGAACTCTTCTCCGTCAATAGAACCAACATAGTCTATATTTACAGCATCGCCAAATGTTGCGATACCTTCCTTGATTTGGTTCTCCTTTGTATTCTGAGCGATCAGATTATCAATATCGTACTCCAGATCATCACTTGTTATAACCGTTTTCTGTTCGGTATACTCAACGCCTTTGTACTCTCCAAGAGTAACAAATTTGCTGTACTCTTTCTGCATGTCTTCGATAACACCTTTTGATTTCTTGCCACATCCAGACAATAAAGAAAGAATCATTACAGCAACCAAAACGGCACTTATCTTTCTGAATTTCATAATTCGCATCCTTTCCTCTTTATAAACTAAAGCAAACCTTTTTGCTTTCAACTGTACGATAATAACACACCACTGTTTAAAAAACAACCGAAAAATGCTATAATTGGTAAGTCTTCACACACTTTTTACAATCAAAATGGGGGTTACAAAATGGTTCAAACAGCAAATATCAATATTAAAAAACTAAATCCGGATGCTACTATTCCGACTTATGGTTCTGACTTTGCCGCAGGCGCAGACCTCTATGCCTGTCTTTTTGCACCTATTACAATAGAACCAGGCGAGACATTTATGGTTAAAACTGGCATCTCATTAGAAATTCCTGAAGGATATGCCGGACTTATCTACGCAAGAAGCGGTCTTGCTTCAAAGAGAGGCCTGGCACCAGCAAATAAGGTTGGAGTTATTGATTCTGATTATCGTGGTGAGATTATTGTTGCTCTACACAATCATTCAATGAATCCACAAAAAATAGAGCCGAACGAAAGAATCGCTCAGCTCGTTATTACTCCTTATGTTCAGGCTGTTTTTAATGAAACTGCCGAGCTGTCTGATACAGACCGCGGTGCTGGCGGCTTCGGTTCAACCGGAACTAAATAATTAGAATTTTATTTGTTTATATACATCGAAATTAACTGACTTCTCATAGGTGAAGTTGTAATTTTCATCCTTCATCCAATCAGCATATAAGGTTTCCATATATTCGTTCTTTTTGACTCTGATAATATCTTCCTTACGGGCATCTGTAGCATCTCTGTCAGTAAGAGATTTCATATAGAATATATGGTAACCGAAGTCAGATTCTGTAACCAGGCTGTAGGAACCATCCTCCAGTCCATATAGCATTTCACTTATATCTTCACCATAAACACCTTTTATCTCAGATGGCGTCATAGTATAGTATGAGCTATTCTGCAGTCCATAATATTCAGCAAGGCCTTCTATATTAGTACTGTTGGAATTCGTTGAAGATGTTCCATTATTTGTGGTGCTCTCAATAGGATTGATAAGAGTATTATAAGCCTGCACTGCTCTATCGTACTGAGCTGCCTTCTCATCCTCAGAGAAGTTTGTTACATCACCACTTGAAGCCACGGCGTAGCATTCAAAATATAGATCGTAGAAGGTGGTCTCTCTGGCTTCCTCATCAGAAACCTCAATATCCGCTCCATCAATTATTTCATCATATACCTTACGGGCCAATGCATTCTCCTGAAGAACATCGTTTATCAGGTCATAGGAAAGTTGCATATCATTTATCTGCTCATCCGTAAGCTTGCTATAAAATGTCTCTGTATCACGTTTAACCTGCTCCATGTCACTTTCATCCAGTGCAACCTTGTATTCAGCCGCCTTACGTGTGAGAAGCTTCACATGAACAATATCTTCTATAATATCGCGCCTTGTCAGGTCTTCCATATTTGCACTGTCATCCTTGGAAACAGAAACATCTGTCTGCCAGATCTCGCCGCCATAAATAGCTTCGTAATCCTGAATCACAGTATTGGCATAGAGATAAACCTCGCCAAGTGTAATCTCTTCACCACCGAAGGTAAGGACTACATCTTCACTGTTAAAGGTTTCCTCTTTCTGTCCACATCCTGTAAGCACGAACATCATAGCAAGCAGCAAAGCTACCAGGGATTTAGTTTTCTTCTTTAATAATGAGATTGTCATAAATATCCTCTATAACTTTTTCTATACTACTCAGCATGCTGTCCTGAACCAGACTGGAGGTCTTAACCGCAAATCCAGACTCTTTAGCATTTATCAACCGCATAGTACCTTTATACTTCTTTATAAAAGATGTTATTTTAGCAACATCTATTGGAGCTCCATCTTTTATAATGTATTCCACACTGTCATTTCTGTATCTCAGGAAGGTAATGTAGGCTTTATGTGCCAGCTCCTTAACATATGCAACACGCATAAGCCTCTGCATAGTCTTTGGAACCTCGCCAAACCTATCTTCAGCCTCACGCATAATGTCATCTATATCATCCTGGGATTCAATATGAGAAATCCTCTTATACATTTCGAGTTTAAGATATTCATTTCGAACATATTCATCTGGAATGTATGCATCTACCGGTATATCCACCGAAGTATCGAAGTCTTCTTCAACCTTGTCACCCATCTTTGAACGAATGGCCTGACCCAGAAGTTTTACATAGAGGTCATAACCTATTTCCTCCATATGTCCCGACTGGCTGCTTCCAAGAACATTACCGGCACCACGAATCTCCAAATCTTTCATTGATATTTTATATCCTGATCCCAGTTCTGTAAACTCCCTAATTGCAGAAAGTCTCTTTTCAGCCACTTCCTTAATCACCTTGTCTCTTCTATACATAAGGAACGCAAAGCTGGATCTGTCAGACCTTCCTACACGACCTCTGAGCTGATAAAGCTGTGCCAGTCCAAAGTTATCTGCATTATGAATTATGATGGTATTTACATTCGGAATATCAAGTCCTGTTTCAATAATGGTAGTGGAAACGAGTACATCTATCTCCTTATTGATAAATGCATGCATAATGTTTTCCAGCTCTCGTTCCTTCATCTTGCCATGTCCGAATTCAATCCTGGCATTTGGAAGAAGGGCCCTGAGTTCAAGAGTTACTCTTTCAATGTCATCTACCCTGTTATAAACATAATAAACCTGACCATTTCTTCCCAGTTCCCTGGAGATTGCCTCTTTTACTATCTCTTTATCATACTCCATTACGTAGGTCTGGATAGGACGTCTGTCCACTGGAGGTTCCTCCAGAAGACTCATATCTCTTATTCCAATGAGACTCATATGAAGAGTACGAGGAATAGGTGTTGCTGTAAGTGTAAGAACATCTACTGTATTCTTTAACTGCTTGATAGTCTCTTTATGTTTAACACCAAAACGTTGTTCCTCATCTATTATGAGAAGTCCCAAAGCCTTATAACCCACATCCTTGGAAAGAAGTCTGTGAGTACCTATTACAATGTCCACGCTTCCATTCTTCAGACCCTCAAGAATCTCTTTAGTTTCCTTGGCGGTACAGAATCTGGAAAGCACCTTTATATTAATAGGATAATTCTTCATCCTCTCTTCGAAGGTAGTGAAATGCTGTTCAGCCAGAATGGTAGTAGGAACCAGGTATGCCACCTGTTTACCATCCTGCACAGCCTTAAATGCTGCCCTGATAGCAACCTCGGTCTTACCAAAGCCAACGTCACCACAGATAAGACGGTCCATTATCTTATCACTTTCCATGTCCTTCTTTGTATCTAGGATGGCATTATACTGATCTGGTGTTTCTTCGTATGGAAACAGTTCCTCGAATTCCTTCTGCCAAACTGTATCCTCTGAAAAAGCAAATCCCTTTTTATTCTGTCTTATGGCATAGAGTTCTATCAGTTCATCTGCTATATCATCAACATGATTTCTAACACGTTCTCTGGTCTTGTTCCATTCATTTCCACCCAGCTTATTCAGTCTAGGTTTACGCGAATCCTTGCTTGCATATTTTCCAATAAGACTCAGCTGCTCAACAGGAATAAAGAGCTTGCCGCTATCTGCATAATCTATATGAATATAATCTCTCTCCCTGCCGTCGGCAGTTCTTACCTTTTCTATTCCCTTATATATACCAATACCATGGCGCTCATGAACCACATAGTCCCCAACGCCAATCTCATCTATACTGGCAACTCTCTCGCCCTCATACTTCTGAGGCAGTTTTCTTCTTCTCTTCTGGTCATGACGAACTCCGAAGATTTCTCCCTCGGTTATAACTACAAGATGAGCATCAGGAATTCTTAGACTTTCCTCCAGACTTCCTACAGTGACCATAACCTCTCTTGGCTGAAGCACTCTGCTTCTGCTCGCCGAGAAAAATGCAGGAACCTCCTCATTAACAAATGATTCAACCAGTCTCTTAGCTCTTGTCTGGGAAGGTAAAACTATGATGATCCTGTAATCATCCTTTCTCCAGCTTCTGATATCAGCCAGAAGTCTTGAGGTGTCTCCTCTATAAGGCTCAACACCCTTTGTCTCAAGATGACATGAAGCCTTACTCTTTATAATTCCTTCCTGCTTATAGAATTCAGAAAGAGTAACTGTTCTAGACTTGGCAAGCCTTTCAATTATCTCTTTATCACTAAAAAGAACTCCTGCCTGACCTGGAAGTATGTAACCGCTTTCCAGTCTGGCCTTCATTGAAATAGCAAATTCATTTGCATGCGCCGCAGCTCTTTCCTCAACCTTTACAGCCTCATCAATAAAGATTGGAGTATCCTTTGGAAGATAATCCAGGAATGAAACTGTATCACTAAAGAAATATGTAACCAGGCTATCGAGACCAGAAGTAGAATTGTATTCCACTACCTGATCCTTCACATGCTGGATATAAGACTTAAGTCGTGCATAAGACTCTGTTTCAAAATTCTTCTTGAAAACTTCAGCGGTCTTAAGGCCCTCTTCCTCTATAGCATCTATTCCACGCCTTATCCTCGCCTGACTCAGAACATATTCACTACTTGGAAGAATATCAAAGCTCTCTATTGACTCGATGGACCTCTGTGTACTCTCATCAAAATATCTGATGGATTCCACCTCATCACCGAAAAACTCAACTCGACAAGGGCACTCTTCTGCGAGGGGGTATATATCAATTATTCCTCCTCGTGCAGAAAACTGCCCTCTGGACTCAACTACTGCCACATTCTCATAACCCAGCATGATAAGTCGACGTTTAACATCCTCCATATCAATTTCCTGTCCAACTGAAAGGCTAAATGCATGCCTCCGGAAATACTTCATATCTGGCAGCCTGTCCATCAAGCCGTCGATTGTGGTTATGATGACTGTTCTTTCGTTAAGATATATTCTTTTTAAGATTTCCAGTCGTTTTGCTGATGTAAGATTACCGTGGACATCTGCATAATAAAACAGAGCATCCTTTGCAGGATATAAATAAACATCTCTGTCGAGAAATTTATAATCCTGATACAGTTTATCTGCTCTGGCACTATCAACGGTTACAACCAGTGTAAAAAGGCTGTCACCACGCATCGCTTCCATAATAAGAGGCTCAGCGGCTCTGGTGAGACCCCAGATGCTAAGGGGATAACCTTTTCCCTGCATCTTACTTAGCTCAGCGCATTCACGGACTGGGCTAACAAGTGCTTCCATTCTTACACCTTGTCCTAAGATCCTAAAGATCTTTAATTATATAAATTCATGGCTTTATCAGCGCCATCTTCTATTATAGTTACAACTGCATCTGCAGCTTTACTAACACTTTCACGAATAGCAGGTAGATCCTCCTTTGGGAATCTGGACAAAACATAGTCTGCCAGGTCCCAGCCTTCAGGCTTACTACCTACTCCCAACTTAACTCTGTCGAACTCTTCCGTACCCAGGTGTTCTATAATATTCTTTATTCCATTATGACCACCGGCACTTCCATGAGTTCTGATGCGAAGCTTTCCAACATCCAGATCAATGTCATCATAAATAATGATAAGGTCAGAAACTTCGCACTTATAAAAACTAAGCAGCTCGCTTACCGCTTCGCCACTTAGATTCATAAAGGTCTGAGGCATTGCCAGGACAACCTTTTCGCCAGATATGAAGCCATGACCTGTGACAGCTTTGCATTCCTTCTTATTAAATGGAATATCAAACTTATCAGAAAGTTCTGTCGCAACAGAGAATCCCATGTTGTGACGGCTTCCGGCATATTTAATTCCTGGATTACCCAGTCCAACAATTATCTTCATACTACTCCTGATTTCTTTCCTTCATTATCTTTTCAGCTGTCATAAGCTGAGAAATAGTATTTACTCCAAGTATCTCATCGTTATCTTCAACAGGAAGTGCGTTTATCTTAAGGCCTGCATTCTTAATTATTGCAACAGTATCTGTAAGATAATATTCTCCCTGAGCATTGTCATTATTAAGAAGTGACAGACTTGCATTCAGAGCTTCTGCATTAAAGACATACATTCCCGAATTGATTTCATTTACCTTAAGCTCGTCATCTGTACAATCCTTATGTTCCACTATCTTTACAAAATTACCATCAGCATCTCTGATGATTCTTCCATAGCCAGTTGGATCCTCCATAATAGCCGAAAGAACTGTAACTCCATTAGATTCATGCTTATGCTTATCATAGAGTTTCTTAATAGTATCTGCGGTAATAAGTGGGGTGTCTCCGCAAAGAACTACTACATCTCCTTCTGTACCTAAAAGAGGCTGAGCACATTTAACTGCATGTCCTGTTCCTAACTGTTCTCTCTGTTCAGCATACTCGACAAAATCAATGATCTCTTTTTTTACCAGCTGACCCTGATAACCTACTATTACTATTACATCTGTAGCTCCTGCATCCTTTGCCGCCTGGATTGCATAATGAACCATTGGTTTGCCATCTACCTTGTGTAAAACCTTTGGCAGATCGGACTTCATACGAGTTCCTTTTCCTGCAGCAAGAATAACAGCTTTGAACTTATCCATTGCGTTTATCATACTCCTCTCGAACTACAATAGTTTTATAGCTCGTGCCATTATATCACAAGTGATTTTGCCTTGCAAACTTAAAAGGAGAACAGCTTTTTAGGCTGTTCTCCTGTAATCTTTATTCTGTTGTTATGCAGTTTTATTCAGGAATCTCCTCATCAGCTGACTCCTCATACTTAGTCAGAATTAAATCCTGAATACGCTTTCTTGTATCGGAATTAATTGGATGAGCAATGTCTCTATACTCACCGTCTGCTGACTTGCGACTTGGCATTGCTATAAATAATCCCTTTTCTCCCTCTATAACCTTGATGTCATGAATTACAAACTCATTATCAATTGTTATAGAAACGACTGCCTTCATTTTGCCCTCTTTGGCAACTCGTCTTACTCTTACATCTGTGATTTCCATATCTGTAACCTCCCAAAAATACTACAGTGTATATCTAAAGCTCTTCTCTATAACTATCTTTGGATTGCCTGCCTCACCGGTGTGAACTGTATTAGCCTTGATAGTATCTCTACTCTCAACTATGCAGTTCTCGATGTAACAGTTATCACCGATATGTACATCATTCAAAATGATAGAGTTCTTGATAACACAATTATTACCTACATATACCTTCTTAAACAGAACTGAGTTCTCAACTGAGCCGTTAATGATACAACCACTTGCAATAAGTGAATTTGTAGTAACAGCATCGCCATTGAACTTAGCTGGTGGAAGATCCTCCACCTTGGTATAGACGCCTGGCGCTGTACGGAAGAAGTGATTTCTTACTTCCGGATCAAGAAAGTCCATATTCGTCTTGTAGTATGATTCTATGGAGCCAATATTTCTCCAATATGAATCAAGGCTGTAAGCATTGATTCTCTTGACATTCTTATATCTGATAAGAATATCCTTTACAAAGTCTGTCCTGCCTTCTGCAGCACATGTCTCTAAGAGTTCTATGAGCTGACGTCTTCTAACAACATAAACTCCTATTGAAGCTGTTGAAGTTTCAGCTACCAATGGCTTCTCCTCAAAGTCCAGAACTCTTCCATTATCTCCTACCTTAACAACTCCAAATCTGGAAATGTCATCTTCATCTGCCTTAATCTCCTTGGTAACGATAGTGATGTCAGCGTTCTTTGCTATATGATCCTCCAGAACCTTATTGTAATCCATCTTGTAAACGCCATCACCAGATGCAATAACTACATATGGCTCATGTGCATCCTTCAGGAATCCAATGTTCTGATAGAGGGCATCTGCTGTTCCCTTATACCAATAGCTATTTGTAGCAGTGATAGTAGGTGTGAATATATAGAGTCCACCCTGCTTTCTTCCGAAATCCCACCATTTTGATGAATTAAGATGTTCATTCAGAGATCTCGAATTGTACTGAGTATAAACAGCAACCTTCTGAATATGTGAATTAGACATATTCGACAGTGAAAAGTCTATCGCTCTGTAGCATCCTGCCATAGGCATGGCAGCTGTTGCACGCTTAGCTGACAGCTCTCCCATTCGACTACTGTTTCCACCTGCAAGAATTATTCCTATAGCTCTCATATTATTCACCTGCCTCTCTAATTATTGAACCGCCACCAGGAAGTAATCCATCAGGATAATCCTCAGCAGTGGTCTCACCGAGAATAGCAGTATTCTTTCCAATCTTTACATTGTCAGGAATAATTGAATTCTCTCCAATAGTTACGAGGTCAAATGCATAAACCGAAGGCTTATAGTCATTCTCTGCAGGCTCTCCAACTCCGAGCTCGCAAGATTTACCAATCTTTACTCCCTCAGCAAGGATAGCCTTGTCAATGATGGCACCATCGCCAATCTCAACATTGTTCATGATGATGGAATCCTTAATGACAGCTCCCTTACCAATCTTTACTGCAGAACCGATAACAGACTTTTCAACGTTTCCATATATTTCAGTACCTTCTCCAATGATACTCTTTGTTACGCTGCTGCCCGGTGCAATATACTGAGGTGGTAGATTGTCACTCTTAGTATATATTCTCCAGAACTCCTCATAGAGGTTAAATTCTGGGATGATATCAACAAGTTCCATGTTAGCCTCCCAGTAAGAACCAAGAGTACCAACATCCTTCCAATATCCCTTGTAATCATAAGCAACTATCTTCTTTCCCTCTTCATGGCAGGAAGGAATAACGTGCTTACCAAAGTCACATGAAGGGACATCCTTCATTTCTATCAGTTTATCTCTCAGAAGCTTCCAGTTGAAGATATAGATACCCATCGAAGCCTTGTTACTACGTGGATGCTCCGGCTTCTCCTCAAACTCCTGAATAACGTTATTATCATCAGTGATTACAACACCGAATCTGCTGGCCTCTTCCATAGGAACCTGATATGTAGCCAGTGTAACGTCCGCATGAGAGCTCTTATGAAAATCAAGCATTACCTCATAATCCATCTTATAGATATGATCACCTGATAATATAAGTACATAATCTGGATCATAGTACTCCATAAATTCGAGGTTCTGATAGATGGCATTGGCGGTACCAGTGTACCAGGATGCATTATCTGAACTCTCATATGGTGGAAGAACCGTAACGCCTCCAAAATTCCTGTCTAAATCCCAAGGCATACCAATACCGATATGCTGGTTTAGTCGAAGAGGTCTGTACTGTGTAAGTACACCAACGGTATCAATCCCCGAGTTGATACAGTTACTGAGCGGGAAGTCGATGATTTTATACTTTCCACCGAAAGCAACTGCAGGCTTTGCAAGCTTTGAGGTGAGAACACCAAGACGGGAGCCCTGGCCACCAGCAAGAAGCATTGCTATCATTTCCTTCTTTACCATTTTGTCACTCCTTTTAAGTAAAAACTTGTGTCTAAATAAAAAAATATCTAGTCACACCCAACAAGTTAGAATAATTATAACACTTTTGTCAGAATATTGAAACTTTTTTTTGGGTATTTTTACCCTTTTATTTAGATTTTTTTGTCCCTTGTTATGTAAAGTGCACAACAGTTCATGAACATCCTTTGCGCACTATGCTCATCATAACAGTGAACATTTATAGTTTATCACCAAAAGGGTAACAAAAAAAGCTCTTCGCTGAAAAAACAGCGAAGAGCTAAGATTTTTTTTAATTAGTTCTCTTTTCCTGTCTTAATAGCCTCTGTTACTGCTGTTGCAAGACCTGTGATACCTGCAAGATCAGCTGGAACAATAAGCTTGTTAGCAGGACCTGCTGCAGCTCTTTCGAATGCTGCAAGACCCTTAACAGCTATTGTATTCTGTGTAGGAGCTGCCTCGTTCATCATCTTAATAGCATCTGCCTCAGCCTGCTGTACCTGACGAATAGCCTCAGCATTACCCTGAGCTCTCTGGATAGCAGCTTCGCGCTGTGCCTGAGCTTCAAGGATAGCAGCCTGCTTCTTAGCCTCAGCAGCAAGGATTGTAGCTTCCTTATCAGCTGTTGCACGGAGGATCTTAGCCTCCTTCTCACCTTCAGATACTGTGATAGCTGCCTGCTTCTCACCTTCTGCACGGATAATCTGCTCACGTCTCTCACGCTCTGCCTTCATCTGCTTCTCCATCGATTCCTGGATAGCTGCAGGTGGCATGATATTCTTAAGTTCTACACGGTTAACCTTGATTCCCCAAGGATCTGTTGCTTCATCAAGTGTAGCTCTCATCTTTGAGTTGATTGTCTCACGAGATGTAAGTGTCTGGTCGAGTTCAAGATCACCGATGATGTTACGAAGTGTTGTAGCTGTAAGGTTCTCAATAGCTGCGATTGGATTCTCAACACCATAGCAGTAAAGCTTAGGATCTGTTATCTGGAAGAAAATGACTGTATCAATTCTCATTGTAACATTATCCTTTGTGATAACTGGCTGTGGTGGGAAATCAGCAACCTGCTCTTTAAGGGATACCCTGCGGGCTACCTTATCAATGATTGGAATCATCATGTGAAGACCAACTCCCCATGTTGCTGTGTAAGTTCCAAGTCTCTCGATTACATATGCATTTGCCTGTCTAACAACGCGGAGTGCGCTACAAAGAAGTACAATTGCAAGAACTAAAATAATAATTAATACTGGCATAATACTTTAAACCTCCTACCATTAAAAATAAACCAATAACTTCAAGAGAATTATAAGCTATTTACTTCTCTCTGTACATATAGTTTTGTTCCCTCGATTCTTTTTATAACAACAAGTGTCCCCTCAGGAATAACACTTCCATCCTCAGATACGGCACGCCACTCTACAT
>Ga0247608_10000523_pt1 | contig 61439 bp, 61 predicted proteins | sample 176DNAGHGlowgp2_FD_193490 | JGI IMG/M metagenome (GOLD analysis project Ga0247608, IMG submission 193490) | Sheep rumen microbial communities from Palmerston North, Manawatu-Wanganui, New Zealand - 1766 DNA GHGlow gp2 | ecosystem: Host-associated > Mammals > Digestive system > Stomach > Rumen ... | reverse complement strand
AATGTGGCTACCGCCACATTTATTACAAATTTTATTTACCATAAATAAAAATTAGCAGATAAACTTAATTATCTACTAATCTTTCTACTTATTTTAGCCACACATTTTTGCCTATTAACCCAAAAAAAATGAAATTTATGAAAATTTTGGATGAATTATTAAAAAAATATAGTTATAGCCTAATTCTAGATTCAAATATCAAGTGAAAAAGTATTTAAGAAAGATTAGATAAGAATTGGTAAAATATTTCATTAGGGGAATAGAAGTTTAGAACAGCCATAGGTCTATTATTAATTCGATCTTCAACAGTTTGAATTTCATCATCAGATATTTTGGAGAAATCGGTTCATTTAGGGAAGAATTTACGGATAAATCAATTAATTCTTTCAACAGTTCATTTTTCTCGAGAGGAATATGGATTGGTAAAATAGAAATCGATTCAAATTTCATGTTTAACTTGTTCTCGTAAAGTAAATTCAGTTCAATTATCAGGAGTAGTAGATTTTACAACAGAATGTGGATATTGTTTAAATATTTCAATCATAGCTTCACTAGTTTCTTTTGCTCATTTTCTTCTAATTCTCTTTATATTCACTTTTCTTGAATATCTTTCAACACTGACATGTAAGCACCATCAAGTTCATCTTAATCATTCTATAGTATCAGATTCTCGATGCCCAAATTCATTTCTATTGTTTATTATCTCAGGTCTTTCATTTATACTAATTCTATTAGGAATATGAGATTTTTTAACTTTTCTTCATCTTTTAGACTTTCTTCTTTTTCTTTTCATTGGTAAGTATTCCCACAATTTCAAATGCTGATAGTCTTTATCGTAGATAAATTTATAAATAGTTTCATGAGATATAAGTATTCATAATCTGGTTTTTAAGTATCAAGATATAGTTCAAGGGGAGTATCATATTTTTAATAATTTAATAACAATCGTTCTAGTTCCATAATCTTTTAAAACATTTCACCTTTTTCAAGCTTTGGACTTTCTATGAAAATACTTTTGTTGTGCTTCTTCTGGAAGATAATATTTTTTATTATTTCACCTTCATTTTCATAGATAAACACTATTTCTATCAATTTCTCTTTTAATAGTTGAAGGATTTCTTCAAAGAGATTTAGCAATTTTGGACATAGATTTTCATTCTAACAATCAAATATATATAAAATTCCTTTCACTTTTACTTAAATTTGTGTATTGTTTCATTAGAGAGAATTAATTATGATATAAATATGCCAACTCATATCTTAATTATTCTCTCTTTTTTTCATACTTATTTTCTTTGCACTTCCTCCTTGATTGTAGCAATAAAAAAAAATCTTCAAAAATTTGACACATTTAAATTTTTGTGTATAATTATATTGCTATTATTATAAATTTTATACAATAAAAATAAAAAAATGAAAAAAACAAAAAAATTATTACTAGCATTATTGGCTCTGCTTTGAACTATATGGACATATAGTTTTGCGGATACAACATGAATGACAATTACATTGACCCCATGATGGAATGTGATTTCTACTCCAGCGTTACTATCAAATGTATCATTCTCTAATGGATGAAATGGTATTACTTTCTCTAAATTAGAAAGTTGACAATGGGTTTCTGTTGTGCCAAATACTAGTGAACTAATACCATTAGAGGGATTTTTAGTAAGAAATACCAATAATTCAACTGTAGATATGACATTGTCATTTAGAGATACAACTCCATCAGAAGATATGCTTTCCAAAAATATTACAGCATGATGGAATCTATTATGAATTACCACATTAAATGATCCTTTTTATAGTATCACTCCAAAATTATATTTAGATTTTACAAGTAATTTTCAGGTAAATTTATTTAATACTATAAATATAAATTATGTAGCATGAAATGGAACTGTACCAACTCCTGAATATTGAGAGGCTTATTGAATATTTGTAAGTTCAAATTCATTATATGGATGATCAAACAATAGAAATGTATATGACTGAAAAATTTCAAATAAATCAGATTATGAACCAATTATAAAAGTTACACCTTGATCTTATAATATACCATTATTAAAATGAACTATCACAGTAGATAAGACAGTTTCTTTGAATAATTCTTGATTATATATTGAGATAAATTGAGCAAATCCTTTTGAAGACATATGATGATATGAAGCAGGATGAATTATCTATGAAATATTAGTAAAGGTAGATTCTTGTGTATGACATCTTTCTTACAATAGATATGATGACTTTGCTTTAGATAATTGAGTTACAGATGAATCATGATACAAAAAACTTCCAGTATATCTTGATAAATGTACTAAGCTTAGTGCATGAACACACGAAATATCTGTATTGATGTGAATAAATAGAGAATATTATCAAAATTTCAAAACATGAATGACAATCACTATGAGTCCAATAACAGTACGTTCATTTAATAATAGTAGTATCGCATGACAAATATTACCATCTGTTGTAGAAGTTTCACATGATAATTTACCACATTTATTAATGTGACTTAGTAATCATTATGTAGATGAGGTTTATATTGATTCTTGAGTTGCTGTATTCCCATTGTGGGCTTGAAATCTTTTCATAGACGATACAGGAGTAGTTGCAAGTATACTATTGAGTACTTCAAATATAACAGATAATGATGTAGTATCATATAATATGTATGTAGATACATATGTAAATTGAGAGTTGTTGGATACACAGCTGTATAAACAGACATCTATAAAACATGAAATACCACTTGAATATAATACTAATACATTAGTTGAATTTAGATGACGTATGATATCAAATATTACTTGAGCATTTATACCAACAGTTACAGTCAATAAAATTATAAAAAATAATATCAGTTATATTACACATAGTTGTGATTATTATGCTTGATGGTGTACAAATTTTGGTATGTGAAATTATATATTTGATGGAAAACCATCTTATGTAAACTGATCAGTAGCAAGTTGATCTATTTCAAATGATATAGATTATACACCTCTCATAAAAGTAACACCAGGATCATACAATATACCATTAATAAAATGACGAGTTTATATAGATGATGAAGCATATCTAAATATGGATAGATTTATTGTAAGTATATTTGGAGCAAATCCATATGAAGATGTATTATGATATGAAGCCGGATGAATAATTTATGATATGACTGTTAGAGTATGAGATTGTGTATCATCAGTTTCAAATGATTTATACAATATCCAAACGAATGCAGATGGTTTTGCACAATTCTCTGTACCAATTCCAGAAGAATGTAAAACTGTACCAGCTTGAGCAACAAAAATAGAAGTATGAATGTGAATAAATAAGGAGTATTACAGAAATTTCAAAACATGAATGATAATAACAATTGATCCAAGTATAGTGTGAACGGATTTCAATAGTCTACATATTACATGAAAGATAAAGTCATCAGCAATTCATGTATCACACAATAATTTGCCAAGATTAACTATATCAAACTTTACAGATCCGACAAATGTATTTTATATTAACCCATGAGCATATGAATTCCCACTTCGATCTTGAGATTTCTATACGGATGAGACATGAGTGGTTGCAAATGTATTATTAAAAAAAGCAGAATCCACTTGATTTGATATGTATGTAAGCACATATGTAAATTGAGAATTAGTTGATGAGCAATCATTTGATGGAGTATTTATAAAACATGAAATACCAGTTAAATATAATACACCTACAACAGTTGAATTTAAATGACGTATGGTATCAAATGCTACATGATATATGAGACCATCAGTCATAGTTAATAGAATTATAAAAAATGACATCAATTATATTACACACAATTGTGACTATTATGCATGATGGTGTAATGAGTTTGGTTTCTGAAGTTACATATTTTATTGATGAGCACTCAATATAGGAGCATCAGAGTTTTGTACTAATTGGAATGGCCCTACATCACACACATCTAGTGAATGGTCAAATGAAATATCATTAGCAAATATATCGTGTGTATGGGATGGCTCAAATGTGACGTTGAGTTGGATACCAACCAACAAAATATGAGATGTGTATGTTAATTTATACAATGAATCGACAAATAATTTTGATAGAAAAGGTACAGTGAATACAGATTGTGAAAATGGGTATTCATTTACTATAAATCAATCTACAACTCCTATTGTCATGATTGAAAATAGTGAATGATTATGAGCATACAAATCATATACCTGTCATAAAATTTCAAGTATAAATTCATTTACTGAAAGTTCTATTGAATCAGTATTTGATTGAAGTGATGCTTTGTTTGGATATGATGATAATCATAAATTATCTGTAAATAGTATTTATGCAAATTCTATAGTATTTGAATCTCCAGTATTGGTAGATGATTTGTGAACGAAAATTAATGATTATATATTATTGTATGGTAGGCATTCTTTTGATGAATTACAATCAGATCATACATTGTTGAGTTCATTTACTGAAGTACCATTTTCTCCACAAGACAGTGAAAATACTTTATATATGATCTTGAATTCAAATTTAGATGTAAATTCTGTATACTATGTTGTAGCAATTCCTAGAGATGATTGGGATATCTTTTGATCAGCATCAAACCAAATATGTTTTAAATTAAAAGATAGAACTTATTGAGAATGAAATGAGTGTGCTAATATGTCATCAACTACATCTACTACACATACATCTAGTTCTTGGGCAAGTGCTATAGGATTAGCAAATGTATCATGTACATGGAGTGGAACAAAAGTCGCAATTAGTTGGGTACCAACTAATAATATCTGAAATGCAAAAATATTATTATACAACGAATCTACAAACAATTTTGACATAAAATGAACTGTAAATATGGATCATGAAACTGCATTCTCATTTAACATAAACCAATCTACAGCACCTATAGTTAGATTTGCTGATACTGAAGAATTGAGTATATATAAGACATTTACATGTCATAAGTTATCTACTACTACATCTTCAGTTACTCCTACCGTTACTCCTGTGTGATGTACAGCAGAGGAGTTATCAGCATGTTTGACATCACCAGATTATAATGCTTGTATAGCTAATTGCCAATAAAAATAACTAAGTATATTTATTATATAATATAGAAAAATGAAAAAAAGTTACTTATTTATGATACCATTGCTTTTAATCTGATTTACATTTGCTACGGAATCATTCCCGGCATTTCCTATGACAATTTATTGAAATACTAATTTAGATTGATGAACTTTGAAAGTTTATGATTGATCTAATAACGAGATATCTAGCTATGAAATTAGGGAAGATTGAAAATATTGATCAGAAAATGCATTTGTTTTACCTCTTTCACTCAACTCATTTGATTGAAATCTTAGTTTTAAAGCTGTGTATAATTGAACTGAGTATGATATAGAGTGAGTTGATGGATCTAATAGGTGAGAATGATGTCCAGCGGAAAATTCTATTACATTTGTATCTGAAAATTGTAGATATGATTTGATGTTTAAATTACAGTGAACAGAAAACATAAAATCATGAATTAGATTGAGAAAAGATAAGTGTCCAAATTGAGACCATTCAGATAGCTATTATGACGGGACTTGTGAATCTAGTAAGAAAAAAAATCACAAATCAGCTGATGAAATTTATGATGAAACAAAATTTGATTCTCAATATTCATCTGAGTTGAACCAAGCATACCAGTATGCTTACCATTACGGTATTACCACACAAGATTCAATTAGTTCTGCAGACATGGAATGAAGTTTAACAAGGATAGCTATGGCAAAAATGCTATCTCAATATGCAATCAAAGTATTATGAATTACACCGGATAGTACAAAATCGAATAAATTTGCAGATGTATCATCTGATTTAGATTCTCAATATAATGATTGAGTTACACTTGCATATCAATTATGAATTATGTGAATCAATATGCCAAATAATAAATTTAGACCGTTTGATACAGTGACAAGAGCTGAATTTGCTACAGCATTATCTAGATTAAAATATCATACAGATGATGGAAAAGATGTATACTATTCTACGCATATTAAATTATTACACCAACTATGAATTATTACAAATACAGATCCGGCAATGAAAGAATTGAGATGATATGTAATGTTAATGCTTATGAGAAGTGCTGAGAAATAAAATTTAATGGAGTTATATATAATAAATGATAACATAACTATAAAATCTCTGGATGAATTCTAGAGATTTTTTTATAATTATTTCCAAAAAAAGTCTCTGAAATTTTGACAAATTAACATGTTTTGAATATAATATATTTGTATTTTATTTTGTTATAAAAAATATGGGAGAATTAAACGAAAACAAAATTTGATTTGATGGTGAAAAATACATCGAATTACAAAGGAATCAAATAAATGATAGATTGGTAAATACAGCATGAAGATTATATCTAGAAATTGACTCATTGATAAAAAATGAATATGCACAGGAGGTATTGCCTGGATATTCGCCAGATACTATGAAAAAAGTTTTTGGGTGATTTAAAGATAAAATAGAGATTTTGATTTCTATTAATTCTGAAGATATCATAAATGATACAAAAATATGAGAAGATAATCTATCATTATGAGATTTTATTGAACATAGATTATTAGTTTTAGAGAGAAATTTTTGAACTAAGCCTGTATTGGTTATTACAAATATTGATGTATGAAATATGTTTGATCTAATTCTAAATTTTGAACGTAGATTCCAAAAAAAACAGTATAGAGTATTTGAAAAATATAAAATTTCATGATACCCATATAATTTGAAATCCATGTTATCTGAAGATGGTTTTGGTGCTGATGACCATATACCATTGACAAAAAATTTGATTTTAGTGACATGAATAGGTCAAAATAGTGGAAAATTTTCTACATGTCTATGACAAATATATTTGGATAATGAGATATGAATTAGAGCATGATATGCAAAATTTCAGACATTCCCTATATGGAATTTGCCATTAGATCATCCAATTAATCTGGCATATGAAGCTATGAATTTATCTAATTGAAATAAAAATATAGTAGATTGAAATCATAAAAAATCTTATAATCAAGATGCGATTACTACTAGTTGAGATTCAGAATCGTTTGAAATTTTACAAAATTTTGCAAAAGAGACCGTAAATCACAAAAATTATATGATAAAATATAATTCATCTATAGATATGTCTATCAATTGTACATGAATGTGTATTTCAGATGAGAATGCCATTAATTCAGCTTGTATAAACGAGATAGAAAAATTAAAATCAAAATATGAATCATTATGAGGTGATATCCTAAACAAATTGAATGAAATATATGAAAAGGCATTACAACGAAAAAAATAAAAAAAATAAACAGGCTAATTCGAGAAAAGCCTGTTTTTTTATAAACAAAAATTATAAATTTTTTATGAACTTAAGCTCGATTGAGCATTGTGGAGTAGGGGATTGTAGTAATTGAATAATAATGAAATAATCTCACCTGTATCCAACCTATCTACTCATATTCCTATTGTACTTAATCACTCTGTTATCAAATTGCATCTCATATCCAGCATATTTTTTCATTTATTAAATTGTCTATATCTGGCAACGATACTTTCTACATCATCTTTGGTATTTAAGACATTTAGTAGTTTTGAGAACCATGGTTTTTTTATGTCCTTTTCGTTTTGATCATCATCATAAAAAGGTACGACTATATAAAATGTTTTTTCAAAGATTAATCACTGTTTACTATCAATATTTTGCAAAAATTTGAAATAGCTTTCACCAGTAGTTTTCAGAGTAGGATTTGTTATTTTTGATAAATTATTTGATATGTAGTTTAGATATTTTGATAAATCTAAGTAATTGTTGCGGACTATTATCTGTATTGGAAATGAAAGTCAATTTAAAAATCTTTTATATTGTTCCAATAAAATTTCTTGTTCATCAAAATTCTTTAAATCTAGATTTACTCAATCAACCTTCAATATTGCCCTGATACCACTATCTTTTAAAATAATCGTATCATTCTTAATCTCAGAAATTGGCAACATAGTCTCAGTGTTAAATAAATTATCTTTATTATCCTTTTTTATTTTTGTCTGTTCTCATAGATTAAATAATGCCATTTGTATACATTGATATTAAATAAATATTTTATTTTTATACTGTATGAGTATAACTATTATGTATGATAGTACTACTAATATTTTCTGATGTAGTTCATCTTTCCACTCGGAAGAATAATGATACGATAAACCGACTCAATCACATAACTACCAAAGCTAGAGCTACTCATTTTAATATTTGTTTAGCCTTTGATACTCATGCTTCATCTTTCATAAAGAATATCATATAAAATGCAAAGATTACCATAATTAAAGATATAAATGCCGTCAATCATAATCACATATTTACAATCCACTTTATGTAGTATATAGCTTTTCATTCTCCAGGTTGTATATACCAATCTTGTTGACTTAATTGAAATAATTTTAATAATGCTGGAAATGCATTTCAATTTTCAGTTTCATCTTTGACTACTTCATGCTTAATCATGCTTCATATATCTGTACTTGCATCATTTTGTCACCCACTATTATATTTGTACCAAAAATTTGAGTCTTGGTAGGTGGGTGGTAGCTCTCACAATCATGCAAAACAATGTATTCATACTAATACATTTATGATTGAGATGAATATTATCAATATCAAATTTCTAAGTAATTTCATGATAATTTGTTATGAAATAAATTAAATTCATGCTACTCATCTGATAATCCAGAATATGAACGTGAGTATAAATCGACTTAATCCAATTCATATTATTGCCAATCATGCACGTTTTATTCCAGCAATTCATTTTTTTTGTTTATTATCATCTCAAGCAGCAGTAAGAATTATAAATCCTTGGATTAGTATGTATACTAGAGCTACTAAAGATAACATTCAGAGTGCTCGATTTACAGCATTTCTTATTATTTGTATAGTATCTCACATTGCTTCATTGTGAGTTTCAATTTGATTATCTTCTTTTACTATTCATTCGATTGTATATTCGCCATCTGAAGAGTGTATGATATTATATGCTCATTGCCTTAGAGGATCTCAAATTGTTTCATTCTCTCATAATTCAGTATTTATTGCATGTCATGTATCATTATTGTATATAGTGTTTACATTTCATCGATAAAAATATCAAAAAGTGTCTCATCTTAATAATATTATTCATCATATTAAGAAACATAAGCTCATAATATATCTGACAAGTCTATTCATAATCACTGATTATTATATAAATATTTCATATTATAATTATAATAACAATTAAAAAAAAAGCAAATTTTCCACTTGAAAATTGATAGATATTGATTATACATTACCTACCAGATGTAAAAACCAATTGACTTTTATAAAATAATATATTTAATAATTATGATTAAAAAAAATTTATTCTTATTATTTTGTTTCTATTTATTTGTAATTCAGATATGAATTTGCGGTATATTTTGGCATGATAATAAATTTTTTGTATTAGCAGCTATAAATCTTGTTATCATGCTATTGATACTTATTTTTACCAAAAATTCAGATGAAAGCAACACTCAGACCAAAAATACTGAAAAGGCACATAATACTCATCACAAAGAATATGAGGTAAAAGAATGAGAATACACTCCAGTTTCAGTTCATCGTGTAAATCAATGAAAAAAGAAATCTGTATCAAATATCCGATTTTTTATCATATCGGTTCTGGCGTGAATATTTGCATGGTTTTGGATTTGTGATATGGCTACTCATCTAAAATTATTAATATGTACTGCATGAGCATTTTTGGTATATTTATTATTATGAAGTATATTTGGTTCAAAGATATTTAAAACTAAGTTATCTATATTATATATATTCTGTCTGATAATGGCATGAATTTGGTCAATAATAAATATGTTCAATTTGCTTTGAAATATGAATGGATGAGATACTGATATCAATACCTGAAGTGTATCAGATAAAACATGAACAGTATTTGTAGATGAAAAGGAAGTAATAAATACATGAATTATAGATAATTCTGTAGATACATGAATGATTTTGTCATGAACAAATTCAGGAGATATCATCACATGAGAAGTAGCAATAGAAAATACTTGAACAGAGATTAAACAAGAAATTACAGATGAAGAAAATACTGGTACAATCAGATATTCTTGATGAGATAATTCTTTGGCTACATTTACAGATGTACTAAAGTTTTTACTAAAAGATACTACTTTACTAAAAGATACAAAAGTAGCATTCAAAAATGTTAGTAAATCAAATGCAGATTATCCATATTTTAGGACTGCTTATGAAAAGAAAATGATTGGTACTGATATCCAACCAAACCAAAAGCCATCTTGTGAGACATTTGTTGTTATGAAATGATTGGTAGAGTGATGGAAAGTATGAACTTATTCAAACATTAAACAAGCATACTGGCAATATGCTTCATCCAACTGAAAATTACCTAATTGTAAATATTGAAGCAATATCAAAATTTGAGAAATGAAATAGATTAGTAGCTAGTCACTAGTCATTAGCAAAATCCCTGAATTCAGTTCTGGGGATTTTTTTGATATATGAATATTTAATAATTTGATATAGTAGAGACACACAATTTTATTGCGACTTCGTAGTCCATTCATACATTATAAATTTGTACTAAAACGAGCGATGTTGTCGTAGGAGCGAGTCCGTATTCTTACATAAATATGTAAAGAACAACTAAGTGCTAAAATTGTGTGTAAGGCATTTTTCGCTACTTTTGTGGCCAGACAAAAGTGGCTCGCCGAAGGCGAAAATAAAAATAACAACGGGTTAAATTGATATCAAAAGTAGATATTATATTATTTATTCAGTCATTTTTCTATAACAAATAGATTTGAAAAAATGCTAGCTACTGTGAGTGGTCACACTCCACCAGGCACAGGGGAAATATATTTTACCATATCTTTCACAGCTTCAAAATCTATATCTCATACCGCTTTACCATCTTTGTATCCATATCACACATCTACCAAAATTTGACTTTGATCATCACGGACAAAATCTTGATTTATCAAGTGTACTGCTCAAGTACATGATATTATATAGTCCGAATTTTTGCACATTTTTTTTATATCTTCCAATGGTGTGTATACATTACAAGAATACACAGTAGCTTCTTGTTTGATAAATTCATCTACTAATGGTTTACCAGATAGATTGCTTTGTCAGATTACTGTGATAGTCTTTCATTTCAAATTATACAAATCATATTCCTTCAAAAGTGTTACAACAGCTTTAGCTGTGGCAGGTAAAAAATCTATCAATCAAATTCATGATAATCCAGTCAATACTCATCATAATCAATCAATATCTTTATCTGGGGCAATCAATGATAAAATTTCAGCTTTGTTCTCCTGCAATTTCTCAGGTAATGGTAGTTGTATCATAAAACCGATACAATTTTTGTCATCATTCAAGGCATGTATTAATTCAACTACATTTTCTATTTTTTCATATTTCTTTTCTTGACCAAAAATTTCAGTTTTCAACCCAATATCTTCTCCAAACTTTTTTTTCATTTTTACATAAGTCGCAGAAGATGAATTATCTCATAAATAAATTATTCAGACATAATTTTTTTTATCCGGGAAAAATTTTTTAACTTTTTTCGTTAAGTCCAATTTAATTTTATCTGCTACTTTTTTTCAATCTAATATCATGTCTTATTTTTGGTTAAAATCCAAAACAATTTCTTTTTTGTTTCAAGTTTCAAATTTGCGATATTTTACGCCACATTTATCAAACATACGAATCGAAGCCTCCATTTCATCGTTATGATCATCATAATCATACGAATGGAAATATACGACTTCTTTTATACCACTTTGTATGATGGCCTTAGCACACTCATTACAAGGGAAATAATGGACATAAATCCTAGCTCATTGAAGTTCATTCATATTTCAGCGATAGTTCAAAATTGCATTTAATTCACTATGACACACATACATATATTTTGTATTTAATCTCTCTCAAACTCTATCCCAAGGAAAATCATTATCATCAAATCAATTTGGAGCTCAATTATATCCCATTGATAAAATACGATTATCTTGGCTTACGATACAACATCATACCTGGGTATTAGGATCTTTGCTACGCATAGCAGATAGTTTTGCTATTCCCATAAAATATTCATCCCAAGAAATGTAATCTTGTCTTTTTTTGGTCATGATTTATATATTTACGAGATAAATAATACTAATTAGTGCCATAATATAAAAAAAATCAAAAAAAACAATAATTATTCATTAATTTCCACGATTTCTCATCTTTTGTACTCTCAATCTAATTCTACTTGGATGTAATTCTCTGTCCATCATCTCCATTTCCCATTTTTCTTTTCTTCTATCAAAACTTTGTGATGTAATCACTTGTTTTCTGCGATAAACTTTTCTCTTATCTCATTTCATACGGAGATTAATTCTCTTTCTCTCTGCTTTTTTATATGAAATGGTACTTGATCTTTGAATAAATGTGCAGGTATGGATTCTCATTTATCATGAGATGAAAAAGGGAAAGCATGTAGCTTTGTTATCTTGTATTTTTTTACTCATTCTACGGTTTTTTGGAAATCTTCGTCGGTCTCTCCTGCAAATCACACTATGATATCAGCTCATACTGATATTTGATTCTTATCTGACCTATCTAAATTCCTAATCTTATTTAAGACATAATCTAACCTCTTTGAATCATAATTTCTATTCATAGCCTTGAGTACATTATCTGAGAAACTTTGGATAGAGAAGTGGAAATGTGGCAAAAATCTAGGATCATTTACTACTTCAAAAAACTTCTCATCTAGAAATTCTGGTCAAAGACTTGAAATTCTAATCCTTTCAATCTTCGTTTCATCCAAGATATATTGCAAAAGGTCTGAAAACTGGGATTCTTCAGGTTTTTTTGTATTGCTACATCACCGAGCAGCCAAATTTACTCAAGTGATAACTATTTCTTTTCATCAAATATTTACGAAATCATCTATTTGCTCAACAATTTCATCTGCGGGGATGCTCATAGATGGTCATCTTTTTTGGACAGTCAAACAAAAAGAGCAATGACTATCACAACCATTTTGGATTACTATGAAATTTTTGGTGTAAATATTCGCATTTTCTTTGAATTGGTGTGTTTTGATTTCACGAGTATCATCCCTTTCAGGTTCTTCTGACAGTAGTGAGATATGATCACGATATTCAGCCAATTGTGGATATATTGAGTAAAATTTTTCTTCATCCATTTTTTTTCATTCATCAAAAACAGCACATCATGTGAGATACACATGTTTTCATTCATTTAGCTGTATCATAGTCTCTTTCAAAAATTTATCCTTTGCTCTATCAGTCACTACACAAGTTGCAATAATGCAACTATTGGGAATGCTATCATGATCTGAAAAATAATTCAGCCATTTGTTCAAATAATATTTGTTTACCTTACATCCAAAAATTTTGTAATCCAAAATAATGTAATTAATTGTTAAAATAACCCGAAAAACAATATACTTATTTTGCTGTTTTTTTCAAAGTATTTTCTAGATGTAGTATGCCAACTCATTTACAATACAAATAATATTATTAGTAGACTATATATTATTTTGCCTTCGGCAAGCCACTTTTGTCTGGCCACAAAAGTGGCGAAAAAGGCCTTAGAAAAAATTTTAGTCATACTTGCAGCTTTACATATTTTCGTTGAGAGTACGGAGTCTGTTCCACCCAGCCTTAAGTTGGTTTTTCATATTTACAGACTGCGTATTATCTCTGACAGTAAAATTTTTTCTACTAATATGGCGGTAAAAATACCACAAAATTTCATTGTGGGAATATGAGTCCATTCGTTGATTTTTTTTTGATGACAAAGGCGAGTGACCCTGTCAGGGAGCGAGCTTCGTAGCTATTTGTAATATACCAAGCAGAACAGAATGCTGAAATTTTGTGCCTAGCTCTTTTGGTTACTTTTGGAGCCTCAAAAGTAACATGCCGTAGGCAATATTTAATGATTTTCTTGCAAACAATACACAAAAACATATAGTTATCTTTGATAATTTATCATATAAATGATTAATATGTTTCAAATTTCATATTCAAAATGATTGAAATGAGAAGTAAATATTTGAGCGAGCAAAAATGCTACCTTGCCAATTGTAGCTGCAAATTTTTTGCTAGATAAACCAGTGCATTTGACAAATAAACCAGATATCCTAGATTTACAAGTATTAGAAGAAATTTTCCAAGAAGCCAAAGAAAAGTCCAAAGATTTTTTTGATTTGACTATGGAAAAGGCGACTAAGATCAGGACATCAATACTTTTGATCCCATATGGATTGTGTAAATATGGTAAAGTGAAATTTGTATGAAGTGGGGGATGTAATATCGGGAAAAGACCTCTTGATACTTTTGATGAGGGGCTAACTAAAGCATGAATCAAAATCACAAATGAAGATTTCAAGACATATGAAGTAGTATGAACACCAAAAAAAAATATCATGATGCCAGAATTTTCGGTCACAGCTGTTGAAGCACTTTTGACATATCTGGCTTTTGCAGACAATTACGACTATGAGATCAATATCTATCAAGTAGCAATTGAGCCTCATGTCAGAGATTTAATCAAATTTTTGAATAATATTTGAGCTGATATTACATTGAATGTAGATCATACTATCGTTGTCAGACCTTCAAAAATTCAAGTGAAAGAGAGAGAGTTCACTATAATTCCAGATTATGTAGCAGCTTGAACATATTTTGCAATCTGAGCATGAGCAGATGATAGTGAGATTACAATCAAAAATGTGAATGTAGATGATTTATCATCCATGTACAGCATTGCAGAGAGGATTTGAATAGATTTCAAGATAATTGATAAAAACACCATCAAAGTAAATTCTTTCAACAAAAAAAATTATAAATGAATTAAACTTGAGACAAGGATTTTTCCATGATTTCCTACAGATTTACAATCAATATTTGGGACATTACTCACACAAGCAAATTGAATTTCCAAGATATTTGAGACATTGTTTGAGTGAAGATTTGGATATCTAAATGAATTGGAAAATTTATGAGCAAAACTTGAAATATTAAATCCACACCAAGCACTCATCATCTGACCTACAAAACTTAGATGAAACTATGTATCTTCAACCGACTTGAGATGATGATGAGCAATGGTATTAGCATGAATTATGGCTGAATGAACTACAAATATTATGAATGAAAAAATAATTTTGAGATGATATGAAAATATAGTCCAGAATTTACAAAATATATGAGTAAATATTAAGCAGATTGAAAATTAAAAATCATCCCCAAGCCCCTTCCTTTCCCGACAAGTCGAGGACTCCTTTCAGTCGAAAAAGGAAGGGGATGTTTTCCCCTCTTTTTCAAAGAGGGGTTAGGGGTGATTTATTACATAATGACCTTCAATGTCACGATTAACTAAAAATATTTGAAATAATCAATTTTGTTTCAATCAAGCCAAAAATCCACAACTTCGAGTTGCTGATTTGATTGAATGAACTACAAAAGATCTTGAAATTTGAGAAAATACAGTTTTTCGTGAAATGAAAAATTGAAAATTAGTAGAATTCAAATGATTAAAAAATTTCATCCATATCAAGAATCCAAATCAATCAATATATATTTTTGATAATCATAATCATGCACTAAAATATCGGATTAATGAGTACAAACAAGGAAATATTTCATTCTGATTTGATTTAATTCATATAGATCAGCACACAGACATGAATACGAGTGAATTTGACCTTGATATTCAAAATCCAAATCTTGATGTTTATAATGTCTGAAATTTCATTCAACCAGCAATAAAATCATGATTAATAAGCAATGTAGAGCAGATAAATACAGAATATAAATTATTGCATTTCCAGACATATGAAGATAATTTAGTCTTGGATATAGACCTAGATTTCCGAGCTCCAGAAATGAGTATTGAAAAATATTCAGAAACGATAGAAAAAACTAAAAATTTAATTTCAAAGAGTAGAGTAGTGACCATAGCAACCTCTCCATATTTTCTAGATCAGAACTTAGCTATAAAAATTTGTAAAGATTTAACCTAAAGAAATCTTTAAAAATTTGACAAATTTTTTTTTGGTTATAATTATGTTGTTATTATAACAAATTTTTATATTTTAAGCAATTAAAATGGAAAATTTTAAACAATCACCAGAAAAAAACAATTTTTTATATTTGAAAATGACCATTTAAAAGAAGATATGTGAAGAGTACTTGCAGATGAAAATCTTGATGAATATGAATCTGAAAAATTAAGCTACCTAACTACAACAATTAATAATGTTGTATCACAATTGAATCAGATTAAAGAATATGCTAAAAAGGCAGATGAACTATGAATTAGGGTAAAAAAAGATTTTGATTTTGTTCATATTTATAAGGCTTTTTTTGATACTTCTATGTGTAAAAAGCCTGTAGATTGGAAAGAATTTAAAGAAAAACTTAATAAATATGAAAAAGATTTAAGAAATGCTATAGAAATGTATTATTTCAATCAAAGAAATAAATAAAAAAACAATTGCAACTTTATATATTATATAGATCAGAATATAGTCATAAAAGCATACAACAGTTACCATAATTAAAAAGCCTGTAAAATAAAATCACAGGCTTTTTTATTATATTACGATTATGCTATTAGCAATTAGCCACTAGCTATTAGCTAATTATATATCCATATTCTTTACAGATTTTGCATGAGTAAGGATGAAATGCTTTCTTGAAAGTACATCTTCGCTAATAAAAACAAAAACTATCACTAAAAAATAATAAGAATAAAAAATAAGTTTGTAACCATAGCAATCTCATTATACTTTTTTGAGAAAAATGCCCGTAATGTTTACTAAGACTTACTTTGAAGAATGAAAAATATTGATAATTAAATAATTTTATTTATTATAAAAAAATATATCTATATAATGTATGCAATAGATGAATATGTGAAAAAGTTCCTACAATTGAAAAAATACCCTTCCAAAAATAAATTACGAACAAACTTTCAATGAAGCAAAAAAAAGACTTTATTCAGTATTTCTAAATATACCAAAAGAACTTGCAAATCAAAAAGTAATCATCGAATACAAATGAAAAAATTGAATATGATATAAAATACTGCTATTCAGCAATTTAATCATTGTAAGAAAAATACAAAAATGGAATAATTCATTCACACGAGTCAGCAAAAGGTTTTGAAAAACCATATCACTCAATAAAGAATCTGAACAAGAATACCTAGATTTAACTGAATTTCGATGATGAATAGATAATGTAATAAGTGATAAAGATAAGTGTGAAATAAATATTTCAGAAAAAAGATATAAGTTAAGGAATAAGTAATTCTTCAAAATAAAAAAGAAAGCCAGCGACTATAAAGTCACTGGCTTTTTCATATTTCTGAAATTTCTTACTAAATATCCATATTCTTTACAGATTTTGCATGAGTTAAGATGAAATGTTTCCTAGATTGTACATCTTCTCCCATCAATATCCTAAACAATCTATCTGCTTCTTCTGCGTCTTCTATACTTACCTGGTTTAATCTCCTATTTGTAGGATCCATTGTCGTGGTCCACAATTGTTCAGCATTCATTTCTCATAGACCTTTATATCTCTGTACTTCGGTTTTGTCTGGATCAAATCCATGGTCAGCTGGAGTTTCTTCTTCTCTATATATATATTTCTCAGTCTTTCATTGTGTGAATTTATATATTGGAGGACATGCTGCAAATAGATGTCAATTCTCAATCAAAGGCCTCATAAACCTGAAGAAGAATGTGAATAACAATGTCCTGATATGTGCTCCATCTACATCGGCATCAGTCATTATTATGATCCTTTCGTACCTCAAATTACTTTCATCATAACTCTCTTTGATTCAAGCTCAGATAGCAGTAATTAGACTCTTTATCTCTTGGTTTGTCATGATTCTTTGCATTGCAGCTTGTTCTGTATTTAATATTTTTCATCTCAATGGCAAGATAGCTTGATACATACTATCACGTCCAGATTTTGCACTACCTCAAGCTGAATCTCCCTCCACTATGTACAACTCTGTTCATTCCATTCATTTTTTTCCACAGTCTGCTAATTTTCATGGTAATACTCATCATGCAATCACATTTTTCCTCAAAATAGTCTCTTTTGCTAATTTTGCTGCAAGTCTAGCTCTAGCTGCTAAATTGATTTTGTCAAATATCTTGTCAAAAGCAGAGGAGTCTTGTTTATAAGTCTCCATCAGGTATTCATACACTATTTTTTCTACTTCTCATCTCACATAAGCATTTCCAAGTCTTCATTTTGTCTGTCATTCAAATTGTGGTTCAGGTATCTTTACATTTACTATAGCATATAATCAATCTGTCACATCACTATATTGGAATTCTCATATTTTTTTATCAATTTTTTCATTTTCTTTTCATATATCATTCATAGCATTTAGCAAGGCTGCTTTGAATCACAGTACATGAGTTCATCCATCTCTGGTAGGGATATTATTTACAAATGATGTAGTATGATCACTGCTTGAATTTGTGAATTGGAATGAAATCTCTACTAGACAATCATTTCATTCTTTATTTATGTACTGAGGAGTTGATAATTTTTGTTGAGTTCAAACTAAATTATTCAACCAAGTCTTCAATCCTCATTCATAGAAAAATCTATTTTTTGTTCACTCTTTTTCATCAATAAATGTGAATGCTACTCCAGGAGTCAGGTATGCACATTGTTTATTCCTAGCAATTTCTGTACTTCAGACAAAATCTATAGTATCAAAAATAGTTTTATCTGGCAAAAATGAAACTATAGTTCATGTCCTATCTGTATCTCATATTATCTCCAATTCTGTCTGAGGAATTCACTTTTCATATCTTTGTCTATAAATATGACCATTTTTGTGTACGGTCACTTCCAACCACTCAGAAAGTGCATTTACTACTGATGCTCAAACTCCATGTAATCATCCAGAAACTTTATATACAGATTTATCAAATTTTCATCCAGCATGCAATACAGTATAAACTGTCTCTACAGCTGATTTTCAAGTCTTTGGATGCTTATCAACAGGAATTCATCTACCATCATCGTATACAGTCACAGAATTGTCTGGATGTAGTACTGTAGTGATGTGGTGACAGAATCCAGCCAAAGCTTCATCTACAGAGTTGTCCACTATTTCTTGTATCATATGATGCAATCATCTGATATCAGTAGAACCAATATACATTCATGGCCTCTGTCTTACAGGTTCCAATCACTCCAATACTCTAATATTGGATGCATCATAATTTGTTGTGTCAGTCATTGTTACTAATTTAGATTTAAATTTATCTTACTTATTCACTCATATTTGTATGATGAGATATGATATGTCCCAACATATTGAGACTGAGAATTTTTTGTATTAATCTTCATCATCATCGTATCAGCCTTCATAATTTCATGAATAATCTTCATCAAAATAATCCTCATCGTAGTCATCATCAAATCAATAATCATCATCATATTCATCTTCTACTACTTCAGTTTTTTTTACTCTTTTTCATTTTTTTCTTTTTCCTAATCTTTCCATCTCATCATTTTTAGCTATTTCATCTTCGATTCCAAGTATTTTTTGTAATCATTCATGATCTTTTAATTTTTGGATTACTTTTTGTTCAATTTGTCTAACTCTCTCACGAGTTACATCAAATTCTTCTCATACTTGTTCCAAAGTATATTTTGGACCATCAATACCATACCTCATTTTTATAATTTTTGCCTCTCTATCATCCAACATATCTAATATAGTATCCAAATTCTTTCTCAAAGCTTCTTTTTCTGCTACTTGATCAGGTCTAAGAGTATTTCAGTCCTCAAGTAAATCTGCCAATGTATCTCTTCATTCATCTCACACCTCTCTATCCAAAGATACATTTCCAAAAATTACTTCTTCCAATTTTTTTATCTTTTTGATAGGGAAATTCAATTCTTTTCAGATTTCCTTACTTGTAGGTTCTCTACCAAATTTTTGGAATAATAATTGATATGTCTTGTTGTAACTATTGATTTCATCAATCAAGTGTACAGGAATTCTAACATTTTTTGTCATATCAGCTATGGCTTTTGTGATTGATTGTTTAATCCACCATGTAGCATATGTAGAAAATTTGAATTCTTTATCAGGATCAAATTTTTCAATAGCCTTGATTAATCAAATATTTCATTCTTGAATCAAATCAGAAAAACTCAATCTACTTCAGAAAAACCTTTTTGCAATACTAATTACTAATCTCAAATTAGATTCAATCAATTGTTTTTTAGCTTCTTCATCTCATTTTTTGATTTTCCTTGCTATGTCTCTCTCTTGTTCTCATGTAAGTAGAGGAATTTTTGAAATATCGTTGAAATATAGCTTGATATAATCTTTAAATTGCTTGTCATTTGTCCTATAAATATTATCGTACAATTCAACTTTTCATAATTTTGTCTCTTTAACCAAATCTTTTGATTCTAGCTCCAATATTTCTTCGATAGTAAGTATCTTGATGCTCAATTTATCTGCTAGATCATAGAATTTTTCCAATAATTTAGCACTCTGATCCATATCATCAATCTCTGATATTATGTCTTCTTCATTTACACTTCCACTTTGGAATCCTTTATTTAGCAATATCTGTAACGGTTTTGATAATTCAGAAATATCATCTTGAAACTTTTCTCGTAATTGTTGTTTAATTTTCGTTGCCATCGATTTTAGATACAAACAAAAATAAAAAAAGTATTGACAAATCAAATTTTTCATATATAATCTATATCGTGTAGTAGAGCATAACCTTAAGTTATCTCCTGAAAAGTCCCGGTTTAATCTTGGGATTTTTCTTTTGCCTTACAATCATCTAGACTATAATGATATACTGTCTGTGTAGGGAATGCGAGCTCGATTCATTTTTTTTCAAACTCTTGTAATATTCAAAGATATATTTGTTCATTCACCTCTAACATTTTTTGATAATCTGGAGATAAACTCTTGTAACTACAAAGGAAATCCAGACTATAGTCATTCATTTTTTGAAAATAACACCATTCAAATTCAGCATCTTTTACTTTTGTTATCACATTTTTGATTACTCCAGGTATTTCTTTTAGATGATCAATACTGGTAGAGTAGGTGACCGTGAGAGTAAGTCTCTGTCATCTATATCTTGACTTTCAATAGTTTACTATGCTATTTGCCAAGATACTGCTATTTGGTATTACGACTTCCTGTCATAATATATTAGTCAGTATTGTAGATTTTAGTGTAATGCTTTTTACCGTACCAGAGAAACTTCATACTTCTATGAAATCTCATATTACAAAAGGTTTTGCAAATAATATGGAAAACGATGAAAATAAATCTGACAAAATATTTTGCAGAGCAAATGCTACAGCGATTGATGCTACTCACAAACTAGCTACTAATGGAGTCAGGTTTACTCATATATTGGTCAAAAATATCAAAATTCACAAAACCCAAACCAACACATTCACAATCATTTCAATTGTCTTTTTTCATGCTGGGTTTCCACGAAGTAATTTATCCGTAAACACAGTAGTTATCTTTATTATTATTTTTACGACTCAGAATAATAATATTAGCAATACTATTATATGGGAAATATATTGAGCTTTTTCAGACAGAATTAGTATTTTTGAAGCAATAAATAATTCTAATAAAATTCGGAATCGAGTAGGTAATTTTGTAATTGATTCAAATAGTGTAAACAATTTCCTTTCCTTCGTCTCTCATACTTTCTCTACGAATTTATTTAGATGCTTCAACAAAATCTTTACTACAAAAAACAATGCTACAAAGACAGCAATAGCTATGCAGATTCTCCAAATCGTGTTTCCAAATATTACAAAATTCATATATTATTTATTCAATTTTAAAATTACAAAAAAAGCACTTCAATATTTCAAGTATATATAGAAATTTTATCAAATATCAAGTGTAATTACTTTGCGAAAATTTGCAAAATTTTTATTTCTGATTATAATAAAAGTGCTTTTATATAATTATTAGAAAATGGGAATACATATTAGGAAAACTTCTAGGTGACGACTTGTATCAACTGGTTCATTATGAATAATATGATCAATATTGTTTGTGGTAATACCTGCCATTATAGCATTTTGTTTGATATATTATACAAGTTATGTAGATATACTACTTTTGTGAGATATACTACTTTTGTGATTTATATCAATATTCTTTATAATATGATGTTGTTCGCTTTGGAATTCCCTGAAAATAATGAAAGTGAAAAGATATAAAGAAAATTGAATGTGAGTGGTTAAAACATTGAAAATAACTTGAATTGAAGAGTATCATGCAAAAAATTTCATTGGATATTATGTAGAGGCAAATGATTGAATTATTTATTGTAGCGATGCCTATTCCAAATGAAAAATTTGATGAACTTCATTGGAGTGTCTTGAAAAAATTTATAAAAAGTACTGATTTGAATTTGATGAGGAAGAAACACACAGACAAGATGTCTTAAGAGAAATCGACAATCATATAAGAGAAAAGGAATGAGAAATATCAAGCAATGGATGATTCTTAAGAAATATATCCACAAAGCTTTCTTTATCATTTGATAAAGGAGATAAAAAAATTGTAGAAGGGTGATATCAACCCAAATACTGGGAAGTAAATTGACATAGAATTACTATTTGAGATACTGTCTCAGTATATGTAGACCCAGATAATCCTAAGAATTATTGGATGGATATAGATTTCTTATTTGATAAATAAAAAATAGTGTTAATATATTATAATTATAATACAGTTTTATGTTTTGACTATTCACTATGAAATACTTTAAAAAAATAGATAGGTTTAGAATTAGAAAAACTCCCAAATGAAAAATTTTCGCATATCCATTATTACAGGATTGACAATTGCTTTTCACCTTTTTTACACCAATATTTATATATATTTCTTTTTCTTTCTTTTTAATAATTCTTTTTATAGCAATGTATGAGGATTGTGGTCACATTTTACTGGATGTGACCCAAAATCCAGATATAATTATTACATTTGGGGTTATTATAGGGTTTATTATTTGGTTATTTGTATTGATTTGTTTGATTAGATCTCCATTACATAATTATAAAAACAGTATAGATGTAGAGCGTTTAAAATATGAGTGATGAATTATAAAAAAAATTAATGTTACATGAATAAAGATATATAGTTATAGTGTATGAGTCAGATCTTTCCGTTGGTATAAATCATATTACTTAGAAGCGATAGAGTGAACCATGATTTATTGTAGCGATTCATATACATGAGGGATTGTATGATTTATTGAGTCATTTAAAAAGCTAGATCAGATATTCTGATTAGACTCTATAGATGATGATGTATACAAGCAAAGTATATTACATGATTATGATCAAGAAATAATAAAGAATCAACATAAGTGATGAGGTAGATTCTTGAAATTATGGTACACACCATCTTGTCGAGAAGTAAATTGACACAGAATTACAGTTTGAGACACTGTCACAGTATATATAGATCCAAAGAACCCTGAACGTTATTACATGGATATAGATTTTTTATTTGAGAAATAATTCTCCAAAATAATCTTAAACCACTGAGTGTATGTATCAGGATTTGATACTATATCTTTTTGTAAATCATCTACAGATATCCATTTAAAATCAGCTACTTCATCTGGATTCATACATATTTCTCAGTCGTAATAACCAAAAAAGACATGATCATATTCATTTTCAGTGAGTCAATTTTCAAAGTGTGCTATATACTTAAACTGAAAAATCTCTTCCAAATCTGTGTCAAATCACATCTCTTCTTGTAGTCTCCTATGAGCTGCATGGATATTACTTTCATTTTGAAAAGGATGGGTACATGTAGCATTGCTCCACAATCCAGGACAGTGATATTTACCTAAAGCCCTTTGTTGCAACAGCATTTCTCATTTTTTATTCAAAATCAAGACAGAGATAGCTCTATGCAAAAGCCCTTTTTTATGGACATCCATTTTTTCTCCCAATCATATTTCATTGTCATTCTCATCGACTAGTACAATTTCGTTTGCCATTATTTTCCTAAAAATTCAAAAATAAAATTTTCAATATCCAAATACTTATCTCTTATACTTGCAATCTGTTCTTTTTTAAAATTTCACAAAACATAGTCCGCTACAGATATATTTGAATTAGTAGGTCTATCCACACCAACTCTTATCCTCCAGAAATCTTGAGTTCATAATTTCAGAGCTATATCTCTGAGTCAATTATGTCCGGCTAAACCTCCACCAAATTTCAGTTTAACGGTTCATACAGGTAAATCTATCTCATCATGTATTACCAAGATATCTTTTGGTTCAATTTTGAAAAAATTTGCTAATTTCGATACAGGTCAACCAGATTTATTCATATATTCCATAGGTTTCAAAAAGTCTACTTTCTGTCAATCAAGTAGGGTAGTAAAGGTCTCTCCACCATATTTATTATCATAAGAAAAATCTCATAAATTATTTGAATTTACGAATTCATCAAGCATAGTAAATCAGATATTATGCCTAGTATTTTTATATTGCTCTCATGGATTTCATAATCAAACTATTAATTTCATCAAAAATTCTTAATTGTTAATTTTTAATTCTTAATTATTTTACTTCTTGCATTTCCCAGAATTCCAAAATATCTCATTCTTCTATCTTTTTTCAGACCTTTACTTTCATACCACATTCATCTCACTCTACAATCTCTTTTACTTCGTCTTTATTTTTGTGTAATGATAAGATTTCTCCATTTGCTACAATCTCATCTCATCTCAAAATTCTGAATTTACATTTATTTTTAGCCTTTCACTCGATAACCTTTCAACCAACTGTCATCTCTTTTCATTTCGTATAGAATATTCCTAATACATTTAATTTTCAGATTACCACTTCTACTTCTTCGTACTTTATCATTCATTGAGTCAATTCAGTCAAGTAATCAGTCAATTCATATATGATATCAAAATTCTTTATTTCCACTTTCATTTGCTCAGCTTTTTTCTTTAATGTAGCATTTACTCAGATATTGAATCACAATAATAATGCTTTTGAAGCCTGAGCCAATGACAAATCAGAATCGGAAAAATATCATACATCACTATGAATTACTTTGATTACTACATTTTCAGGTACTTTTACTCCCTCTACAGCTTGTTTCAAAGCAGATAAACTACTTGAACCATCAGATTTCAAGATCAATCTCAATTCTGTCTTTTCTCATTCATCAGCATTTGCAGACAATTTAGCGATGAAGTCTTGGACTGCAGATTGTGTATTTTTACTTGATTCTTGTTCTTTGATCAATGATACTTTGTGCTCAGCTTCTTTTTCATTCTTTACAACTTCTATCATCCTACCAGCTTCTGGCAAATCTGTGATTCAAAGTATCTGTACAGGATCTCATCATTTTGCCACTCTAATCAATTTACCTGTCCAATCTTGCATCCTCCTAACTCTACCATAAGTATTGTATGCTACGATTACATCTCATACTTTCAATGTACCAGTCAATACGATGATACTACTTACTACTCATTGTTTTGGATCTTTGTTTGCATCCAATACCACTCAGATAGCAGATCTATCTGGATTATATTTTAATTCCAACATCTCAGCTTGCAACAAAATTGCTTCCAAAAGCTGTGGAATTCCTTGTCAGGTATGACTTGAGATAGGTATAATTGGAGTCTCTCATCCCCAATCTTCAGGAGTGATACCATTAGCTGCCAAATCTGTCTTGATTTGCTCGATATTTTTTCAAGGTTTATCTATTTTTGTGATAGCAATTATGATAGGAACTCAAGCAGATTTTGCATGATTTATTGATTCAATAGTCTGAGGCATGACACTATCATCTGCTGCTACTACGATTACAGCTATATTTGTCAATTTTGCTCATCTTGCCCTCAAATCAGTGAATAATTCATGACCAGGAGTATCGATGAATGTTATCTTTTTTCAATTACATTCTACCACAGATGCTCAGATTGATTGAGTGATTCATCATGCTTCTTTGTTTGCTACACTTGTCCTCCTCAAATAGTCAAGTAATGAAGTCTTTCCATGATCTACATGTCCCATTACTGTCACAACTGGTGCTCTTTCTTCTAGATGATGAGCCTCTTTATCCATATCAAGCAGTGATTGTAAATCTCATGTAATGAAACTCTCTACATCCAATTGTTTGTTTTCTTCTTGTTTTACTGTGACACCAAATTCAGCTCAAATCAATGATGCAGTATCAAAATCCAAATTTGCAGTCATTCATAACATCAATTTGTTTTGCATCAATACCTTCATCAATTCAGGCAAAGGAACTCACATTTTTTCAGAGAATTCTTTTACTGTAATTTTTTGATCGATTGTTATTTCTTGTTTTTTTACCAAATTTGCAGAGGTAGATGGTTTTTTTTGCTTTCTCACTACTTGTGGCTGAGCCTGTTCATTCTTTTCAATATTTTCTACAAATTCTTCATTCTTCATTCTTCATTTTTCATTCTTAATTATTTCTTTTCTTTGGTTTTCTCAAATGTTTACATTTCATCATACATGTGGTTTGTTGTCATATTTATCTTTTCATCTTCATTTACCTTTATTTTTTCATTTTTCATTTTTGTCATATCTAGGTTTATCGTATGTAATTTGTTTTGGAGCGGGTCATCCACTATGCTGTATGAGGTCTTGGAAAGATACTCAGATATTGTCTGTTTTCTCTTCTTCATGACCAAATTCTTTTTTGATGTATGCCTGTACTTCTGCTTCCTCATCTTCAGTCAAATCAATAATCTCTTCATTGTCATCATCTTCTACTACAGGAGCCTTTGGTGTTGTATTAAATCACATTCAAGCCAAAAATCCAAATCATCACAACTCATCCGCTTTTAGTGCTCATTTTGGAGTCTCATTTTTTTGTGCTTTGTCATTGTTTCACAAAAAATCTTTTACCATTGATTGTTTTTCAGATCATTTTAATTTTCAGTTTTTCTCCAAAAGTTTCTTGATTTTCACAAGATTTGCATCAGACACAGTGGCAGTTTTTGCTGTCATTTCTTTTCACATAACTTTCTCAAAATATCTAGCAAAAGTCTGCTTAGAAACTCATAATTCTTTGGTTACATCATCAATACGAGGCATGCGATAGTAGATAATAATAAATAGATGATTTTTCAAAATACAAAAAATTCGTCCAATACATCGTAAGAATATTTGATTTTATTTCAAGTAAAAATAAAACTAAATAAATATTTTTTAAGTTTGATAACACACAAAGATTTTTAAATATCTAGTCTAAAAATATAAAACTAAAATTTTTGCTTGAAATATGTTGATAATTCAATACCATAAAACCCGATAAATTTTAACTAATTATTTTTTGTTATGGAAAAAAAATTAAAAAAATGAACTAATTGTAACTACATTATCGAGGTTACCTATACAGATGACGAAAAATCAAAAGCAAAAGACAAGATGATTGAATATTTCTGAAAAGATGTAAAAGTCCCATGATTTAGAAATGGACATGCTCCAAAAGAACTTGTAATGGAAAAATTAAATCCAGAATATATCGAAATGTGAGTCATTGAATCTTTGATGAATGAGTGATTAAAGGCTATATTAGATGAAAATAAAGACTTGAAATTTATATGAGAACCATATGATTTAGACAAAGATGATGCCAAAAAGACTATCAGTGTAAAATTGGATATTTATCCAGAAGTAGAAGTAAAAGATGATAAATGGAAAAAAAATAAAATGAAAAAAATTGAATCAAAAGCTACAGATGCAGAAGTAGAAGATGCATTGATTAATTTGAAAAAGAATTATGCAGACTATGTAGATACAGACAAAATAGAAAATGATACTGTTTCAAAGATCTGATTAGATTTTTTGGACAAAGATTGAAATGAAGTAGAAAAATGAACAGTTTATATCTGAGAGCCAGAATTTGAAGATAAAGAATTCAAAAAATTCTACGATCAATTTATATGAAAAGAGAAAGGAAAAGATTTTGAGATAACATACAAAGAAAAGGATTTACCAGCTACATTCCAAAAGAGAAAATCTGAACAAGAGCCAAAGAAGATTAGAATTACAGTCAAAGATATCAAAAAAGTAGTTTTACCTGAATTTACAGAAGAAAAAATTCAAAAATTATTCCCTGATCAAAAAGATGTAAAAAATGAAAAAGAATTAAAGTCATATATCAAATGAGAAATCGAGAAACAGAAATATGAAAATGAATTGATGAAATCTGTAGAGGAGTATATAAATGATATTAGATGAAAAAATATGTCTATCACAATTCCTCAGACATTAATCCAAGAAGAATTTAAATCTAGGATAAAGAGTTTAGAAGATAGATTAGGAGGAGAAAATGGAGTAAAACAATATTTCCAGCAATTATGAGATGAAAAAGCGAGACAATTTGTAGAGGATATTTCTAGAGCTGCACAAGATAGTTTGGAAAAATTCTTTATTCTACAACAAATTGCAAAAGATTTAGAACTTGATATTGATTGGAATAAATGAGAGCATTTGGATGTGGAAAAGAAACTTTATGCAAAAATTATGGGTGAATAATAATTTTATATTTTTATAAAATATATGTCATACCAATCACTATTAGGATTCTTTCATGGAGAGGAATCAGACAATTATGATAAAAAAATAGAAGCAGCAAGGTTGGATGCTAATGAAAAAATATCTGAAAGCTTAAAAGCTCCAGAATGATATAAAATCAGTAATAATCCTGATAATATATCATGAGTTTCCAAAATATCAGGATGACCAGAGCGTTGGAAATGGAATGAAGCATGAGCACCAGAGCCAGAGAGATAATATTTACTTTTTGTATATAGAAAATTTCTGAACGGAAATAGTATAATAGTATAATAGTATACAAAAGGATTATTCCTCAACCTCTTCCTCAAAAAATATTGAATTTAAAATTAAAATAACTACAACAACTAAGTTGCACATTATTTTGCATAATTAAAATATTTTAAAGTATTGAAGAATTATTGGTAAATTAGATGAAAGTATACTATTTATAGTAAATAGTGAAATCCGGAGTTTTCAAGAATATCTCTGTAAATCAAATCTTGGGTATTAACGATAATAGTGGTATCGTTGTAAAATAAAATTAGGAAGTATTCTATTCCCACTTAATAGAAAATAACAAAAATATTATAATATGCATATGTTAAAATTGTGTAAAATTCTTTTATTTACCGTATTAATATCATTCTTTTCTTCATGTGAAAAAGAATATATTGGATGTGAGTCATGTAATCAGCAACAAATTATTGATGATGGTGAAAAGAACGGAACGTATTGTAGTTTTCCATTTAGTGCTGTTTCAGTAGTCAACACAAATGGCATTTCTCAAAATTATAATTTGGTAGCTGGCCAAACAACGGATAAAAAATGGCGTTGGTGTAGTACAACTTCGGGAGGATTACCATTCCGTAAGTTTAGAATGAAAGTTACAAATAATCATTCTTCATATCCAATCATTTTTAGGGCTGTCGGTGTTAAGGGTGTATTTTTCGAGACATATTATTTGTTAGGTGAGTGTTATACGGTAAATGCCGGACAATCTAAAACTATACGTTTTGACAATGTGGAGCCATTATATAATCCAAACACATATAATAATGAAAAACATAAAATATATTATTTATGGATTAATACTTTGATTTGTTTTTTTTACATGTTTCCCATTTATTTTTAAAATATTGGAAATCTATATTAATTATAAAAAAGAGGTACTTGTTGATACGGAAAATATAAAAAATATTCCGATATTAAGTTGAGAAATTCAATGATTATCTTGAGTTATAAAAGCAGATAATGACGAAAATATTAGATTAGAATTTCAATATAAAGATATTAAAGGTAAAATGTTATCAATTATTATACAATGATCATGAGATGTTCAGTGATATTTCTTATGAAATAGACCGTTTTTACATTGTAAATCATGGATAATTTCAGAAAATAATATATGTATTAAGTCTTATAGATTTTTTAAAATATTGTTGAATATGTTGTCATTCCCTAAGCAAATATGGATAGCGAGACAAAATATTGCATTATATGATGAATGAAAAATGAATGAAGTATTATTAATTAATAATGGTATATATGAGGTGCTAAAAGATATTGATCTATGATACAATTATTTATTTTCATATATTTTTTATTCGCATGCAAAAAATGAAAGTAATCCAATATTTAATAAAATATCAACTATCTCACAACCCAACTGATATACAATATTACCATTACATAGTAATAGAGTTAATAATATTATATTTAATCCATATGATATTTTATTTTTATATACTTGATCAAAAATTTGATATATTCTAAATTTATCCTGATGATCTGAAATATTATACAATTTTATAGATAATCCACTGGTAAAAACAGATAGAGAACGATTATATGGTGAATTAAATATGATAATAGAATAAGGCTAATAAAAAAATTTGATTATAAAACTTGAATATAAAAAATATTTCAATATCAATCATTATGAAAATTTATTTTTGATGTTATGAAAAATTTATGATAGAAAATGAAATACCCAAAGCACTAATTTTTGATTGTGTATATGATCCATATAAATGAGTTGTAGCTTATGTCAAAGTGATACAATGAAGTTTTAAAATATGAGATGGTTTGTATCTAATACACTCAAAAATCTGATTACAACCGACAGAAGTCGGACATTTTTCTCCTGAATATATCAAAGATCCCTCACTCAGCAAATGACAAATATGATATATAGTGACATGATTAAAGTCAGTCCGTGAGGCTCAAATTTGAGATACAATTATTTGAGATTATCAGAAGATTAAAAAAACAGCAGAAGAAGACCCACAATATTTACAGTCTTTAGCTATACCTGGATTCAAAAAATCTAAACCATTTGTATATGCATGAGTTTATCCAATTGAAACTACTGAATATGATAAACTCAAAGATAGCCTAGCGAAACTATGCTTAAATGATAGTTCTATTGAATATACTATGGAAGATTCAAAGGCACTTTGACTTTGATTTAGATGCGGTTTTTTATGAATGCTACACATGGACATCATCAAAGAGAGACTTTATAGAGAATTTGGAATTGAAACTATATTCACAACTCCAACAGTAGTTTACCTAATCAAATCAAAAACACCAGCACTAGAAAAAATAAAATCATGAGCAAATGTGACAGAACTAGCAAAGACTTGATATTACAAACAAATAATAAACGATTTTGAACCAATCAATCAAAATGATAACATTGATATGACAGTCTGAGAAATTATTGAAAAATATTGAGAAAAATTGAAGTTACGAATCATAGCAAGAGCATGATCAGACGTCCCAGAACAATGAATTATCGATGAAATTTATGAGCCAATGGCTGATGTAGAGATAGTTTGACCTCAAGAATATGCCTGAGACATCATGCAATTGTGCCAAGAATACAGATGAGAAATGAAAAATATGGAACATATCGACCAAACCAGAGTCGTACGAAAATATATGATGCCAATGTGAGAAATCCTTGTTGATTTCTACGATAGACTAAAATCCGCTACCAAGTGATATGCTACCATGAATTATGAATTTAGAAAATATGTAAAATCAGATTTGGTAAAACTTGATATTTTTCTAAATAATGAGAAAATGGAAGCACTCTCTATGATCCTCCACAAAAGCAATGCAGTATACAAATGAAGAGAAATTGTTCAAAAACTCAAAGAATTAATTCCAAGACACCTATTCGTGATCCCGGTCCAGGCATGAATTTGAACCAAAATGATAGCTAGAGAAAATATCCCAGCGATGAAAAAGGATGTATTAGCAAAATGTTATGGTTGAGATATCACACGTAAGAGAAAACTTTTGGCAAAACAAAAAGAAGGTAAAAAAAAGATGAAGACTATGGGAAGTGTAAATGTCCCATGAGATGTCTTCATCAAGATGGTAAGTAAATAATTAAAAATTAATAATGAAGAATTAATAATAAAAGATTCCAACATTATTAATTATTAATTTTTAATTCTTAATTGAATCCATGATTCTCTGAATCGATCCATGAATAAAAAAACTCTGATATGCCTTAATTCAACAAAATTTAAAAATAGTTGATGCATGAATTTTGAAAATGGAGGAAAAAAAGTTTGATAGGGTAGAGCAGTATCATAGGATGCTTGAAATTCATGATTTTTTTGAAGAGATGATAAAAAATAATAAGATAGAAAAACTAGTCATGGAGAGATATTTTATTACTGACTTTAATAAAAAAAATGCAGAGTTTCTTTATGGTATGAGGGGAGTGGTTATGACTCTTGCTATGAAAAATTGAATTGAAATTTTTGAATATACCCCACAAGAACTCAAAAAAAATATTACCTGAAATCCAAAAGCAGATAAGCAAACAGTACAGAGATTTATCACCAAAATCTACAAACTCGAAGATATCCCAGAATTTCATGATGCAGCTGATGCACTATGATTCGCATTTTTAGGGACAAGGAAGTAATTCGGACTTGTCATTCTGAGGGAGTAGAACGACCGAAGAATCTTAAATTAGATTCTTCACTTCGTTCAGAACGACTTTTCCTAATCAATCCCACTCAATCTCTCAATACCATTTTCAGTAATTACTACCATATATTCCCATTGAGCTCAAAGGTCTCATTTTTTACAATACAAATTCCAATCATTATTTCATTTATACATTACATCATCACTTTTTACTGCTGTAATAGGCTCAAAGCAGACAACCATTCATGGTACAAACTGAATTTTTTTTGTGTCTGGGTGAGGATAATTGTATATATATGGCCTTTCATGTCATTTAATACCAACTCAATGTCCTGTTAATGTCTTGATTACATTAAATCAGTCATTTGTGACTACATTATAAACTTCTCTAGAAAAATCATATACGTATTTTCATGGTCAAACTACATTAAATCCAGCATCAAGTGCCTTTTTTGTCGTATCAATTAAATCTTGAGCAAGAGGATTTGTCATCTCTCCTCAGATTACGATGGAGAAAGCACTATCAGACACAAATTTATTATGAGTCACTCAAGTATCTACTTTCAAAAGATCTCAATTTTTCAATACATAATCATCAGGGATTCCATGGACTACACAATCATTTACAGATAGACATAAATTTGCTGGGAATCAGTCAAATCACTTAAATGTTCATTTTACATTATTTTTGTCCATAAATTCTTGAGCTAAATCTTCAAGTTCAATCAGACTAACTCATGCTTTACAATTTTCTCTCATCAAATAGAGGAGTTCGTTCAAATATTTTCCAGCTTCACGAATTCACTCAATTTGTTGCTTGTTTTTGATAATTATTCAATCATGTGCAGACATTTCCAAATCAAATAACAATATAAATCATAAATGTTGTGCCCCTTTTAGAAAGGGGCTCCCCCGCAGTATTGCGGGGGTGGGGATTTTTACACTAGAAAAATCTAAAAATCCTCCGACTTCGCTTCGCTCAGCCACCTCCTTCCAATGAAGGAGGACAATCTATTATTTTCCAGAAGATCAAAATCATCATTCATTTCTATCCGTTTCGTCCAAATTTTCAACCTCAATTCGATTTACATAGTGACATTTTTCGATAATCAATTGAGCAATTTTATCTCATTTTTTCACTTCAAAATCCTCTTGCCCAAAATTTATCAAAATAACTCATATATCTCATCTATATCCACTATCCACAACTCACGCCAAAACATCAATTCAATATTTATATGCTAAACCACTACGAGGGGCTATCCTTGCATAAAATCATTCTGGTACTGCGCAAGAAATATTTGTTTTAAATAACTTTCTTTCACCAACTTTCAAAACATAGTCCTCAGTAGAAAATAAATCATATCAAGCATCTGTTGATGTGTTTTGTTGAGGCTCAATTGCAATATTTGATAATTTCTTAAATTTTATTTCCATCAATATTTAATACAAAATAAACTAAACTAGCGACCAGCGACTAGAGATTAGTGACTATTTTATAAATCAACTTCATTCCAATTATAAATTCTCTTAATATTTTCTGGTAAATTTTCACATTGATTTCGTGGCTTATCAAACAAAAAACACTTTATTCATTGATTTGCACAGTCTATGCATGTCTCTAGATTATCTTCTATGATTATACCTGCTCATATTTCTTTGCATATATCAGATTTTTTCTTTTCCCATTTTGTGAAAAAATTTGCAAATATTACTTTTTCAAAACATCAATAAAAATGCTTATTTAACCACAATAAAGTCGCAGGTTTCAAAATTGAAAGTCTAGCAGTAATAGCATAAAACTTATATCATTGTTCTTTTAGTTTTTTGATATTTTTTTTTGCCCATTGTACAGGTTCAATTTTGTTAAAAAGACCTGATCATAACTGAAAAGTTGCAAACATTCTGATGGCCTGCTTTTTTGATAGTCCTAGACTTTCTATATCCCAGATATTATAATTAGTTAAGTCTTCCCAAGCAATTTTGCGGTTGTTGACGATATATTTATGCTTTTTAAGCATTGACTTCAAAGTCTCAGACAATACTTCATCAATATCCACTGCTATGATTTTATTATCCATGAAAAAAAATTATTAATTAATAATTAATAATTAATAATGAAGGAAAGCCTTATAATTATTAATTCTTCATTATTAACTCTTAATTAATAATGATTCTCCAGTCTTTTTCAAATAATTCTTTATATTGTCCAATTATCCCTTTATCAATCAAAATAATTCAAATTTCTCTATTTTTATCTAAACTTGTATCCGACAAGTTCATACTTCATAGCAACAACTTTTCATTATCAACCAAAATCATTTTTGTATGATTGTAGTATTTTTTGAATTTCCTAGCAATTCATGGCCCAAAATATTCTATCAAATAGTCATTTGAATCAGTATCAGATACTATAAATCTGATATCTTCTAATTCTACTGATTTGTTTTTTAATATCTCTAAAATATCTTCATCTACAATATATTGTGTTTGTATCAATATACTTTTTTTAGCATTAGATAATAGGTTTTCAATTACAGCACGACAATTTATATTACATACAACTAAATTTGGATGAATATCATCCAATGATATTTTTTCTCAATTCCAATCTTTATCAAAGATCGTATTCAAGCTATCCCATACAGCACTGTTCTCAGAATAGAAAAAATGCTCACGATTTGAGAAAAAACTTGAATGAGTTAAATTTGCTGTCTGAATCCAAAATCATGAATCAATCAGAGCAATTTTGCTGTGAGTATACAATGTACCCATCTGCTCATCATTTCTGATTTCAAACCTAGGATAGTCAGCAAAATATTCTTCAATTTGTTTCCATGTATTTTGATATTGTTGATATTTTTTGTCTTCCATAATCATATTTATTATGACTCATTTTTCCAAAAGTTTTTTCATAATTTGTTTGATTTCTTTTTTTGTATATTCATAAGTCTGTATTTTCACTGTATCATCAGCAGACGAAAGTGACTTTGAAAAAGCATTCCAGCTATTTACAGGGGAGTGGTAAAGATTTCATGTGATATTTTCTAAATTTCCAAGCTTTTCTGCCACAATCTCTTCTACATTTTCAGAAAATCAAAAATTTCATAGTAAATTTTTGTGATAATTAATAGATAAATCTTTTGAAAAAAAAGCAATAATTATAATTAAACATATGCATATCAATACTACTTTTTCAATTGTTAATGATTTCATGCCCAGAAATTTGACAAATTTCATAAAATTAGTTATAATAGATATATGTTATTATTTTAAATAATAAAATCAACTAAATGCGTAAAAATGAAAATAAAATAAATCAAGATATTAATAATGCTGAGAACGCACTTATAAAAGCAAAAGAGTCATGACAAAAAGCATTGGAATGATGAAAAGAATTTTGAATATGAGTGAAATGAGTAGTTGTATGAACAGCAGAGGCACTATGAAATTTAATAAAAGCATGATATGAGATTTCTAGTGCTTGAGTTGTGAAAATTATAAATAAAATAAACGAGAAAAATAATTCCGATTCATCAAAAAAAGAAGAAAGTAATTCATGAGAACACGTAGAGAAAGCGTGAGAATCTTTAAAAAAAGCTTGAAAATGAGTAAAAAATTTCTGAAAATGATTGATAGATACTGTTTCATGATTTGCAAAATGAGTATGACAATGAATAAAATCATGATTTCATGTTGCTGATGCTTGAGATAAAAGATTATGAGAAAAAGTAGAAAAATCAGATATTAAAAATGAAAAATTAAAAAAAGCGACAGAAATATGAGCAAAAAATATTTTTAAAACACTATATATATGATGATTAACTACATTGCTGACATTATGATGAAAATGAATTGCCGAAAAAGTTTGAAAAGATAATGATAAAACTCAAGATAAAATTGAAGAAGTAGTAAACATAGATGAAGAAAATAGTGATAATACAATAGATATTCAAGCATTGACAGAAAATCCTTACCGAAACAATCCTGATTATTTTGATGCTACCAAGACTGTAGTAAAAGATGAACAATACAAAGATCAATGAATTACATTGATTCGTGATGTTTGAATGACCTTTTATGTCATTACGGTAGATGATATACAGTATGATGAGTATGTAGACAAAAAAGGTAAAAAAATCAAAAAAGCCAGTAGGACAAAGACAATAAATCATTTGAGAAAAAAATTGTGAGCGATACCTGAATTTGAATATTTAAATAATACCGAATATGAAGCAAAGCCAGATGATGTGACGAAAACATTTAATATGAGAACTGATTTTGAATCGTATATAAAAGATCATCCCAATACATATTATATACCAATTCCCATGAATTCAGTAGACAGGAAAATAAATGATAAAGCTTTTTATTATTATGCTAACGAATGAATTGCTGAAATCTGCAATGATAGTACTTATTGAGATTATTGGAAAAAGATTATAGAAAAAATACCCGAAGAAAAAATTTCAACTTTTATCACTGCTATAGCAAAAGTAGAAACAGGATCTACATCTGCTACCATTTGAATAGATGAATATCATCGTCGAGAGACAGGTTCACATAATTGCTACTCTTTTTGACCACATCATGTATTAATGGAATGATCAGGGAAAACTGCGTATATAAATTTAGTGAAAAATTGACATTTTAGTACAGAATGACAGACATATCACCCCAAAAATTCTACTATTTGGGTAGCATGATTTATAGCTGAAAAAAGTAATTTTAAATCCGAGAGTATGATAAAAAAGTTATCATTTTTAAATAAAAATGTAGAGGATGTGACCCCAGATGACCTCAGAGAATTTGCAAAGTTTTATAATTGAAGTAATTATGAGCAAAATGATTATCATACAAAATTTTGCAAGGCGTATAAAAATATATGTAAAAATATTTAATGTTTAAACTTTTTATTTATTAATTAATTATCAAAATGGTATTAGAATCTATTGAAAAACAAATACTTACTGTAAAGGATGTCATAAACGAAGCCCAAAAAGAAGAAGGGCAATTGCAAGAAGAAATTAATTATAAATTACCTGATAAAATTTGAGACTATGAAATTTCTACTTCATATGCTTGATTTTTAGAACCAGAAGAAAAGTGATTTGCAATAATTTTATCACATTGAGAATATGGACCTGATGATGCAAATGATGCAATTATTGTAAAATATGAAAAATGAGAATTAAAGATTAGGAATACTGTGGAAGAGCCATATTCTGACGAAATGTTTAATGAAATTGAGTTAGATCCTGATGAAATATCTCAAGTACCGGAAATTAATAAAATTAATAAATATATCAAAACTCTCTGATATGCACCATTGACAAATAAAAATGGAGCGATAAATCAGTTGTGAGAAGCAATTGATTCATTAAAAAAATAGATTATTTTTAGTGATGCAATCCAATTACAAATTCGCCTTTCACACTGAAATTACCGTTTTTTACTAATTCAATTAATTTATCTAAATCTCAATTGTAAATTTGTTCATGCATTTTACTTATTTCTCTACCAACAAAAATTTTTCAATTAAATCATAATTCTTTGAGCTCTGACAATAATTTTTCAAATCTATGCACAGATTCATAAAAAAACACAGCCTTTCATTTCATTATTCATTCTTCATTATTAATTATTAATTTCAAAGTACTTTGTCTTCATTTTTTTTGAGGTAGGAATCACAAAAATACGAAACTGCTAGTATCAAATCATGCGGAAACTACACTTGGTACCAGCGCATTAGCTCATGGTAGTACAGTGTATTTTAATCAGTTTTCATTGCAAAGTTGAATCAGAGATTTTCCAGGATCAGATAGTCATGGAGTTCATGCCTCAGAGACTACTCAAATATCATTATCTTGCATCAATTTTACATAAAAATTTAATTTTCATTTGTCAGTGAAACTTGTCAGTGAATAGAATTCTTTTGTAGAGTAATCTATCTCATACATTGAGAGTAGCTTTTTGAAAGTCCTAGTGTCTTCACATATAAATATCTTTAATTCTTTGAATAAATTCAAAGCTCTCAGAGTGATATCATCTTTGTTTCATATAGGAGTAGGTATCAAGTACAACATTTATGCTTTTAAATAAAAATAAAAAGCAATTCACAAAATTACAAACCATATAGCCACAGATCATCGGAAACTATACAAAAAATTTGATTTAATCGTTTTATGATGGAAAACTTGCATTCCAAATACCGCTCAGACAAATCATCCCATCAAAGTCAAAATTAAAAGTGTTTTTTCACTAATTCTCCATTTTTTTTTGATAGCCTTCCTTTTGTCAATTCACCGAATTACAAAAGTGATGATATTTACCAAGGCAAAGTATATTAGTATTATTTTTGAAACCATAAAAAGAAAATATGTGATATAAATTCATTCCCCAAAATTATATAATATTTACTATATAAATCAAGAAAATCATAATATCTATTCATGAGGATTTCCATATTTACTCTACATCATTACCATTTTGACATTCTCATGGAGTATAATAATTTATGTTTTTTGAAGAACATGCTACACATGAATTTCAATATGTCTTATCATCATCACCACATACTGGATCATATATCATGTTACAAGCATCAGCTTGTTTCTCTGTATCAGTGCAATAAATATTCGTATTTCAATCTGGAAATTCCACCACAATACTAGAATCTGCCACATTTATCAGACAAGATACATCTCTATCTGCAGTTTCTCACCATTTTGCATAATGTACACGACCATTTCTTACAAAATTATCTTCTGATTCTTCTTCATTTTCCCAAGTAAATGATCATTCATTGAAATTTAGGTAAAATCAAGCTCTCTCTTCACAAGCGGCGATACGACCTTCTTCACTCTTTAGATCAAATCAATTAATTTCAACATCTCATACATTTTTTGTGCCACATCATGCCAAAAATAATGTACATAATCAAAGCGATGTTAATAAAAATTTTTCAATTTTCATAATGATTTTTATTTAAATAAAACAACAGATTATTTAAATTTTTTATTTCAAAATACCAGTACATATCCTACTATTTTTGGAATTTTTTTATAAAATTATTTGGAATCCTAAAGCAAATTATATGCAAAATTCACATGACGACACCACAAGTGATGGTGATAGTTAGTCATAATCTCATAAGAAAAATATCATACTTACATCATCAAATGACTCAAATTATCACTCATGTAGCGAAAATTCATCGTATCAAAAGGTATATGATTGTGCCAATTAATTTCATTCAGTTGTATGAATTTTTTGATGGTTTTTCCATACTATGATATATTTAATGATAAAGCAATTTTCTTATTAGATATTTCTTTGCAAATTAAAAGTGAATTTTCCGTCTTTATATTAGTGAATATTATGATATAAATTAATCTGTTTAGATAATGTAAAAACTGGAATTATATTAGTATTTTACATTTAATAAATTTTTTATTTTGACCTATAATATAATTGATGACAAAATGTTTTTAGTTTAGAATTATGATTATTCTTTTCTATTGACTTTTTGTATCAAATGTATATTTTTTACATCACCAAAAAAAGTTTAATTATTGTTACTTTATAAAATGCTTGGAATAATTGCGGTGTATGCGGTTTTGCCTCATGCTAGTGCACCAATTATGCTATCATGAGAATTTCAACCAGTAATTGAAGCACCGATACAACAAGAAATTATTGTACACAATTGATATGCTTTAGATTCTGTCATACAAGATTATGCAAATTATGCATATAGTATTGGTGGAATGGATTTTGTTAAGATGATTGAGTGTGAAAATGGTAGATGGGACCCAAAAAGAGTTTCCAAAACACATGACCATTGATTATGTCAATTACATTATAGATACAATAAAAAATTTATAAATTCACCTGATTTTGCAGATCCATACAAGCAATTGGATTATTGTTATGAAAAATATAAAGTAAACCCCAAACTTTGGTATTGACCAAATAGAAAGATAGAGGGGAAAAAATGCTCAGACTATGTAAGTGATAGATTTGATGTTTTGGTCTTAAACAAATACGACAAAATAATTTCTGACAATTCCGAAAATATAAATTAAATTTATATTTTTTTTATTTTTCCAGTTTGTTTTACATTTCCGTATTTTTTTAGTATTTCAATTATTTCGATATGATTATTTTGTGTCTCATCTTTTAAAAATGTGTCAGCATGTCGAATAGCAATATTTAGATTTTCATAGTTTTTCAATATTTCTCAAATATCATACTTAGAATTTATTTTACATTTAAATTTTTTTGAAAAGAATTCAAAAAGTTGATTCAGATTAAATATTTTGTGTCAATTTAGTATTAGTTTGTTGTTTGACAGTGAAATCATATTATATTATTGAAATTGCGATAAAAATGAGTATACTAACCGTATCATAGGTTAATGGTTTTTATGTTATTCATGGGGTCCCAGTATTTTTGGGGCCCTTTCTTTATAATTCAAATTTTCTATCGCTGCTTAAATCGTATGTTTTACATACTCAATTATCTGAATATGGTGCATGAAGAATTTGAGTATCATTATCATATTCCAAATAACTCTTTCCATAAAAATGTCAGATTTTTTCAAAGGAATTTTCTCATGGAATTACAGGTAATCTATATTCTATAGCTTCAACCCGAGTTTTTTTATCTCATATGGCAACTAAAATTTCTTTCATTCAATCTCACTCATTGAAATCTTCAAAATATATTTCCACAAAAAGTCAGTCCAATAATTCATTGTAATCATCCACTATTTCATGTGTGAAATCATAAATGAAATTATATCATTGATCTCATACGACTCACAAAATCTTCGTTCAATTTGGACTATCAGGTCAGATTGCGAAATATTCTTCAGTTTCATCTCAGTTTAAATCAATACTTTTTTCTCTTGTTTCAAAATCCCTTTTCAAAGTTATATAATCAGAATAAATTCAATCATTTATTCCATAAATCATTTGACTTGGAAAATCTGGAGCGATATAATACGGATTTAATTTGCATCATGTATACATATATTCATTTACAGTATATCCAAAGAAACTTCAAGGATTTTTGCTGATATGATATGTTAAGTTACATTCATTTTCTTCATAGTTTTCTCCATCTTCTAGAGCATCATCTAGATACTTTGCTTTTACTTCAATATCTTTTTCAGAAACTTGATTTATACTATCTATTTCAAATCTAGTAGCTCTTCATTTGTTTCAAATTAAATTTGAACCGTAATAAAGGTAGGTGAAAAGTAGATATTTATCTCAACTTAAAGTTATTCAGTCTTGTATAATTTTTGTTCAATCTTTCAAGGTACTTCAAACTATATCATTCAAAATCTGGTCAATATCTGATTTTTTATAAGCGACTTTTGCTTCTTTATCTACTGAGAAAACACAATCATGCACATCTCAGTCACAAGGAATGAGTGAGTCATCTAAAATAGGGTAGTATGAATCTTCTGGAGCTCCTTCTGGATTCTCATATTTATCCATATAATTGTTATTCAAAATATTGAAAATAAAAGTTCATTTCTGTTCATCGGTGCTTAGTGGTTTATTCCAAGTGTCAGGTGAATCGTTTTCTAAATCAATCATTCATTCCAAAAGATAGGATAGTTTATCATATTCAAGTCAACTTATTTGAACTTCTTGAGAGTAGTATATTCCTTCATCATCAACAGCCGGTAGAGTAGGGGAACAACCAGGATTAAAAATTAATAATGAACAAGTAAGAATTAATAATGAAAGATTTTTTTTCATAAAAAATAGTTAGTTAATAAATAATTTCATAATAGGAAAATTTGGGTATTTTGCAATTAGTTTGTGTGTCATTCTGAGCGATAGTGGAGAATTTTATGTAATTTTTTAGATTCTTCATTTCACTTCGTTTCATTCAGAATGACATTTTTTTATACTTTAATTTCTCCAAAAACTTTTCCTAAATTTTCATGAAATAATATATCTGCGAATCTATCTTGTGGAGTAGTATCTCTATTTATGATAACTATTTTATTTCAACCATAATATTGTATCAAAGTATTAGCAGGGTAGACTGTGAGAGAAGTCCCTCAAATGATAAAAAGATCAGCATTTTTTAGTGCTATTACAGATTCTTGCCATGCTTTTGCTGGTAGCTGCTCTTCGTATAAAGTCACATCAGGTCTAAGCATTCATCAGCAATCACAAAAAGGAATATTTCATTTGAAAGTGAATAAAATATCTGGATTATATTGTTTTCAGCATTTGTCACAGTAAACTCTCTGGGTAGTCCCATGAATTTCCAATACTTTTTTGCTTCATGCTTTTTGATGCAATCAGTCTATATTTTGAGTTATCACAGCTGAAAGTTTTCAGACTTTTTCAAGCTCTGCTAAGCTTTTGTGAGTGATATTTGGCTTCACTCATCTACAGTCCATTTTTTGTCTGTAGTATTCGAAAAATACTTTTGGTTCATTGTACAGACAAGAGTGACTGAGCAAATATTCTGGTTGATATTTTTCAAATTGGACATCATGCTGATTGTAAAGTCAGTCTTTACTCCTAAAATCTGGTACTCAACTTTCTGTAGAAACTCCAGCTCATCAGAAAAAAACGATATGATTAGATCTATCTATCAAATCTTGAAATTCTTTTATTCTATCTTGAAAATCTTGATTACTCATCACAGTGTTTATTAAATAAATTTATGACTTCTATTGCTGTTTTAATTTGTATCCTATCCTTTTCTTTTTCCTCTTCTGATAGATTTTCATAAGAGACTCTTTGATTTTCAAAAGATCACTCTATTCAATTCCTTTCCAGCCATTTTTTATGAACGATATTGGACATCTCTTCAATTGTTTCTATTGTGATTTTTTCCAAGTTTAAGATTCTTTCATATACTAGATCTACTGCAACTTTTGCTGCTTCAATATTTTCATATTTCCAATTATCTGGTAAGTCTTCAAAGTCTGTGTTTGCAATATCCACTGTATCTGTTCAATGTTTTTTGTTTCGTGTCTCATCTTTTGATTTTTCTATCACTGGTTTGTATGTTCAGTCATCTTGAAGTCTATTTTTTCTCCATTCCTCATGGAAAGTTGATGCTACTTCTTGTATTATTTCAGATTTTTGTTCCATATAAATTATGATATTTTATAAAATCAGTGTGATTTTATATTATACAAAAATCTTAGAATTTCAATATTCAGGATGTCATCCTTTTAAAAGGAGGAAGACCAACGGAGTACTCAGATTGTGTAGGATCTTTACCCAGAATTACCTACGGTGTACTACTTTTGTCTGGCCACAAAAGTAGTCAAAAAGGCCTAAGAAAAAATTTTAGTCATACTTATCGTTTTCCATATTCTTGTTTTGAATACGGAGTCTGTTCCACCCAGCCTTAAGTTGGGTATTCCATATTTACAGACTGCGTATCATCTCTGACAGTAAAATTTTTTCTACTAATTTGTCGGTAAATTAACCACAAAATTTCATTGTGGGAATATGAGTCCATTCATTGATTTGTTATGAGAACGTAGGCGAGCGACCCTGTTAGGGAGCAAGCTTCGTAACTATCATCATATACCAAGCAGAACAAAATGCTGAAATTTTGTGTAAAAGCTCTTTTGGTTACTTTTGGAGCGGATAAAAGCGACTGAAAGGAGTCCCGCAAGGGCGGGGAAACACGCCGTAGGCAAAAATAGTATAAAAAAATAGATTTATTTATACACTCAAAAAACAACCTTCTTCATGAGAATTAATCACTCAAATTGCTTGGAGATAGGAGTAGATGATTACACTTCAAACGAATCTCATTCATCTTTTTTGTAAATCTTTTGAAATATTATCTGACCGTTCGTTTGTGGTTTTTCAAGTTTCATGGATGAGTTGTCAGTTTGTGAATGTCTTGAGATATTCATAGAAATTTCAAAATTCGTTTACAATATTTTTGAAAATTTTTGCATTGTTTATACTGGCTTTAATTTTGAGTCTGTTTCTGATGATTCATGGATTTTTCATTAGTTCACTAATCTTGTTTTCATCGTAATTGCAGACCTTTTCAATATCAAAATTATCATAGGCTTTTTTGAAATTTCCTCTCTTATTCAGTACACATTCCCAAGATAATCCTGCTTGAAAAGATTCCAAAATCAGCATCTCAAAAAGATATTGATCATCAAAATTTGGAATTCATCGTTCATGGTCGTGATAATCAACATAGAGTGGATTTTTCATATTACACCGAGAACATCTTTTTATCATTTTAGTAAGTTTGTTTTTCTACATCAAAGATTTGTAAACCTGAGAAATGTATATTTGTATCTATACCATATCCATCAAAATAATATTCGTTATTTTCTCAAATCGCATTTGCAAGATCTGGATTAGCATTGAAGTTCTTTAGATTCGTTTTACTGACAACACTGATAGTATAAACTTCTCTAAATCCGTTTATTCATGTCCTGTTTTCTTCGTTTTCATCTCATTTTACCAATAATATTATTTCTGAGTGTGGGATACCATTTTCGTCTGTATCAATTTCACGAATCAGTCCTCAATCAAATTCTGCTCATAGTTTAAATGCGATTCAGCGGTATGGATCATAATATATTGTATTAGTTCAATTGATGTAATTTGTTTGTAATACATCTCATAAAATGAATGCTCAATCAAATCAATCTTTTAATCCTGGATATAAGCTGAGTAAATTTTCATCGTTCATAAAGTCGTAAGATTCTTCAGTTGGTTCTCAAACGATTTCTCAATTCCTAAATTCTTGTGTATCAATAATATTTCATTTTTCGTCATATGTTGTCCAAGTTCATTCTTTTTTTCAATCAATATAAGTTCATTTTTCTCTGATTGCTCAGTTATCGTAATATGAAACGAAGTCTTCATAGTTTTCAGATTCTGGATTAATAACATCTACTAAAACAGCTTCAGCCTTATCTTTCCCAGAAACTCTACAATAATACTCATAATCAACTCATTCATAACTGACTTTTCCACTGTACAAATACCAATTATGTTCACTATTTTTTCATTCATAGAAATTTGATACATTGCCTATATATTCTCATAATTGATTTCTAACTTCATCCATACAATAAGTAGAATATTCTTTTATCCTATTTTGATTAGCAATAAACATTGTTATACAAACGATTACAGCAATCACAATTAGTGCCAAGATGCACAAAAGAATTTTTTTTCAAGTTTTCATTTTTTTGTAATATATGATATAAAATTACTATTTACCATACCAGAAATTAGACATTAGCTCAGACTTTTTCTCATTTCTCTAACAATAAATTAAGCTCCTTTGCTAAGCCTTTGGGATCTGGAATATATGTTAGTTCCAAATTTTTTTGTCAATTTTCTCAAATTGTAGAATCCGTATAAATATGGAGATTTCAATATTGAAATAATGCACTTTTGATTCATTCTTTTGAATGCTGGATCACTTTAATAGCATCTTTTGATATATTCATGGTCTTTGTCTTAAAAAATCAGTCTTGCTTGTGTGATGTGACTCCATCTCTGGTACATATATCAAAATTCATTTCATACTCTATGATCCTATACATCACCCTATTTATGATAATAATAAATATTAAATCCAAAATTAATGCTCAGATAGCTATCGCAATCTGACTAGCTCATGAACTCTTTGCTATCATAAATGGTACGATGGCATTGAATACAAATGTGAGTATATGTACGATAAAAGTAGCCAAAGTCCTTTTTAAAAATTTTTCAAAAACTTTCTGCTTCGTCTCTGCTTTTGATGCATCATCAATGTATTTTTTTTCTGATTTGACTTGATAAATTATATTTGATACAATTCAAATTATCACATATATACTCCATGTGATGCATGTATATGCATAGTAAATAGATAATATCCAAAATAACACTTTATGGTCTGTGAAAAGATGTACATATAGTACATAAAACATAGCATTCAAGATAAAAAATGAGAGAATAACCAAAAATAAAGGCCATATCAATTTAATTCGGTGTCTTTTTACCAAGATTACATTTCATTTCCCATATTTTTCTGTAGCTGATATCAATTCTTCAGCATCTATTTTTGTGTCAAAAGATTTCAAAATTTTCATATCAATTTCAGTCTATTTATAAAATGTTAACGACTACAAATTAATAATTATTTATTTTTATAAATCAAATTGAATTAAAGAATACATAACAATATTCCATATTAAAATATTTTTTTGTTAAAAAAAAGACCTTCTAAAAACTTAAGGTCTTTTTTATATTTTGATACTTTACGAGATTAGTATCATCTATCTACTACTATCCATTTACCACCATCTTCTCTTCACAAAATCCAATTATAATTTGTGTATTCTTGATCTGGATCAAATGCTCCAGCTTCTTCAGGATTTACAGGAGAATGGAAATCTGAATACATAACTAGAGATTGTGTAAATGGTGCTATAGAACTCAATTGAACATGTCATAATTCGTTTTGAGATATTTCATCTCCAGCATAATAAATTTTGTGCATTTCGCATTTTACTTGCCATTCATTATTAAATTCATTCATGATAGCAGCTATGGCTGAATCCATATCTTCTTGAGAATAAAGTTCTGAAGTTCCGTAGTCTACTTCATAATTTGTTTCAGTTGGCTCAGTATTTTCTTCTATTGTGTTGTATATGATGTCTCCTGGTTTACATTCTCCATTTTTATAAGCCCATTCTTCACAGTAAGATCCATCTTCAAACATGCAAAGTCATGCACTGTCTTCCAATTTTAAAGTACCACCATTTTCTTCACAGTAAACTGATGCAGGATTAGCAATTTTTGATTCCTGCTCTACAGGTGTGTTATTTGCCTTTTCACAACCTGCTAAAGTCAATGTTGCTACTGTCATAATAACAACCAAAGCAAATGTTCTCTTTGTCATTATAACTAATATAATTAAAAAATATAAAATACATAACTACGATATAGAGAAAAACAGTTGTTTTTCAAGCAAATTATTTAAAAATTATACTATAGAATTACGACATTTTGTATGTTTTTAATATAAAATAATTCCTTGATTTCTTAGAAAAAACGATTAATATCCAAATACTTGTTTTTATTTATTAAATTTTTTTGAATATGAAAAAAAGTATGTTTATGTTGTTTGGTTTGATGACCATGGCCTTTTTAGTAGGATGTACTACAAAAACTCCAGAAGCTGAGACTCCTGTTGAAGAAAATGTTGTTGAGGTTGAAGAAGAAAATCTTGATGTTGAATTGCCTGAATGAGCAAAGACATCTTTGACTGATGAAGAATTAGAATGATTGACTGAGACAAATTTCCCAAAATGATATACTTATACAGTATACAATATGGAGACAGAGCAATCTGATAAATGAGAGTACACATATCCAGAAGATATCTCTCATACATTATTGTTACCTATACATGCAACAATGGCAAGTAGAGAAGTTATCGCATCTGGAATTGAAGATGGAATGATTTATACTCTCACAAAAGTCACACTACAAGATGGTACAGAAGTTGAGATATTATATATCAATGATCCTGTTACACTGAATTTTGTAGCTGCAAATGTTGAAAATGGAAACGAGACAACAAATTATCAATTCGTTTACTAAAATATATTATTTAAAAAATATGGAAGACAGTCTCTCAAATGGGGCTGTTTTTTTTATTTCATATTGTGATTTTAGTTTTTTTTCTTATCTTGGAAATATGATTAACAAATTTTATCATTAAACAAATAATCATGTCTAAGACACTTATAGCTTATTACACCCTGTCTTGAATGACGAAAAAGGTTGCTGAGAAATTGGCAGATATGACAGGTTGAGATTTAAAAGAGATTCAATTAGAAAAACCTATCACAGCTCTTCAAGCCTATGCAAAATGATTTTTCATGAGAAATTCCAAAAATCCTCCAAAATTAAAAGAAGATATAGATATCTCATGATATGATATTATTTATATCTGAACTCCTATTTGGTGGTATACTACTACACCAGCAGTTAGATCTTTTTTGAAAGACAAAGATTTTTCTGGGAAGAAAGTAATCCCATTTTGTACAGATTGATGAAATTGTGGAAATTATTTCCAAGTCATGAAAGAACTACCAAAAAATGCAGAAATATGAGAATGAAAGGAGTTCCAATTTGTAGGTAGACTATCTGATTCTGATATAGAGAATATGGTAAAAGATTGGATTAAATAAAAAAGTATGGGGACACCCCATACCTATTAATTTTTTTTGAGATAACCTCTTTTTTCCAGAATCTCGCTGACAAGCTTTGCAGTATAGATTCCTATCTTGTATATCACTGTAGCAAATGCAATCAGTCTGGATTGTGACTGTGATGCTCACCAATGAGACCCTGTAATTGCTGATATCGGAATTTTCGCAAGTCTAGATCCAGTAGCAAATGATCAAGCATTTTTGGATTCAATATGGGCGACACACGAAAATTGAACTAAAGATATCCAAGAAAGGATTGATTCAAGGAAATGAAGGCATATCACAGAATATGCAGAAAGTCTCGGACTTGGAAGTACTGAATATGAATTGGTAAATATTGATGAATAAATTTTAATAGTATAAAATAGATTATGAAAAAAATCTGACTTTTGACTACTTTGTTGATTGGTAGTTTACTTCTTACAGGATGTAATAAAACAGTACAAAATCCTGAAATTATTGATGATTGTGTTACAGTAGATTGAGAAGATTCATGTGCAGTTGATATAGATGAACCAGTAGTTGAAGAACCGACTTACGAAATTTTAGAATGGACAGGATATGCTTGTTTTCAATGATGATGTGATAGTGAAACTTATTATGAAAGAGATTTAGTACAATATACAAATCCTGAACTATGATTAAGAATTACTACACCAAAATATTTGGATATCTTTGAATGTACCGATAATTCTAAAAAAGTTTTCTTTCAAAGTGGAAATACCATTTTTGCTATAGATTGTAAAAATGAAGATATACCTGTGTGAGAATTTATCACGATGTACACAAAAAATCCAGAAGAATCGTTGGAAGATATTATAAAAAACAATTACATAAATGATGGATGTATCTATACAAATTATTTGTGATGATATGGATATTATCAAGTTGATGACCCAGAAAAATGGATTTCCTGAGTCTCTGAATGAATACAGTATTTCACAACTCACAATAAAGAAGCTTGTGATTATTGGTGATATGATATCATAATGAACGAAGAAGCTGATGATACATTAATTTACGAATATTTGATAAATTCTGAGATGATTTATATATTTTATATAGAATCTGAAGATAAAACAAGATATTACAAAATTTTGCAAAAAACAAGTCCAGTATGATGAAGGACAGTTTTCTGAAAAATTGAACTTTTGAATTATAATGACAACACAAAGCAATCAGAAGATACACTTAATAACGAAAAAATAATCCACAATACCCAAGAGTGAACGATAACTTTGAATAATTGAGAAGAATCAATTACTATCATGGACAGAAATTTATGAGCAGAGATTGCTTGAACATGAGAGGAATCATACGGATATTATTTCCAATGGTGAAATAATCACTGATTTTCATTAAATTCTGAGATAAAAACATGAAAAGATTTGGTCACTAGAGATGTAGCATTACAGTATTGACCAAATAATTGGTATGATAGCGATGTGCAATTTGTAGTTATGGATAATTATGAAGAGGTAAATAGTAATATAAATAAAGGTAATTACTTTTTAGCTGCCGTAAACGATAATCTGTGGTGATGAAGTGGAGATAGTGAAATTGTGAAACACATTGGAGAATATGTCATAGATATGTTTATGTGAGATACAGGTAATCCTAGGGTAGAAAGACAATGACCATGTCCAGAATGATTTCATGTACCAAGTCTTGGTGAAGTCCATAAACTTTTGAAACTTTGGATAGATATCAGATATCCAGATGATACATGAAAACAAGAACAGATTAGATGGATGGCTATTTGAGGTGGTGGACTTCAATTTGCAAGAGAATTTAGTAATGATTTACTATTACCAATGGCATGATGAATCCGTTTTGATGGAAATGGAACACCTCATGATCAAGGACAAATATGATATTATTGGATGTCTAGTCCATGAAGATTTTTGTATTTCCATAGTTATATGATTGCAGAATCTACAGAAAGCTATCGTGCTGCGACATTCCCAGTTCGCTGTTTTAAAGATTAAAAATATATAACCATGAAAAAAATCTGACTTTTGACTACTTTATTGACTACTGTTTTGCTATTTGCAGGATGTACAAACAATGACTGTTTACCCAATAATTGGGAATTTGATAATCCTGAAATCAATAACGAATCAGAATACACTTGAAAATATCTCGCACTTTATCCATTTTGAACGGAAGTAGAGCCACAAGAACCTGATTATTCTTGGATGACCACACAGAAATTATATAATGACCCAGATATACTGAAAGATTATAAAACAAATTATTGAAAAGATTATTATTTTTTGAATGCAAAATATGAAAAATATGTTAGGTGAATCGGTACAGAAGGTCAACCAATTCCAATAGAAAATGAACAAATAACTATACAGGAATGACCTACAAAAGAACCTATTTTTTTTGATTGGACATTGTATCAAAATGTTTGGAATGATGAAGATAAGGATGAGCAATATTCCCTTTATCATTTACAATGAAGTGTATTGCTTACATGATATTTAGAGACGCATAAAGAACCTGATTGCATTTATTGTGATGAAGAAGAACAAAAAAAGGCTTGAACTGTTGAAGTTTGGAGGATATATCCAGATGATTGAAATAAATATTGATGATTTGTTTTATGATATACAAACTGAAATAATCTTGTGTCTGAATATCCATATTTAAGATATGACCAAATAAACTACTTTGCGTCATCACATTGAAGCTTTAAGCCTCATTTTGATTTAAATCTTCGTGATATAGCTAATGATTGAAAACTTCATACATTCCACGTTATATTAGACGATTGATGAGTGTCAGAACGATTTTATGATGGTTCAATGATTAGAGAACGAGATTTTATTGAATAAAAACTCTTGAAAAATCCGCATATATATATCGTTTATTAAAAATTTTTAGTCGTTTATTTGGTATAAAATGAAAAAACTAAAACGAATAATCTTGAGTATGATATTATTGGTAGCATGAATATTGATAGCACTTTTTTTAAATTGAAATATTGATATTTGACCAGTGTTTTTCATAAATAGGAGTGATAAGATCATGAAAACATATCTACCAGAGGATTTTGCAGTGAGAAAAAATAATAATCAGATAATTGCAAAAGATTGCCAGGGGGTGCTAAAAGGTACTTATGGTTGTAAACAGATTTATAGAAAAAGTGTATGTCAAAATTCAGTATGAGATTTGTTTGATGTCTGGGCTATATTTCAAAATCACAAATGAAGAATATTCCTCTCAAATTTAGCAGTAAGCCCGGCTGATAATCTATTAAGTACAATGGATAAAATAGATAATTGAGATTGGGGTAATTTTGAGATTTTAGTGTGAAGTGGATATGAATGGATTGATTGATTTTTCCACGGATGAAGTATGAAAATCCCGAATATATAGTTTATTAAAAATTTTAGTTGATTATTTGGTACAAAATGAAAAAACTCTGAAAAACAATTTTGATACTATTACTTATTGTATTTCTATTTCTCTTGTGACTATTCATTATTAGAGCTAAACAATCAAAAGAATTAAAATCGTGACTGCTGAGAGAAGATTCTAATTGAATAATTCAGCAAGTGGTTTGGGGATGAAATGATTTGTCTATCAATGTTAATTGACCACAAACAGTTCTTCGTATTCCGATTTCTTCTGTTGTACCAGAAAGATTAACTCGAGAAAGCTTTAAGTTCGAATTAAATTTATATGATGAAAATTGAAACAAATTGGATTACATAATAGACGGTATCGAAAGATGAGAGGGAGGTTGAGTTACAAGCTGAATTGTCATTCCTTTTTTTAAAGACTCTATACTTTGAATGAAAGAATTCAAAATGCCAGTATGAGCTATTTCAAGGATAAATGAAGATACTTTCCAAGTAGAATTAGAAGATTTTGATTGATATGCTGATATAGCATGAGATGATATTTGGTATAAGATATTGGGAAAATGAAAAATTGATAGTGTATATTTAGAGATTTTTCACTGAAATAATGTTAAGTTAGAATTTGCTATAATAGATGATGAGGTAATTATTGAAGATTATTGTGAATGAGCAGAATGTAAAGATTCTTATCCATGGGAAATTGAAGACCTTTATTGAACTTATAAACTAGTTTGATTTAATTATGAAATTACTGATATTCCTGCTACATTAACAATTTCAGAAAAATTAATATGAGCTAAATTCTGTAATGGTATGTGAAGTGATAATTATTCAATAGGAGATAATTATATTCATGTAAATAATATGTCTCAAACTGAAATGCTTTGTGATTCAGAAAAATTAATGGAATATGAAAGTAAATTTGATTTATCAAATGCTAAAATTAGTTTAGTAGAAAAAAACTTAAGGCTTACTACTCCAAATTGAGATATTTATGACTTCTTTAAAAATAATGAAGAATCAATAATTGAACCTGAAATTTTAGATGAAGAATGAACTACCGATATTCCATTAGATTGATTGGTTTATAGAAATGATGAATATTGATTTCAGATAAAATTTTGAAAAGAACGAAGTGGTGGAAAAATATATGATTCTTTTCGTAAATATAACATATATAATTATAATACTGATTATGATGGTTGAATAAAAAATCCTTTTATAGTCTTCACCGTACCATCTCCACGAAGAACATGAAAATTTGAAGATATAGCAGATATTATTGTGTATACATATGAAGGATACGAACAAGCAAGACAAAATCAGATGGATCCAGAGTGCCTTATGTGTTCACTTGAAGAATTTGATAAAGCAATAGTTTGAAAAAATAACAAATATTATTTCTTACTTGGAAGAAGCAATCGTTCAGATGATGAATTAAAAACAATATTTCCTTCATTAGAATGTAGAGAAGAAACAGATAGTAGTGTATACTGAACATATACATATATATATTGTGATTGAATAGAATATATTAATTGAGAGCCAAAGAAAACTTGAAAAAATTGGATTGAACAAATATTGCCAGCTGAATCATTTAGTTTCTTTGATGTATAAAATGAAAAAACTCTGATTATTCCTTTCACTGCTAGTTTGTAGTACTTTAATAGTTTGATGTAATAAGCAGGAAAATTTTTCTCAAGAAGATAGTAAAGAGTCAGTAGCACTCCTTATTGAAAATGATGAAAATCTTATTTCTCCAATAGCTTATGACGAGTCTCAGACTGCTGAAAATGTTTTGTCTATTTTATCCGCAGATCAGATTGATATTGCTTTGCAACTTATATCTGAAAATTTAGCGAAAGATGCTGTAAAAGAGGATAATATACCAGAATGGACTTACCAAGATTATTATGAGCGAGCATTAACTCAGTTTCGTTCAATAAGAAATGTGTCTTTGGAACTTTTCCAAAAAGACCTCAATGAATTGTCTGTGGACGAATATTTAGATATTTTAGATAACCATCTTTCTGAATTGTATGAAAATGCTATTACGATAGCTCCATCTGAAAAAATTAAAAATGCTGTTTGGGGTGGAAATATTGAAAATCAATCATATACTGATTCATTTAAATTAGACTTAAATCCAATAGCAATTTATTCCTGATATCGTTGGAAATTAGAAATATATTCTTGAACTGATGATAATTATGTTTATGAGATGACATACTCAACACCAGATAACCCAATTAGAGAATGAGATAGTAGTATACCACCTATTACAGTGAGCTTTTTATCCGATTATTTAGTTACAAAAGATGTCATAAATGAAAAACAAGATCAGTGAGTCTTAGAAATAAACTGATTAGACTTTCTCCATATGCTTGATAATCATATTTGAATTTGATGACCATATACGAGTTGAGTTATTGATTTAAATTGCTGGAGGTGAGATAGTCGGAAATGTGAACCATCAGAATGAAATTATCAATGTGTAGAATTTCCAACTTGATCTTGAACAGTAGTTTTGACTTGAGATGAATATGTTTGAGAAAAAGTTTATTATAACTATATAAACCATTTATCCGAGCCTATTTCTTGGCATCCATGGAGTTATACATATGCAAATAATACCTATGCTGAAGCTGGAGAATATTGCTATATAGAAATCTGAAAACCTTCAGATTTAGAACCTTTGCCTTTTAAATTTTGAAAATGATTTGAAAATGTTGTGGTAACTTTAACTAAAGATATAAATTGATGAACAGAATGTCATGATAATTTGGATTGGATTGCACATGATTATGCAATAAAAATAATAACAGATAAAATAGTGTGTGATTTATGAATTAATAATGAAGCAAAAATTCTTGAAATAAGTATTCCTGATAATTGGATTGAATAATTTAAATTTTGTCCTCCTTCACTTGAAGGAGGGGGACCGCTTGCGGTGGAGGATTTTTTAACCTAGACCCCTATTATTATATAAAAATCCCCACCCCGACAAGTCGGGGAGCCCCTTTCAGTAAAGGGGCACAATGAGAAAATTGGCTTTTTATATACTTAATTAATCAATGAAAAAAATCTGACTTTTGACCTTTCCCATTTTATCTTGCCTACTATTCGCAGGATGTACAAGTAATAGACAAGATTTACAATTAGAAAATGAATGTATTTCTTGAGAGAATTGTGAAATACAAGAGTCTGTGACACAAGAAGTTGAGCCAGATTCAATTGTAATTTATTGATGAAAAGGAACTCATGAAATCATCTGAGATAAAACAATTTATTATAATGAGAAATATTGAATCACATTGAGGGTTTGAGAAAAATTTAATGGATGAATTATATTAGAATCTGATAATGATAGCTACTATACAATTGACGAAAACACATATACATCTCATGATATTCATTTTATGCTAAAAGATGATAATGCAGAAGATGGTTATTTACCTGCTTTTTTGATAACAGTCATTGATAATGATAATGTCTCTTCATGGGATAATGACTGGAAAAAATCAATAATTGGGCAAAATGATAAATATACCTTTATAAAAAGTTCAACTGATGATCAACGATATACGGATTTACACATATTTGATATAAGTAATATTGAGAAAAATTGGGAGAATCAATGTATATCTGGTCTACATGATTGGTTGAAAAATATGGAACCTAATTGAGTTTTTTCAGAAATAGTATGGAATAATGATAATTGGGAAAATGCTTTCAAAGTAGACTGAATGAATATGAAAACCAAAAGCTGAATAATGTATTACACTAATGACAATACAAAACGAAAATTGGATTTCCAATGTCGGGCAGAAGTTGAAGCTGCTAGCACTTCCACATCTTTTTGAAATGTAGAATTTGTTGAATAACTATTTACCCCTATTTGAATATTTTACATGTAATTATTTGTTATGAAAAAAATCTGAATTTTAAGTCTATTATGAATCTGTTTACTTTTCACAGGTTGCTTTAATAACAGACAAGATTTACCAAAAAATACGATAATTTTCAGTGAAACAGAAATAGACTGACATTGGGCAATTGAAAATGATTGAAAATATTATTTTGCATACAGCACAATAAAACCAAAATGAGTTATTTGAGATTTTAATTATGCTTTTTGAGATTGTTTATGATATGTGTGAGATGATAGTAATGATAGAATTTATGAATTAAGTGGTGAATCTAGTGATGAATGGTTGATAAAATATTATGTCAATGGAGAAATGGAAACACCGACTATTTTGAGAGGAATCACTATAAAAGATGAAAAGTATATCCCAGAAAGTGTTGAATGAGCACCTGAAGAAGATACACCAGAAGTCATATCATGAAATGGTGAAGAAAACATTTTAGTTCTTGAAGATGAAAATATGAAAACAGACAGTATTATAAATTTAAAGATTTGAAATGCAGCTTTTGATGTACATTTGGAGGAAAATTCAGCTACTAAAGCTTTGGTTGAAAAACTACATGAATGAGATATAGTGGTAAATACACATGAATACTGATGATTTGAAAAAGTAGGAAATTTAGGATTTGATTTACCTAGAACAGATAAACAAATCACAACTGAACCAGGAGATTTAGTTTTGTATCAATGAAATCAAGTCTCACTATTCTACAATAGTAATTCGTGGTCATATACCAGACTCTGAAAAGTCCAAATGAATTCAGAAGAAGATTTGGAAAAAATTTTGTGAGATTGAGATGTATCACTGGTATTCTCATTGAAATAATTTTGTATAGAATGATGGATTTCATCCATCTAATTCTTGTTTATATTAAAAATATCTTATTATTTCTTACCAACAGAGAAAAGGACATAGTGATGAAATAATTCAAAAATCAAATGAACATGTTGAGAAATTAATTAATTTACTTGCTAAATTATATTACTTATGAGTCTTACTATTAATATCTATTACACAGGAACAAATGGAAATGCAAGAAAATTTGTAGAAGAAATGGTTTCTAGCTGATTAGTGGATAGAATTCGTGCTGAAGAATGAAACGAAAAATATGAATATTTCTTCCCTATGGAAGACAAAGAAACTGTATTGTTGATTGATAGATGGAAAGATAAAGAAGCTTTGGATATCCATCATAAATCAGAAATGATGAAAGAGATAACTGAACTTCGTGACAAATATCAGCTTCATATGAAAGTAGAAATGTTTAATGAAGCTTAATTTTAAAAGTAGCATATTAAAAATGTTTAACAGACAAGATGTGATAGATTATATCAAAGAGAAATACAATGTAGAACCTGAATATTTATGGAAGAAATTTCCAAATTATATAATTTTCAGAAATCCTGAAACTAGAAAATGGTTTTGACTGATATGAGATGTGGATAATTCTAAATTACAAATATGATGAGACTGAAAAACTGATGTCCTTAATGTAAAATCCGACCCATGAATGATTCAATATCTCAAAACTCAATGATGATATCGTCCTGCATACCACATGAACAAAGAAAATCGGATTTCTCTACTTTTATGACCATTATCTACAAAAGAAGATACAATAAAAACTCTGATTGATATTAGCTATAAATTTAGCTGTAAAAATCGAAAAAAACTTTTGTGATTGAGTAAATAATCAAGAAAACAGATTATTTTCACTCCTTTACTGGAGCATATCCGTAATATCTCTTATATTCTCTGCTAAATTGAGACTGAGAATTGTATCATACCTCATTTGCAGCTTGTTTTACACTGTAATTTGCATTAATCAGTAAATTCTTCGCTTTGCTAAGGCGGAGATTTTTGATATATTGATTTGGAGAAAATCCAGTTATCGCTTTGAATTGACGATAAAAAGTCGGAATAGACATATCCATATTCTGAGCTAATCATTCAATAGAGATATCAGATTTATAATTTTTATTGATATCTTCTATCATAGTTTCAAACGGTCAGAAATTCTTGTTATTCAAAACTAAATCACAGAAACTTTTGGCATCAGATTCCTGAATCGCATAAAACATAATCTCTTTGATGATAGCTGGTCAAAGAACTTTCGCTTCATCTGGGTCCTGGCTACATTCAAGTAAACGATATACAGCATTATAAATCTTTTCACTAATATCCAACGATAAAATTCATGGTTCTAAATTATGCTTTTTCTTGGTTGGTTTATGTGAATCTTTCATCTGTTTAATCAGGTCATAGAGATCGTTTTTGTTTATATCGATATGAATTCATGCAAAAATATCTTTTCATTCGGTATCAGCTTCACAGGTTACAGAAGTCGGAATAGAAACCAGGAGAAATTTTCATTCTCAGTATTTATAAGTATGATTGTCCAGTGTAAGAGTCTTGGATCAGGAAGTAATAAAAATCATACTTGGCTGATAAAGGATAGGCTCAGATTTCTGAGGTTGAGTATTTTTGAATGTAAAAACTCATGGAATATCCAAGTGTTTTATTCCATCTCATGGTTGGATTTCTACAATTTTTCTGGTAAGTTTATCCATGATTAATAATTCTTAAAATAAAATCTCCCGGCCTTCGGCCACCCTCTTTAAAAAGAGGGAAAGATTTTGCTCCTTTTTAAAGGAGCTCCCCGATTTATCGGGGTGAGGATTTAAATCCCCCTGTCGCTATGCTCCTTCCCCCTTAATAAGGGGGACTAAATATATTATATATGATAAAATTATATATGATAAAATTATATATAAAAAATAGTTATAAAATCAACATTTTATCTTAATTTGATAATTTTGTGCATAATTTGATAAAAATAGGTATAGATTTTTTTTGATTTGTGATTATTATACAATTACTATATTTTATCATTTATCCATGAAACCTATGCAACAACTTACTCTTACACAAGAATGGGATAAAACTTTCCCAAAATCTGACAAAGTAAATCATAGAAAAGTTACATTTCACAATAGATTCTGAATTACTCTAGCTGCTGATTTGTACGAGCCAAAAGATGCTCAGTGAAAACTGCCAGCAATTGCAGTTAGTGGACCATTTGGTGCTGTAAAAGAACAATGTAGTGGACTTTATGCACAAATAATGGCAGAAAGATGATTCCTCACTATCGCATTTGATCCATCTTATACATGAGAATCTGGAGGTGAACCAAGATATGTAGCATCTCCTGATATTAATACTGAAGATTTTCAGGCTGCTGTAGATTTTCTATCAGTTCAAGATAATGTGGATCCAGAAAAGATAGGAATAATCTGAATTTGTGGACGAGGTTGATTAGCTCTGAATGTGGCTAGTATAGATACTAGAATCAAGGCTACAGTTTGTATGACAATGTACAATATGTCTAGGGTTAATCATAATGGATACTTTGATGCAACTTCAGAGGATGATTTATATGAAATGAAAAAAAATCTGAATGCTCAGAGAATAGAAGATTATAAATCTTGAGAAGCAAAACTGTGATGATGAGTAGTTGATCCACTTCCAGACGATGCTCCATTCTTTGTAAAAGATTATTATGATTATTACAAAACTCCTCGTGGATATCACCCAAGAAGTCTCAATTCAAATGGATGATGGAATATGACTTCTTCATTATCATTTATCAATACTCCACAGCATTCATTTACGAAAGAAATCAGAAATGCCGTATTGATTATCCACTGAGAAAAAGCTCATTCATGCTATTTCTCAAAAGATGCTTATGCTGATATGACTAAAGACTGAAAATATAATGATAATAAAGAATTGATAATAATTCCAGATGCAGTTCATACAGACCTTTATGATAATCTGAATGTTATTCCTTTTGATAAAATTGAAAGTTTTATGAGAGAATATTTGAAATAATTTGGAATAAAAAAAAGAAAAAGCTGACTTCTAATGAGGTTGGCTTTTTTTGAGTTGTAGATGTAGTGTTCATATCTCCTAAATCATTATGTAAAAATGTTAGTTTTATCATTAGATTTTTGAATAAAACAAAAACCCTATAGCACACTTTATGAGGGCCTCTGGAACCCTGTACTATAAGGAATTACTTTGTCGTTAATACGATAATTGTTTCTTTTAGAAATGTAACTTTTTTACTGCTCTATTACAGCATCATTAGCAGTATATTGAGTTAATGAATTTTCTTTAACTTGGATACATACATAACTTATTCAGCTATCACTAGCAGCAGAGAATTGTCTTTTACCATTTGGTGATATTCTAATAATATCTCATTTCTTGATTTCTACATCTTCTCAGTCAATAGATAAGTTTCCGCGACCATCTAATATAATATAGATTTCTTCGTTTTCTTTATGAGAGTGAACAAAAGGAACATTAGCTCATGCAGGTAGGTTGTTGACACTAAGTTCTGCTCATGTTAGTCCTAAAGTTTCATGAAATTCTGTTCTTGCTCCGTCAGCAGTTGCAATTGAATAATTTTTCATCATTTATTAATTTATTAATTAAAATCACTTTATTTTTTATAGTGAATATATAATATATAGTTATTAGTAGGTTTAAATCAATAGGTGGAAGTAAATCTACTTACTTTTTAGAAAGTACTTTAATATGATGGAAGAAAAAGAAATAATAGCATGGTCAAATGAGTGTCCTTTATATCAGCTTTTTGATCTTTTTGGTAAGAAATGGACTTTGCATATTTTCCAGTCACTGTATTTGTGAATATCTACATTTTCATGATTAATGAGAAGATTGCCTCAGATTAATTCAAAAGTCTTAGCTGAAAGGTTAGATTTATTGGTAGAATTATGATATGTAGAAAGAGTTGTATCACAAAATAAACCATTAAAGATTAATTATTATTTAAGTAATGATTGAAAGGAATTATATTCTCATTTAGATAATCTTACTAAATGGGTTTTGAATTGAAATTAAAATAGAGTTTCTAATATTTTAATTCATGTACAAATAAAAATGACTAAACTAAAAACCAAAAAAAGTATCGTGATTTACTTTTCTAGAGCCGATGAAAATTATGCAGTATGATATATCGAGAAATAAAATACAGAAGTTATCGCTGAATATATCCAAGAATTAATATGAGCAGATTTATTCAAAGTAGAGAGAAAAAAGTCTTTATGTTTACTATGCG
>Ga0247608_10000522_pt1 | contig 61457 bp, 60 predicted proteins | sample 176DNAGHGlowgp2_FD_193490 | JGI IMG/M metagenome (GOLD analysis project Ga0247608, IMG submission 193490) | Sheep rumen microbial communities from Palmerston North, Manawatu-Wanganui, New Zealand - 1766 DNA GHGlow gp2 | ecosystem: Host-associated > Mammals > Digestive system > Stomach > Rumen ... | reverse complement strand
TTCTCGGGCGGCGGCTCCTCTGCCGTCAGTACTGACGAAGCCCGCACGGGCGTCCGTTCCATGAAGATCACCAGGACATCCGGCAACAGCGCCTCCGTTGCGCTTCATGAGATTGACGAGATCGACGACGGGATCAAACAGCACTTCTTCTATAAAACAAAACGCGGGTTCCGAATCGTCTATGGATTCAAACCCGCGGGAACAGACAAATAAAATTGGAGGGCAACCTGCCCTCCCAAAACACAAAGGAGTTTCAACATGAAAATGAACTACAGCATAGCAGAGCGCAACCGCGTGGTGGAAGAGTACCTGTGGTGCATCGACGTCGTAATGGCCGCAAACCCCAAGGCCGTCCGCAGGACCCGCATGGAGCGGGAGGATGTGTATCAGCAGCTTGCGCTCCGGCTTGTGCAGGCAGTGGATCGGTTCGACCCTTCCAAAGCAGAGTTGAAAACGTATCTCTTCTCCGAGCTGAAAACGGAGCTTCTGTCCTGCGGCATGACACACGGCCGCCCAGCGATTCTGGAGCTTGACCTCGGCAATATCATCCCCTTCGAGACTGTTCGCAGGAACTGCCTCGGGATCGCGTGAGGAGGTGCCGGTATGAGATTGCGAGACAAAATACTGGCCGTCATGTCGGAGGTCAACGGAGAGCTTGCGGAGCGGCAGGAGTTGGTCGAGAGCATCGCCATTGCCCTTTTGACCCGCAGCAATCTCTTTATCCTCGGCAAACCCGGCCAGGCCAAGAGCCATTCCATCAACCTGTTCCGTCAGCGGATCACAGGCATGCGGCAGTTTGAGCGGCAGATGTCCAAGCAGGCCGACGAGGAACAGCTCTTCGGCCGAATCGACCTGTCCAGCCTGATCCCCGGCTCCGTGCCGGAAGCCGCGCTGAAAGACGATCCAGTTTATCAGAATCTCAGGGAGGATCTGAACGCGCAGCTCTGTCAGCTCAACGGAGCGGGAGACGCCGACGGCGCGTATGAACTGGTCAAACGATCTACGGACAGGCTCAACGCCTATCGCGCCGCCTTTGCCGCGCTGCATCCCAGCGAACCCACCGTACAGACCGCGGGAAAGATCCCTGAGGCGGACATTGTCTTCCTTGATGAGATCTTCAAGGCCAACGACGGCATCCTCAATTCTCTGCTGGCAGCGCTCAACGAACGGCGCTACACCAACGAGGGACATACCTACGACATCCCCGTGATCTCCTTCTTCACAGCGTCCAATGAAATCCCGAACTTCGCCGATCCTCAGGAGAAAAGTTTGGAGGCGCTGTATGACCGCCTGCAGATCAAGGTCATTACCGCGGATATTGAGGATCGTGGGAACCGGCTTTCGCTTCTCAGAAGGAAGCAGAGCGGAGTCTGCGGAAGCATCTCCGCTACGATCACGCTGGATGAGCTGCTGGCCATGCAGCAGGAGGTGAAGGCCGTCGAGGTGCCGGACAGCATCAACGAGCTGGCCGACGACATTCTCTGCGAGCTGCGCCGAAGCGGCATTACCGTATCCGACCGCAAGTATCTGAATTTCGCGCCGCTGGCCCAGGCCAAAGCCTGGCTGGAGGGGCACGGGAAGGTGCAGGCGCAGGATATGCTGGTGCTGCGGAACTATCTCTGGCAAAAGCCCGCGGATCGAACTGCTGTGGACGCCGTTCTCAACCGCCTCTGCGTCAATCCGATGCAAGCCAAGGTGGATGAAATTGCAAAAATGGCACTGGACGCGGAAGAGGATTTCCACGCCGCAAGATCGGCAGCCGCAACGCCCAGCACCGCCAACAAGGCCCTCATCAAGCTGCGCGCCGAGCTTGTGCGGCTCTACCGCAGCCAGCAGGAGCTGGCGGCAGGCGCCCAGAGCGACAGCGAGACCGCCATGGCGGCGTCGCTTCTGGACGGCCTCGAACAGATCAGCAAGAGCGCTCATGAGGAGGCGGGCTTCACCTATGCCCCTCTGGCGCAGCTGGAAGCATTACAGTAAAAAATATATTTTTAGGAGGAAAACACTATGTTGAATCACATTGTACTCATGGGAAGACTGACCCGCGACGTGGAGCTGCGCACGACGCAGGCCAACACATCGGTAGCCTCGTTCACGCTGGCCTGTGACCGCGACTTCGGTGGCAGGGACGGCGAGAAGGAAACGGATTTCATCGACTGCGTGGCCTGGCGCTCGACCGCGGACTTCGCCGCCAAGTATTTCGCCAAGGGCCGCATGGCCGTTGTCAGCGGCCGCCTGCAGATCCGCCCCTGGACGGATAAGGAGGGCAACAAGCGCTACAGCACGGAGGTCGTCGTGGACAACATGTACTTCGGCGACTCCAAGCCCGACGGCAAGAAGGGCGGCGACAGCGACGGCTTCGGTATCCCGGACGACTTCAACCCCGGCGCTTTTGAGTAAACATCAAAATCATGGCGGGGAGGCTTCGGCCTTCCCGCCTGCTGAAAACGGAGGCAGCTATGATCAATCCCTTTCACAGCTTTGAGGCGGTCATGTCCGCCTCATGGGACAGACTGCAAACCCTTGCTCGTCGGAAGGAGGAAAAGACTGACCGTGTGCTCCGCTCCACCAGGCTGGACGACAGCATCTATTCGGACATGCGGCAGGAGGATACGGAGCTGGACACGGTTGAGGCTATTGCCTCCGAAAAGCTCAAATCCTTTCCCGCGCTGTCGCAAGATATCTTTCAGAGCTTTTATTCTCTGACGCAGCGGAGAAACCCGGAGGAAAAACTCTCACCGGCGGCGAGAGAATTCAACACCCGCCTGTTGGACGGCGTGACCGAGCAGGAGGACTACCCAACGCTGAAGAATATCTGCGAGGGCCGCGAGCTGCTGGCCTACGAGGCGGCAAGCGAGTTTATCTCCCGCACGGCGGAGAATCTGGACGATCTGCTTTCGGATCTCGGTGGAGACAAGGGCTCCATGAACACGCTGGAAAAGCTGGAGAACACAGAGGAGGACGCGGCCCAAAAGCTGAGCGATCTGCTGGAGCAGGCGCCTTCGGGCAAAGCTCCGTCCGAGCCGCTGCAAAAGGAAATCCTTTCGGCGGCAAATCAGCTTGTGCGAAAGGAGCGACAGGTCGAAGCGGTGTCCAAGATCGTGGAAAACACGATGCTTCAGAAAAAGGATGAGCTGTCCGAGACCCTTTCCGCCGCCGTACATTCGGCAAAGGAGCGGGCGGAGGAAGCAAGCGCGATCCTCTCCTCCTGGAGCGACGATCCCGCGGACTGCAAGCGAACGCCAATGAACATGGATCTGCTGGCGAGAGTGCGGAAAAGCCCCGCTCTTCGGGATGTGTCCAAATACCTCGGCCGCTTCCGGGAGCTTTTATCCCAGGGACGGAAGAACGGATACGTCTACGGACGGGGCGAGACCTATTCGCTGGAGCTCGGAAATGACATCGGGCGCGCGCTGACCGCGGAGCTCTCCATGCTAGCCATGCCGCAGACGGTTCCCCTGTTTCTGCGGAAATACCAGCAGAGACAGATCAAGCAGTACCGCCGCCGCGAGCCTGTCACCAAGGGCATGGGCGACATCATCTGCTGTCTGGACGAATCCGCGTCCACCGAGGGCGATCCCGCCGCCTGGGGGAAAGCGCTGGCCATGACGCTGCTGGAGATCGCGGAGGAGGGAAAGCGCAAATTCGCGCTGATCCACTTTGCCTCCCAGTCCAGCGTCAAGGTCGATCTGTTCCTTCCGGGAGAATACGGCCAAGAGGATAAGCTGCGCGCGGCGGAGACCTTTCTCGGCGGCGGCACGAACTTTGAAACCCCGCTGACCGAGACCCTGAAGCTCATGGACGAAGGCGGCTTTGAAAACGCCGATATTGTCTTTCTGACAGACGGCGAGTGTGAGCTGCCAGAAGCCTTTGCGGAAATCTTTCGGCAAAAGCAGGCGGAGAAGAACTTTACTGTGACCGGTATCCTGCTCAACATGGGCTGCCCCGGCATGGAATTCAGCCTGACGCCCTTCTGCCAGAAAATCTACAGGACCAGCCAGCTCTGCGGCGAGGATATTGTCCGTAGCGTGATCAGCAATCTTGCCGTCTGAATATGACTTGCGGAGGAAAACACCATGTTGATATTGGAGGAACTCTGGAGCAACGATCTCCAGATGGAAAAACCGTATATCCACAACCGTCAGTATCGGGAGGCACTTGCGCGCTCCGACGAAAGCGAAAAGGCGCTGGAGAAATCCTTCAGCGAGGAGCAGCAGATGCTCTTCGAGGAATACCGGAAAGACCGGGATGAGCTCGCGCTTGTCACTGACTGCGAGACCTACATCACAGGCTTCAAGCTCGGCGCCCGGATCATGCTGGACGTGCTGACGAAGGGAGAAGTAAACAGGGTATAAAGCAAGGCCGGTGCTGCAATTTGAGCAGTACCGGCCGGCTTGCTTTATGGATGTATAACCGTAATCTTCTTAATTCCAGGAAACAACCAATTGTCTCTTCTGCGCCGCACAGTCGGTCAGATAGAGATTGATCAGCGTTTGGTCTATATCTCCGCTTTCCAGAGTCCGTGAAGATTGCAGTATTCGTATGCGGCGATAACCTCATCACCCTCTGTGAGAGCAAAGGCAGCTACAGGCTTTTCGCCGGGTTTCAGTGCTTTCCGCTGGCGGCCTTCTTTCGTTTCAAGCAGAATCCATTCAATGTAATGGGCCTCCAGCATGGGATGCTCTACAGCGCCAACAGTAACTGTGACGGTCTTACCATCAACAGCAATGACGGGCACATGCTTTTCACCGGCGGCATCCGTGGTGTTCGGAATGAGGGGTTTCATTTCCTCACCGCAGCATTGACAGCGGACGCCGGAGTCATGAACGTAGGCAATGATGTTTCCACAGTGTTCACATTTGTAAAAGGTCATCTTATTCGTCTCCTTCCGATTTGATAATCTTTATCGTTCCATTATGCAGAGATACCAGACTTAACAATAGTGGAAAAGCTGGGCTCTGCCTTTTCTCCGTGCATGTGAGCTCAAGTCACCCGGGTAACTTCATCCACGAAAAAACGTGCCTTCGGCGTAGCGCTTGCATAGCGTATACCGCTTCACCCCTTCACCAAGGGACGGGATACGTATGGCATGAAAATCTCTTTCATAATGACGCGCGAGATCGTCTGTTTTTGCCTCAAATACAACTACGCCAAGACATCCTTTGTCAATAGAATATTTGATGCCAAAGGCAATAAGAAGCTGCCCAATTCCAAAGTATTTACGATCTTCATGGGAATGCATGGTCGGATTGCTATGCAGCGCGCTTTCAGCATATACGATAATCACATGAGTTTTACGATCTTGAACCTGATATGCGCCAAGCGCAATCAGTTCCCCGTCTTCCGTTGTAACAGCATACTTGTCAATCGTTGGATCGGCAAGATGCTCAGATGACCAATCAGACTGCCATTTTGGATCTGCATGGACAGTATCAAGCTGAGTACGGGTCGCAAGTTCAATTTGAACGGGAATTTGGTCTTTGGTACTGGTGAGACTTCCATAGGAAAAAAGCCGTATGTCAAAGGACATCATCTCTCTTCCCAACTCGAGTATATCGCAAAACAGAGAAAGAAGCAATACAACAATCTTTTAGGAGGCAATCATTTACCGAATATAGGAATAATCAGGGTTCGCAGTCATGTTTTGAGCCGTACATGCAAAAAAAAGAAAGCCAAAGGACTCAATGCCTCAGGCTTTCTGTACAGGTGTAGAACCTGCCGTGCTTGTATGATCCATCCAATCACATAGTAGGATCAAACAATCTGGCGCGCATGACAGTATCACGACGCCACCTTTTACATGTTGCATTGTATTATACTCTTTGGGAAATCATTTGTCAATTGCTTTTTTACTTCATTTTTACTCCCGCAAGCAACACGCTTATCCAGTATATGCTGCTCCACCAAACCTTATACCTGCCATCCCTTGATTCATTTGACTGAATACACGTTCTTTTCCTTCACAAAGGCCTCGATATAGCCATCTGTTGAGACCTTGACCGCAAAGCCGTACTTGGATAGTTTTTTTGCCGCGGCGGTCCTGCCCCCGCCAGCAGAACCGCTGTCGTTCTGGATTATGGCACCCACCGCGCGAACTCTCCCTTTCCAGTCGACGACACAAGCTCCATCCATGGCGATTAGTTCAGCCCTGAGCTTCCTGTCTAACTTGGGAAAGGTCTCGTCACCCACCAGAGCCTTGACTACCTTCCGCTTGAGCAGGCGCATCTCAATCTCTTTCTCAAACTCCTTTTCTTCTTTTTCCTGCATTTTTCCCCGCGCTTTTTTCATCGTCTCCATGATCTTGTCGTCGGTATTAATACACAGATCATCGCAGGGATCGATGACGGCCTCCTTGCCAACTTCGGACGCAGTTAGCTCATTCCATTTTCCTTCGTTCTGAACCCAGGCGATGATGCCACCTGTATGGGAAAAGGACACGTCAAGAACAGAGGCGTATATGGACTTAAGCAGCTTTTTGCCAATTTTTTTGTTCAACTCGACAGTAATAAAGCCAGTGAAAGCCTCAAAGCTGATGTTGAGCCATTTGAGATTACGCTTGATCACTCTGACGGCCCCGCCTTTTGCCAAGACGATGTCTCCATTGTTGAGTAGAAAGACGCCTACCCTGTTGCCAGTAACATAGGTCTGAATCACCTGAGCAAAGCGATATGGTGCGTCGTTGTCCAACTTATAGCCTTTCACCCTGCCATCCTGGGTCAAGGAGAGATAGCCACAAGGCTCACAGTTCTTGTTCAGCTCAATAAGGGAATGGATGCCGTCACTAAGTGGGGCAGCATAGTCGTTCTGGAGAAAATCCAGCCACGACTTGTCTTTACCCAAGGGAATTCCGTCCTCCCGCAATGGATCGAATATGAAACCGAAACTGACCTTTTTCCCCTCATAGGTCTTCACCGCCCAAGTCTCCAAGCTGCTAACAAGCCGGATAAAACTCTCGAAATTGGACCCAGCGATGTAGCGGCAAATGCCGTTCTCGATGGCTGCATCTACAACTTTCTCATAGGTGACCTCATTGGGATAACGATTGCGAATTGTATTGTTGTCTACATAAAAGCAGGAGATCTCCAGAAAGGCATTAATGATCTCGGCACCCATATTCTTGATGAAGCCCGTCAACTCCGTAGGGACAGGGTCGATGTACACCGCGCGCTTTCCTGAAGAGAAATCGACCCGGTACTTCCCGTCTCTGCTCGCGCTCATTGTGATGCGCTCTTGACGCGCTATATCGGAAATCTGGGGATTTTCACTCTTTATCCCCAAGATCGGCAATAACTTGTCCTTGATGAAAGCCTTGAATTCGTCGAGGCCACGCTTATTCCCTTTCCATTTAATCGCCGCCCATGTGGGGATATTCTCTGCTTTTTGAGCCATGGTGTCCTCCACGCTTTGAAATAATCTTGTCATTCACTATAATTGATGTCACAACTAATGTCAAGAAGTGTTGAAAAAACACGAACAAGCCCTGTACCATGGCTAACCTATTATTCCTTCGGCATAAAGTTTGTTATTGAACGTGAGGATGGATAGAAAACCTCTCATATTGTTGGGGAGCTTGATTTCGGACTCGTTGGTATTCTCTCACGGATCGCAAAAGTGTTGACGAATACTGGGATCAGCATGTTTGCGGTTTCAACCATTAACACGGGCTATATGCTGATGGAGCGGGAAAACTATGATCGCGGTACCGTGGCTCTAAAGAGCGCGGATATCATTTTGAACGGCCAACGGCCCAGGAAATCGCGCAGGTGTAGCGTTTACACCTCCATGTGTAACACTTACACCTGTTCAAACCGCCCGGTTACATGCTACAATGGACCCGTATTTCAGGGAGATGCAAGTTAGGGCGGAGCAGGTTAGGAAATAAGACTGTCTGTAAGGAGGTGTACTGCGCCTTCGCTCAACTGGACGAACTGAATAATAATATAGGACATGGAAGATCGTAATTGCCTTCGGGCGGTTGCGGTCTTTTTTGTCCGGAAAGAGGAGCGATCATGAACGAAAGCGACAGCGTATTCACCGAACTGGAGGACGACGGCCTTGACATTGAGGCGATCTTCGGCGGTGGAGCAAGCAGCGAGAATCCCTTTGAGACCCCGGAACCCGCGCAGGAACCGACAGCCGAGAAGCAGGAGGCCCCCGCGGAGCAGAAAGCGGCGGAAACGCCCCCGCCCGCGCCGGAGAAAAAAGCGCCGAAGGCAAAGCCGGAGAAGAAGGAAGAGATTCCCGATCCGATCTCCGCCGCGATCGAGACCAAGACCCAGGAGAACACCCAGAAGGGGCTCTATGACAAGCTGCCCATCTTCTACCACAAGGGCGCGAAGGAGACCATCGAGGACACCTCCATGACCTTTGAGGAGCTCCGCATCCGCAAGTCCGAGGACTTTACAGATCTGGAGGCGGGCAAGTACGTCACCTGGAGCATCGAGTACGGCACGATCCGCAAGGATGTGAAGGACCCGGAGGGCACGACCATCGCCTCCATGAAGGAGAGCGTGGAGCGGTCCCGCGAATTCTTGGAGATGCTGAGGAAATCCAAAGACAAGAACCCGGACTGTTTCGTGAAGCCCAGAGTTACCATGAAATCGAAGGGCAACGCGGCGTACAAGGGCGTTTTCGGCAGCGCCGAGGAAGCCCGGCAGTCGGACAAAGTGATCTGCCTTTTCCCCGCGAACGACGGCAAGTTCTATGAGATGAGAAAGACAGAGCAGGGTGAGTTTATTGCCCCAAAAAACAAAGTGACTGAGTTTCAGTCGGCAAGGGCCGGGTTTATCCCGGCTCTGCCCCTGATCCCTCTGTCCCTGATCGGACAGATCATCGCCTTCTTCCGCTCCTTCATGCAGGAGCATGAGGAGTATGAGGCGCTGGCCCTGATCTACTGGGACAAGCTGGAGCAGGAGTTTTTCGCCTATGTCCCCAAGCAGACGGTACAGAAATCCCATCTGGACGCCGATCTTCGGGACTGCCCCTACGATGATGAGAGCCGCTTCATCCGTTACGCGGATATCCACAGCCACAACAGCATGGAGGCGTTCTTCTCTGCGGAGGACGACTGGGATGAGAGCGAGACGGGCCTGTATCTGGTGCTCGGCGAGCTCGACCATTTCTTCCCGGAGATCAAGGCGCGCATCTTCTGCGGCGGCAGCTTCGTCCCCATCGACCCGGCGACGGTGATCGAAGGATTGGAGCGGGAGTATCCGAAGGACTGGCATGAGCATGTTACCTGCAAGAAGAAGGCGTCCCGTCTGCCTGTCAGATGGAAGAGTATGTTTGAGGATCTGGACGATGAAATACCCAACTGACGTACCGGTCAAGATCGTGATGCTCGGCGCCGGCGGCACGGGCGGGCATATCGCCCCGCACCTCTACCGTCTGCTGTACGCGCTGGGCCGTCCCGCAAGGTTCATCCTCTGCGACGGCGACATCGTGGAGCAGAAGAATCTGATCCGGCAGAACTTTTCCCCCGCCGATCTGGGAGAGAACAAAGCCCGCGTCCTGGCGGAGCGTTACGCCTCCGTCTTCGGCATGGAGGCCGAGTATGTCCCGAACTTCGTGGAAAACCTCGAAGTGCTCAAGGCGCTCATCACGCCGAGAGAATGGCAGCTTGACCCGCATGTTTACCGCTTTGTCAAAGAGATGGTGATTTTGATCGGCGCTGTGGACAACAACAAGTCCCGGCAGCTCTGCCATCAGGCTTTTTGTCAGGCGCAGGACCTCATCTACATCGACAGCGGCAACGGCGAGTTCTCGGGCCAGGTGGTCTGCGGCGTGAGGAAAAACGGGCATACGTTTTTCAAGCCCATCGGCGGCGTACACCCGGAGCTTCTGAAGGCGACGGACAAGTTCCCTACGGAGCTCTCCTGCGCGGAAGCGGCTCAGTCCGATCCCCAGAGCATGGCGGCCAACATCACCGCGGCCACCGCCGTGGTGGATATGGTCTACAACATCCTTACCCACGGGGAGAGCCTTGTCCGGCAGACGGATTTCTCCACCAATACCGTAAGGATGCAGACCGTTCTGCAAAAACAAACCATAAAGAAAAAAGCGGCATGAAAGGAAGATCATCATGAAAACTGTATATATCCCCGCGGGAGAAACCGTAAAGTACGAATCCCTGGTGACCGAAAACCTGGTTGTGGACGGCTGCCTGAAGGTGGTCTACGGCGTCAAAGCCAAGGTCATCAGCGGCAAAGGCGTTATCAGCGCCAGCACGGTCTATGCCGATGACATCAGCATCGGAGAGATCGAGGCCGCCGCGGTCGTCTGCGTCCGCGCTGCCGCGAAGCGGATCGACGCGCCGGAGGTCTACGCCTCCGAGTCGCTGGCCGTGAGCTGCTTCCTCTCCACCGCCTATGTGGAGACGGGCAAGCTGACCGTGGCCCTGAGTGACGTGGATGAGGCCAAGGCTGACGAGATCATCCACCTGCCCCGCGTCCATACAAGCCTGCTGGGGATGCTCATTGCTTCCTTCTTTCGCTCCCTTCGCGCAAGGCTCTTCGCGAAGCCCACGGAGGGCGAGGTGCTGGACGCGGACTTTGAACCTTTCTACAGGAAAAGCGCGGTGGACGACGATCCCATGGAGCCTCCCCTTGACGAAGAGGAAACGAATCCTGCGGCAGAAGAGGAAGACGAAGAGCTCAACCGCATCGTCGGCCTCTTCAAGCTGTCGCGGGAGGCGGGCTATACCCTGCGCCTGATCCCCGGTACGCCGGAGGAAAACGCGCCCGTCTTCGACTTCGCTGCGGAAACCATCGTCCAGAAGGCCGCGTAAGGCATGGAAGCGCAGGAGAAATATTATGCCGTCGAACGGCTGGCGGAGTTCAGAAACAGCATTCTCCGGCAGTCCAAGGCGATGGTGCTGAGCCGCGCCAAGGTGGAAAAGTACCGGCGGACGGATATGGCCGCCGCGAAGGACAGTTATCTGGAACTGAAGAAAGCAAAGGGCGCTCTCGAAAAGGCGCTCTACGACGCGAGACTGCTGCTGATGGAGGTGGAGGAATACGAGCTTGCCGGTCTGGCCGGTAAGCTCGGCCGGGGCCTGTCCGGCTTTAATCTCATGAGCGCAAACTACAAAAGCGTCTATGATGTCCTGCAGGGCTTTGCCTCGCGCATCCCGGCGGGAGATACCGTGAACGCGCAGATCGTAGGACGGCTTATGAACCAGATCAAGCTTGGGTATTATCCCACGGACCCGGACAACATCGATCTGATGCTCCGCGGCGTCGCGTTTCCCGACGGCGCGACCACGAATCTGCTGGACCCCTGCTGCGGCTGCGGCAAGGCGCTCCGGCAGCTCGCCCAGGGGAACAATTGCTATACCTACGGCGTGGAGCTGGATGAGAGTCGGGCCGAGGAAGCGCAGACGCGGCTCCACCGTGTCGGCTTCGGCAGCTTCTTTCACAGCACGGTCAGCCATGAAGCCTTCCATCTGCTGTTTCTGAATCCCCCGTATCTGTCCGTATTAAACGGCAACGGCGGCAAATCCCGGCACGAGAAGCGATTCCTGATCGAGAGCATCCATACCCTCATGCTGGGTGGCCTGCTGATCTATGTGATCCCGTATTACCGCCTCACCCCGGACATCTGCCGGGTGCTGGTGGATAACTTCGACGATCTCACGGTTTGGCGCTTCACGGACGCGGAGTTCAAGCGCTTCCGTCAGGTGGCCGTCATGGGTGTCCGCAAGCGCAAGGCGGCGGAGCCCGGCGACAGTCTCTGGCTGGAACGCTTTGCCGTGAGTCCCGAAACGATCCCAAGTCTCGCCGAGCTTTCAGAGGGGCGCTATGCGCTGCCCGCCGTACAGACGGAGGTCTCTGTTTTCAAGGGCGAGATCTTCAACGAGCGGGAGCTGGAACAGCAGCTTCGCCGGTCGAACAGCTTTGAACAGCTCATGGCCCGCAGCGAGCTCGACAGCGGCGTAAAGCATCCGCTTCTGCCGCTCTCCATCGGGCAGATCGGTCTGATCGGCGGCTCCGGTATGATCAACGGCCTCATCGAGTGCGAGCATCCGCATATCATCAAGGGTCGCATCGTCAAAGTCGTCCATACGGAAAGCGAGGACAAGTTCAGCACGGAGGGAAGGCACATGGGCGCGGAGATCCGGGAGGTCGTCACAAACAAGATGATCTTCAACATTCTGACGCCCCAGGGCTTCAAGTCACTGACATAGGAGGACACTATGAAATCCAACAACCTGGCGGTCGTCGTTCCGGTCGATGAGAGACAGAACGGCGACAGCCTCAAAACACAGGTGTGGGCAACCGTGACCGGCCTGCTCACCAAGTACCTGGGCAAATACTACGGGAGCTTTTTCCCCGTACAGAAGGCCTGGGACAGCGAGATCAAAAACGCCTTCGGCATCGTTCTGGGAAGAGAAGATCCCCTGAACTTCCTCAATCTCTATGCCGAGGCCCAGCACTCGCAGCAGAAGGCCACGGACTTCCACCTCGGTTTTCTGGTCAAGGAGATTGAGAAGGCGGACACCGGCGAGCATGTTATTCCGATTGTCATCGACAAGGAAAATGAATCGCTCATGTTCCACCTGGCCTGGAAGGTGCTCGCGGAGGGCGGCATCGTGCTGCCGGATTACGGCGTGTACTACACCCAGCAGGGCAAGGCGTTTATCTCTGAAGCGGAGGAACAGCACATCATCAGCCATGTGGCGGATTACGCCATCTGCGTGGTTCGCGTCGTCGATCTGGGGGAAAGCCATGCTTGAATTTCATCCTGAGATTTTCACGGAGCTTCTCTATTCCGTCCCGGAAAAGATCCCGTACTGCGAAACGCCGCAGCACAGCGAATATCTGCAAACGGAAGTGTTCGACAGGCTGCGCAGAGGCGAGACCATCGACCTCACAAAGCTGGATCTGAACGCTTTCGACCTGTGTAATACCGCCATGGCGTGGTCGGAAGATCATTACAGGGGTATGGAACAGGGCTGGCAAAAGGGCTTCAACAAGATGCTCAAGCTCATCCATGCCTCGCCTCGGGAGAAGCGCGCTTTTTTCTGAGGGTTGCCTATGTACGACAACGATTATGAGTACGACATTCTCGGCGTCCTGAGACTGTTGCGCTTTGTGCAGATGTACAGACCGGAACGGGCGGCGCGGCTTGTCGCGGGCGAGACACAGTTTTCGACGGAACAGATTCTGGAATTCATCTACTATTCTATAGAAGAAATTTTTGATGACTGCTACTCGGAATATGATGAGATGAGCGGGTCAGAACTTATGTGTATCTATGATACTGTTTTCGATGAATATCTCGAATTCAGCGCAAAGCTCATGGAGGCGCATCCCTGTTCGGTTCAGGCTGTCAGAAGGAGATTTGAGGACATCGTCACCTTTTTCCTGGCTGACCGCAACTGCGGGATCTTTGACATGACGATCCGTTATGAAAGCAACAGCCCGCAGATTCAGCTTGAATTTGCGGAGGGATACTGGGAGCCCGGGGGATTGGTGATCGCGCTCACAGACCTGATGCACTACCTTATCCGGGAAAACGAACACATGAAACAGATCATAGAGAAGCGGTCGGACAAGATCGTTTCTCTTCCGAAACATTGTATGGAGGAGGCCGCGTAATGGCAGCGGAAAACACAGAATACGGCAACGACATCTGCCTCCGCATCTCTCCCCATTCGGGCAAGATCATTGTGGAGGAACGCAAGCGCGACGGGGCAATTTCCTTTAAGGAGATCTCTCCCGTCGACCTGTATTTCATGCTCAATGAGAGTTACAGGAACAGCGAGACGGTTGAAACCGGACTGCTCCCGGAGCATTGCCTGTCAGTCTCTATCGGGAAAGGAGAGAAGACCTTTGTGCTCTGGAATCCGGAGCTGCGGGCGGACATGACCTACGGGGATGTGGAGTACCTCAATTTCCCGATCCCCCGCCTGGTATTCGGCATTCGTCTGCTGGATACCGGCAGGGTGGCAGGCTGCTCCCTCGGCGTGGTGGCCGACGAAAAGCCGACGCCCGCCTCGCTCATGTACCACTATCCCTTTTCCAACGTCTATGAGGATTCCCGCGTATGCACGGGGAACAACGTGCTGCCGCGCTACAAAAAACAGACGGCGCTTGTAAACTTCCCCCGTTACCTGCTGGGCATCCCGGATAACGACGATATGTTTTCACCCAGTCACAACAAGCTCGGTCTGAAACACAGGGAGCTGATGGAGCATTTGAAGGACAAGGAACCGGCCTATTACTATACGGACGTCCTCATCCCCAACGGGAAAACCTTGGGAGACTTTGTGGGAGGTATCTATGGACGAAACGAAGAAAACGACGAGTGAGATCCAGGCGGCGCTGGCCATGCCCTTCGCCGCGGAGGATCTGGAATGGCGGATTCAGATGGCCTTTGAGAGCAGCATGCAGGGCATCGCGGTTCCCTATGTGACGAACCGCGCAATCCAGAACCGGCTGGATGAGGTCGTCGGCCCGCAGAACTGGTACAACGAGTACCAGCCCTGGCACGGTACCGGCAAGCGGGAGGCGCAGATCTGCGGCATCTCCATCTACTTCGAGGGCCGCGGCTTCATCACCAAATGGGACGGAGCCGAGGACTCAGATATTGAGCCGGTCAAGGGCGGACTCAGCGATTCCATGAAGCGCGCCGCCGTCCAGTGGGGCATCGGCCGCGTCCTGTACAACATGGACACGGTCTTTGTCGGGATTGAGAAGAAGGGCAAGAGCTATGTCATCAAGCCCTCCGAGCGTCCCAAGCTGGACAAGGCCTATATGGATATGCTGGCCAAGCTGAAGCTCAAACCCGCCGCGCCCGGCGGCGTGCAGTCTCTGCTCACCCCGCAGAGAGCGCCCGGCAGTACCGAGGAAAAAGCTGGGCCTGCACAGCAGACGTCTAAACCACAGGAAAAGGCAGCCGAGAAAGAAGAAAAGGGCGGCAAGGTCGTGGATCTCGCGCAGTACAGGAAAGCGCCGGAGTCTCCCGCCTGGGAATACACCGTGACGGACGTCAAGGTACAGAAAGGCATGAGCGGCGAGAACACCAGCCTCATGCTTCAGGACCCGGACGGAAAGAAGCTGCTGGCCTACACCCGCGGCACCCACCCGGAGCTCCGCATCGACGCCAGACTCTACAACGTCCGCAAGACCCTCAAGCAGAAGGACTCCGTCGTGTTCTACTATCTGGAGAGCTTCGAAATTCTGGATCAGGCCGCGTAAGCGGGAAAGGAGAAATACATGGAAAAGATCAGCGGTTTTCAGATCACGGGCCTGCGGCTGTCCGGCTTCAAGTCGTTCTCGCAGCCCACGGAACTGCGCCTCGGCAATCCCACGGTCATCACCGGCGGCAACGGCCGCGGCAAGTCCAGCATCGCGGACGCCATCGCCTACGCCGTCACCGGCCTCCCGTTCTTCGCGGAGCGAAACATCGACCGGCTGCACAGCGAGAGCGATCCGGAGCTTTTCGTCACCCTGCGCTTTGTGGATGACAAGGGCGTTTCGCACGAACTGACGCGCAGCCACAAGGGCAGCAGGACCGGGATCGTCTATGACGGTCAGGAGCTTCGCCAGCTCGATCTGACAGAGATGTTCGGCGAAAAGGACGTGTTCCTCTCCATCTTCAATCCCCTGTACTTCATTGAGGAGCTGGGCGAGGACGGGAAGAACCTCCTACAGCGTTATCTCCCGATGATCCCGCAGGATAAGGTACTCGCGGAGCTGTCCGACCCCATCCGGCAGAGACTCCCGACGGAAACGCTCATGTCCCCCGAGGGGCGCGTCAAGCAGCTTCGGAAGGAGATTCGGGAGCTGGAGAACTCCGTGATCTATCTCCAGGGGCAGCAGGACCTGGCCCTCTCCCAGCAGAAGACCGGGCAGACCAGGCGCGCGGAGCTGGAAGCAAAGCGCAGCAGCATTCAAGACGAAAAACAGGCGCTGGAGGCAAAACGCTACGCCGGGATCGACACCGCCGAGCTGGAGAGCACCCTCACCGATCTGAGCGCCCAGTACAGCGAGCTCTTCAACGACAACAGCGACGAGAGCGGGTTGAATGAGCTGGACGCGCGGCTCTATGAGCAGGCGCGAAAGCTGGCGGAACGCTCGGCAGGCGTCTATGAATCCAAGTTTACGCAGGCGATCGCGGCGGCGACCGAGCGCGTGAAAGCTCTCGGCGCGAAGTATAACGCCGAAGTCAGCGCGGGCAAGGCCATCATCCCCGGCTTCGTCTGCCCCACCTGCCGCCGCGCGGTGTCTGAGGAAGACGTACCCGTCGTGCGCAAGGCTTTCCAGCAGAGCGTCAGCGGCATCGTTGCCGAGGGCAAGGAGCAGCGCGTCCAGCTGGAGGAGCTGAAGGCGATGGACGCCCAATCTCTGGAGACCTTTCAGAAATTCAAGGAGGAGGACGTGGCAAAGCTGGAGCAGTCTGTCCGTGAGCTCACCGAGGAGCGCGGCAGGGTGTTGGAAAGCGGCAGCCGCGCCTCCGCGCAGCGCCGGAATCAGTTGGAGGAGCTTCGCGCGCGAATGCAGACGCTCACCTCCGATCTGGAGTACGGGAATCTCAGTGCTGAGGAATATGACCGGATGAAAGCCTGCGGCGAGGAGCTGCGGCAGATCGAGGCGGAGCTCTCCGCCCTGAAGAACACGGTCATCCCCTCGGAGGAGAAATTTGAGGCCAAGATCCAAGCGGCGCAAAAGCAGATCGCCGAGCAAAAAGAGGCCGTCGGCTGCCTGCTGCAGTACATCGCCAAGCGCGTGGAGCTCACCCTCGCGGAGCTGCAGATGAACCGTGTGTCCATCTCCCTCTACGACGTGGTGAAAAGCACGGGCGAGGTGAAGGACGTGTTCCGCTTCGAGTACAGAGGCCGCCGTTACGACCGGCTCTCCCTCTCGGAGAAGATCCGCGCCGGCATGGAGGTCTCCGAGCTTATGAAGCGCCTGACCGGGCGAAATTATCCCGTCTTTGTGGACAACATGGAGTCGGTGGACGATCTCAACAACGTCCGGCCTACGGGACAGGTGCTCATGGCCAAATGCGTCCGAAACGCCGATCTGAATATCCGGGCGGTGAAGCCCATTGTGACCGAAATGCCCATAGCGGCATAAGGAACGGCGCCCATGGGCCGCGCCTACAAGAAGATCCCCATCGTAGACACGGCTCACAGGTGCGGGCTCGTCCTCAATCCCCGTACCCTTCACCGGGGCGAGGTTGAGGCGAGCTGCCCCTTTTGCGGTGACCACGGTGCGGGAAGATACCATCTGTTTCTGAACACCTCCACCGATCAGTACCGCTGCGTTCTCTGCGGCGCGCACGGCAACAGCGTCACGCTGTATGCCCGTGTGAAGGGGCTGGACAATCTGGAGGCGTTTCGGGAACTGGAGGAGGGCGGCAATGTCTATCCCATGCCGAAGCAGCCCGACTCCCAATATACAGAGGCCGCGCCCCGCTCTCTTGCGGAGCGCAGCGAGATCTACACGGATATGCTGCACCTGCTGACGCTGTCCGACCGGCACCGCGAAAACCTGATTAGCCGCGGCCTTTCGGAGGAACGGATCGAACGGAACGAGTACCGGTCCATGCCGGAGACAGACGCAGGACGAAGACTTTTGGCAAGTCTGCTCAGAGGCTGCGGCCACGATTTGCAGGGCATCCCCGGTTTCCGAACCCGCTACGGCGAGTGGACGATTGCCGGGCCAAGCGGCTTCCTGGTCCCCGTCCGCAACAAGGACGGGCTGATCCAGGGCCTGAAGATCCGCCTCGACGACGAAGCCGACCCGGACCGCAAGTACCGCTGGCTCTCCAGCCGGGGCATGCCCAACGGCACACGCAGCTATTCCTGGATCCATGTGACCGGCAACACCGCAAGCAAACGGGCTTACCTGACGGAAGGCCCCCTCAAGGGCGACGTGGCGAGTTTTCTGGACAACGACGCGCTGTTCGTCTGTATCGGCGGCGTCAACGCGATCCACGGTCTCAAAGAGACGGTGAAGGAGCTCGGCGTCACGGAGCTGGTGGAGGCGATGGACATGGACCAGAACACGAATCCCCATGTCCGGAACGCGGTGCTGGCGATCCGAAAGGAGCTCGGCAGCCTGCCGAACATCCGCTATTCCAAATATGTATGGAGCCTGGCGTACAAGGGCGTGGACGATTATTACCACGCCCGCGCCGCGGCATAAGGAGAAAACATGCTTACAGATAAAGAAATGGACCGCGTCCGCGCGGTCAACCGCAGGAATGAATACTGCCTGACGCCCACCATCATGCAGAGCCTGTTTCGCAGGCATGAGGCCGCGCGAAAGAAGGGCGACCGCCACGCTATGGAGCTCATCGAGTACCGGCTGACGGACATCAATTTCCACTATGAGTGCGGCCTGCTGTGTCAGGGGCGCTATGACAAGCTGGATGAAGTGCTGAGAAACTGGTAAGGAGGATTTGAAAATGAGCGACGTTATTTCCATGAACGACATGCTGGGCGTGGCGTCCGGCGACAAGAACAACATGCTGGGCAAGCTCCTGTATTTTTCCCTCTCCGATATCCTGATCGACAAGGAGAAGCTGTCTGAGCTCTGCGCGGGCATGGGCATCTACTACGCCGGCGACCGCCGCGTCTCTGCCTCCGACGCCTTCAAGAGCGCCACCGGGGACATTAAGGAACGCATCGTGGTAAAGCACTGTGGGCAGCAGCAGATCTACCGGGTCTACTGCCGCGACAACGAGCATACCCCGCGCGTCCTGTCCAGAGAGCTGGTCAAGGAGACGCTGAACCGCGAGACCAATCAGTATGAGAAGCTGGCGAACATCAGTTTTGACAAGGAGAGCGGCCTGTTCAGCTATGACAATCTGGCCTATGACAGCGACGTGGACGCGGCCGCCTACTGCCGCCGCGCCGAGGGACTGTTCGAGCTGTATCAGGTCTGCGCCAACCGCAAGCAGATCGAGACCATCTGCCTCAACTACATCCGCGGGCTGGAGGCCACAAAGATGAGCGTCAACGGACATCTCTACTTTGTCCCCCGGCACAGCATGGAGAAGGTGGATATCTTCGAGGACTTCATGGAGGCCCTCAACAGCCTCAACAGAACGAAAGCCCGCCTCATGGCAAACTCCATCTATATCATAGACGACTTAAAGCAGCGGGATAAGATGACCGAGGAATTCTACGCCGCGGTGAAGAAGGAGATCGCGGAATACCAGGAGCGCGCGGACTACCTCATCAAGAGCGGCAGCCAAAGCCCCGCCATCTTGGAGCGCTGGGTCATGAAGATCAACGCTCTGGAGGGGAAGAAGCGCCACTATGAACAGGTGCTCCGCCGCGAGCTGGACGGACTGGACGAAGAGTTTGAGTCCCTCAAGCTCCTGTCCCAGGAGCTCTCCCTCCGCGCCAACGGCATCCGATTTCAAAGAGCAGCGTAAATAGTCTTAGCCCCTGTTGCGTTCATGCGCAGCAGGGGCTGCTTTTCAACGCAAAATATTGAAATTTTAGAAGTATATAATTATAATATATAAATATTATTTAACGCTTTTCCTGCACCAGCCGATCCACAAGTTTTTTAGGAAGATAACAAACTATCACATTTTCTCTCTATCTGATCGGTGACCGCTTTTTTGCGGTAATACCATGGATACTCTGCTATCGCCACGATTACTCGTTCTTTGCAGATCTCCACCTGAAATGGTTCTTTTCAAATACTATTTTCATAAATTGGAGGTTTAGAAGTGAACAAAACAGACCATGAACGAGTTTTACATGTTCTTAACGACTATCCCGACATGATGCGGAAGATCAGCATCCTACGTTATGAGCTTGAGCACCCGACTACTGTTACACCGGAGGATATGCTGGAGGCTATGAATTATGCTCATGGAGATGGCGGCGGGGTACCGAACGGTACTGTTTCAAACAAGACGCTTTATATTGCGATGAACTATCAGTACGCTGCAGAGCGGGCGAACTCTGAGATAAGAGGTCAAATATTGGCCCGACTTCTGCCGCTTGAGCAGAAGATCAAACGTGTGGATTACTACCTTGGGCTTCTTACAACAAATGAAGAAATGGTCTTGCGGCGTATGTATATTGAAAAACAGCGTTTGAGCGAAACGGCAGCAACTATGAACATTTCTGTCTGGACGGCGAGAAGACTTCGGGACAAGGCTGTAGAAAGGCTTGCAGAAATGGTTTCCTTTGCGGAGGGAGGTGGCTGGGAATAATCCAGCAAATATAGGGCTTGCAGAACCACTCTCTTAGTGTTGCACTATTATTGCTCTATTTTTGCCAAGAAACTCACGTCCTGTTGCTCTTGACTCCGCAATTTGTCATGTGCTATTATTAAACTGCAAATATTAAAAGATGCTCTCCGGTGCATTGTGTGCCAGAGAGCATTTTTGTTGTCGAGGTGCGAGGTGAATCTGATGATTGAAGAAAAAGTACCGATTTATTTGAAAGTAACAATGACTATCAGGGAAGCTGCCGAGTACAGCAGTATCGGCATTAACAAGATCGACAATCTGTTGAAACAACCGAATTGTCCCTTTGTTCTCTTCGTCGGCAGTCGAAAATTGGTAAAGCGCAAGGAGTTTGAAGAGTACATCCATAACAAGCTCATGATTTAGCGCCCTAACACTATTGAGAAAAAGAGCGATGTATGTTACAATGAGTCCAGTTGTATTGGACTCTTTTTTCAAATAAAAAGAGAAAGGAGTCAATGTAATGGGCAAAAATCTAAAAGGTAGAGAATGCGGAACAGGAATCTACCAGAGAAAGGACGGTCTTTACTCAGCCAGATATAATGCAAAAGACGGCTCTCGCCCTGAGAAATATTTTGAAACGCTTCCCGAAGCGCGCAACTGGCTTGCCGACGCGATCTATGAGGATAAGCATGGTCGTATTCCCAAAGCGGAGGATATGACGGTCGATCAGTGGTATCGTTTTTGGATGGACAATCTCATCTGCGATCTTGCTCCCAACACGCGGAGAAATTATTCAGAGAGATACCTTATCAATGCGCAGCCTGTCATTGGCAAAATGAAGATCGCGGATGTCAAGCCTATGCACTGCAAGGCAATACTCAACCGTATGGAACCTGTCTATGCGGGCTCCACCATACGTCAGACATATATTGCGATCGGCACGATGTTTCGTGCTGCCGTGATGAACGATATTATTGTGAAGCATCCGATGGATGGTGTCAGATACACGAAGCCCGTCCGTGCGGTAGATGACATTCATTTTCTTACCGTCGAGGAGCAGAAGCTTTTTCTTGAGGTAGCGAAGCGTTCTCATAATTATCGGCAATATGTGCTGCTGTTGGAGACCGGGCTGAGAACCGCGGAAATGATTGGCCTGACGTGGGATTCGATCAACTGGAAGAAGCGGACGCTCACAGTGAACAAATCCTTGGAATACCGCCACGGAGACGGCTACTGGCGGGCGGGGCCTCCCAAGACGAAGCACAGCTATCGTACAATCCCTCTCACGAACAGAGCCTATGAAGTTTTAAGGGCAGCGTACAATGAGCGAGAGACAAGGAAAGAATCAGAATTGCTCTCACAGGTATTGGAGTACGTCGATTTGCGAACCGGTGATACCAGATACCTCTTAATGCGGGATCTTGTGTTTATAAATTTTCGCACAGGAGAACCTGCCAAGAACAGCTCTTATGATACGCATCTTTATAAACTTTGTGACGAGGCTGGAATCGAACGGTTTTGTATGCACGCGCTCCGGCACACCTACGCAACCCGCGCGATTGAGAGTGGGATGCAGCCGAAGATACTTCAGAAATTGCTTGGTCATGCGAGCATCAAGACGACGATGGACAGGTATGTCCATGTCACAGACGATTCGCTCACAGATGCCGTGCAGGCGTATGAACAAAGCATGGCCGTTTGATTTGGCGTAAAAATGGCGTAGACGCCAAAACAGCAAAACCCGCAAACCGTTGAAAACACTGGATTTTTTGAAGGAGAAGAGGCAAAAATGAAATTAGGAATCGTGGGTCTGCCCAATGTGGGCAAGACGACGCTGTTTAACGCGCTGACCGGGTCACAGGCCGAGACGGGCAGTTACACCAACGCCGGGGCCAAGCCCAACATCGGCACCGCCAAGGTGCCGGACGAGCGACTTGACTGGCTGGCCGAATACTACCACCCGAAGAAATACACCCCCGCCACCATTGAGTTTGTGGACGTGCCGGGCGTGGCCGCCGGCGGCAAAGGCCGCGAGGTATTCCAGGCTATCCGCATGGTGGACGCGCTGGTGGAAGTCGTGCGGTGCTTTGACGACGACAGCGTTTTCCTTGAGAAGGCCGACGCCGTGCGCGATGCCGAGTCCTTCGATCTGGAGCTGATCCTGGCCGATATGGAGATCGCCGAGCGCAGGCTTGAGCGCGCGAAGAAAAACGCCAAGAGCGGCGACAAGAAGTACAAGCGCGAGGTGGAGATGTGCGAGGCGCTGATTGCCCATCTCGAAGCCGAAAAGCCCGCGCGGGAGTTTGACTTCACCGATGAGGACAGGGACATTCTGGTCGACGGCGGTCTGCTGACCGTTAAGCCCGTCATCTACGTCGCAAACCTTGACGAGGGCGGCATGTCAGATCTCGACAACAACGCAAACTTCCAGGCCCTCAAAGCCTTTGCCGAAGCCAGAGGGGCTGCGGTGCTGCCGGTGGCGGCAAAGTTTGAGGAGGACATTGCCGGCCTCGACCCCGAGGAAGCCGAGATGTTCATGGCCGACCTCGGTCTGACCGAGACCGGACTTGACCGCCTCATCAAGACCTCCTACGATCTGCTGGGCTACATCTCCTTCCTCACCGCGGGCGAGGACGACGTGCACGCCTGGACCATCGTGCGCGGCACCAAGGCCCCGAAGGCCGCGGGTAAGGTGCACACGGACATTGAGCGCGGCTTCATCCGTGCCGAGATCGTGGCCTTTGAGGATCTCAAGGCATGCGGGTCCATGGCGGCAGCCAAGGACAAGGGCCTGTTCCGTCTCGAGGGCAAGGACTATGTCATGCAGGACGGCGATGTGACCATGTTCCGTTTCAATATATAATCACGATATGTACGAATGAGCCCCGGACCGATCGGTCCGGGGCTCATTCCTTTATTGTTGAATTACTGTCTGTGGTTCAAAAATCCCTTGATGGCGCCGGCGCCGGCGTATTTGGTGCCGTCGGGCATGACCAGCGTGGGCGCCTGCTTGATGCCGTACTTCGACACCAGATCGGCGTTCTCGTCAGCCATGAGCTTGTTGTAGTGTACGCCCGCCTTATCCAGGTAGCTGCACGCAATGCGGCAGTTGGGGCAGGTGGGCGTCGCAAAGAGGATGGGCTCATTTGCCTTTTCCTCGCTCGCGGCGGCGACGGCCACGGGCTCCATCTCGGGGATGGGACTGCGCTTCTTGCCGGGACGGGGAAGCTGCTCACCCTCGGCAAGGGGGCCTTCATGGCGGAGGGTAGAGCGCTCGATCACGTACTCCTTGCGCTCCTTGTACTCCTGCGTCTTGCCCACGTTCCAGTTCTGCACCGGGCGGTAGTAGCCGGTGATGCGGCTGTAGACCTCGGCGGTCTCGCCGCATTCGGGGCAGGTGAACTGCTCGCCGGTGAGGTAGCCGTGATTCTTACAGACGGAATAGGTGGGGCTGAGGGTGTAGTAGGGCAGCTTGTAGTTCTCGGCGATCTTGCGCACGAGATTGGCAGCTGCTTTCCAGCTCGGCAGCTTCTCGCCCAGGAAGGCGTGGAAGACGGTGCCGGAGGTGTAGCGGGTCTGCAGGTCGTCCTGCACGTCCAGCGCCTCGAAGATATCCTCGGTGTAGCCCACGGGCAGGTGGCTGGAGTTGGTGTAGTACGGGGTGCCGCCGGGCTCGGCCGCGGTGATGATATCGGGATAGGTCTCCACGTCGTGCTTGGCGAGGCGGTAGGAAGTGGACTCGGCCGGGGTGGCCTCGAGGTTGTAGAGGTCGCCGTACTGCTCCTGATAGTCGCTCAGGCGTTCACGCATGTGATCGAGGACCTGCTTGGTAAACTCCTGGCATCTCGGATCAGTCATGTCGCAGCGCAGCCACTTGGCGTTCAGGCCCGCCTCGTTCATGCCCACAAGGCCGATGGTGGAGAAGTGGTTTTCAAAGGTGCCGAGGTAGTGCTTGGTGTAGGGATACAGCCCCTCGTTGAGGAGCTTGGTGATGACGGTGCGCTTGATCTTGAGGGAGCGCGCGGCCAGATCCATGAGCCTGTCGAGGCGCTTGTAGAAGTCGGCCTCGTCGCTTGCCAGATACGCAAGACGCGGCATGTTCAGCGTCACGACGCCGACGGAGCCGGTGGACTCGCCGGAGCCGAAGAAGCCGCCGGACTTTTTGCGCAGCTCTCTGAGGTCGAGGCGCAGACGGCAGCACATGGAACGCACGTCAGAGGGCTCCATGTCGGAGTTGATGTAGTTGGAGAAGTAGGGCGTGCCGTATTTCGCTGTCATCTCGAAGAGCATCTTGTTGTTCTCCGTCTCAGACCAGTCGAAATCACGGGTGATGGAATAGGTGGGGATGGGATACTGGAAGCCGCGGCCGTTGGCGTCGCCCTCGATCATGACGTCGATGAACGCCTTATTGACCATGTCCATTTCCTTCTTGCAGTCGCCGTAGGTGAAATCCATCTCCTTGCCGCCGACGATGGCGGGCAGGTCCTTCAGGTCCGCAGGGACAGTCCAGTCGAGGGTGATGTTGGAAAACGGCGCCTGGGTGCCCCAGCGGGATGGGGTATTCACGCCGAAGACGAAGGACTGGATGCACTGCTTGACTTCCTTGTAGTCGAGATTGTCGATCTTGACAAAGGGAGCGAGGTAGGTGTCGAAGGAGGAGAAGGCCTGAGCGCCGGCCCACTCGTTCTGCATGATGCCGAGGAAGTTGACCATCTGGTTGCAGAGGGTGGACAGGTGGCTTGCCGGGGAGGAGTTGATCTTGCCCGGGATGCCGAGGCCCTGCTGAATGAGCTGCTTCAGGCTCCAGCCGGCGCAGTAGCCGGTCAGCATGCTCAGGTCATGCAGATGGATGTCACAATTGCGGTGGGCGTCCGCAATCTCCTGGTCATAGACCTCGCTGAGCCAGTAGTTGGCGGTGATGGCGCCGGAGTTGGAGAGGATGAGGCCGCCGACAGAGTAGGTGACGGTGGAGTTTTCCTTCACGCGCCAGTCCTCAATGTTGAGGTACTTGTCCACGGTCTCCTTGTAGTCGAGGTAGGAGCTCTTGGTGTTTCTCAGTTTCTCGCGCTGCTTGCGGTAGAGGATGTAGGCCTTGGCCACGGTCTCATAGCCGCCGCGGGAGAGCACGGCCTCCACGCTGTCCTGGATATCCTCGACCGCGATCTTGCCGTCGCGGATCTTCGGCAGAAAGTCCGCCGATACGCGCAGGGCCAGAAAGTCGATGATGCTGTCGTTATACTCGGTGCTGGTTGCGTCGAATGCCTTTTTGATCGCATCCGCGATCTTGACAAGGTCAAAGTCGACCACCTTGCCGTCGCGTTTTACTACCTGATACATATCTTTACCCCCATATATCTCTATCTTGAAGTAGTCAATGTTTATAACTGAATCTCCGCACGCATGAAATGCGTGTCTGCAAAACACGGTTTTGCAGGAAAAGCACATGACAAGATGTGCTTTTTGGAGATACCGTTGCAACGTCGTCTCCACTTGACACAAGATGTGTGCCAGGTGCGGGCATCCGCCCGCTTACGTCCGCCGATGGCGGACGTGGAGACAAAGTTATACGCCGCGTACCTGCACGGTCGGCACAATGGGTCTTACCGCGTCGGCAAGGGCGTGCATCTCGTCGGCATCGAAGTCGGAGAGCCCGGTGCTGTCGAGGATGGCGCCGGAGTCCTTGTACTGCTGCAAATAGTATTCCTTGGCACCCTCGATCCAATGCGCGGCTTCAACAAGGCTTTCCGCCGTGTGAAGGCCCTTGACCACCGTGGTGCGAAATTCGTAATCCATGCGGCCCTCGAGCAGGAAATTTTTGGAGCGCTCAACGCCCGTAAGATCAAAATGCTCCAGCCCCGCAGTCTTCGCGTAGAGGGCAGGCGCGTTCTTGATATCCATGGCGACCCGGTCCACAAGCCCGGCCTCTGCCAGAGAGATGAGCCGATCGGGGAAGCTGCCGTTGGTATCGAGCTTTATGAGAAAGCCCAGAGCCTTGACTTCTTTGAGGAAATCGCCGATGTCGGCATGCAACAGCGGTTCGCCCCCGGTGACGGCCACGCCGTCAAGCACGCCGACACGCTTTTTGAGAAACGCGAGCACCGCGTCCTCGCTCGAGTCGTGCGCGATCTGATCGGGCAGGACCAGAGCGCTGTTGTGGCAGAAGGGGCAGCGGAAGTTGCAGCCGCCGGTAAACACCGTGCAGGCCACCTTCCCGGGATAGTCCAGCAGCGTCAGCTTCTGTAATCCGGATATCAGCATCTGTCGTCCCTCCTGTATTCAGCCTCGTTACCATAACACCGTGCTTGTGTTTTGTCAAGAGCAAAAGAGTAACAAAAGCACAAGATATAGTTTCAAGCATCGGCGGCATCCGAAAAAAGGCACAAAATATAGTGTCGGCCCGGAGGCACCCTCCGGGCTGACACCTTGGCTATTGTAGCGGATTTGTTCGACGATTTCAAGGGGCAAACGCTCCTGAAAATCATTCTTGTGAGATATGCCGATTTCTCTTGCCGGGATCGGATATACTCTTATCCATTTTCCCGGTCTTGACAAAAATCTCAGAGCTGCTGCATGACACGCATGAAGAACTCCACCGCCTTGCCGGGTATTGGCGACCACGCGCCAGCCCTCGCAGTTGGTGCGGGAGATGAGACTGGGTTCCATGCTGTGGAGGTTTGCAGGCTTTATGTCTTCGTCTCCGGTGGCGCCCTTGATATAAGCCATGGAAAGCTTGTCCCCCGGCGTGTGAGGCGCGGGCGCCTAGGCGTGCCCGCCGGCGCCGGAGATCGAGCCCTCCAGTGGATACCCAGTCCTACACAACCTGGAACAAATAAAACTTGAGATAGTCCGTCTCCGGCACGTTCCAGAGGATGGGGTGGTCCGGGGCCTGCTGGCGGGCTTCGATCTGCCGCAGCTCCACTCCGGCGTCGAGAGCTGCCGAGCGCAGCATTTTTTCAAACTGTTCCGACGGCATGAAGTGGCTGCAGGAGGCGGTGGCAAAATACCCGCCCCGCGGCAGAGCCTTTAAGGCACGAAGGTTGATCTCTTTGTACCCCTTCTCGGCATTCCTGGCCGTTTTGCGGGATTTGGTAAAGGCCGGGGGATCGAGGATGATAAAGTCGTAGTCGCCTTTTTTGATGGTCGGCAGGAGTTCAAACACGTCGGCCGCCACAAAGTCCATGCGACCGTCGAGGCCGTTTCGCTTCGCGTTGGCCTCGGCCATGGCGATTGCCGCTTCGGACACGTCCACCGCCGTCACATGCTCCGCCCCGCCTTTCGCGGCGTTTAAGGCAAAGGAGCCGGTATGGGTAAAGCAGTCGAGCACCCGGCGGCCTTTGGAGAGCCTTGCCGCCGCCCGGCGGTTATACTTCTGATCGAGGAAGAAACCGGTCTTCTGTCCGTTCTCCACATCGACCGCGTAATAAATCCCGTTTTCGCAAATCTCGGTGACGGTACTCTGCGGCACAGCCTCGCCGGGAAGCAAGTACCAGCCCTTTCCCTGTTCAAGCCCTTCGAGGGCGCGGATGGCGGCATCGTTTCGCTCAAAGATGCCGGAGATCGTCTGCCCATCCTCTCTGAGGACTTCGGCCAGCAGCGGAAAGATCACGTCCTTAAGCCGCTCCATCCCCACAGACAGGGTCTGCGTCACCAGAATGTCTGAAAACCTGTCCACCGTGAGTCCGGGGAAGCCGTCCGCCTCGCCGAAGATCACGCGGCAGCAGCCGAGATCTTCCGCGTCCAGCACGGTTTTGCGGTAGTCCCAGGCATATTGGATGCGACGCCGCCAGAACGCTTCGTCAAAGCGGTCGTTTGCGTTGCGGGACACAAGGCGCAGACCGATCTTGCTCTGACGGCTGTAAAGGCCGGTGCCGAGGTATTTGCCGCCTTCGCTCACCGCGTCCGCAAGCGCGCCGTTTTCCGGCTCTGCGCTTTTGGAAAGAATCTCTTCCGCATAGATCCAGGGGTGTCCCCCCTCGACCCAGCGCGCCCCCTTTTTTGTCACGGTAAAGAGCGGATAGTCCCGCGTCTGCTTCATAGACTTTGCCTCCGGTACATAATAATGATGTATTTTACCACAGGAACGCGTGAAAGAAAAGAGCGTTATGCCATGTTTGACTTTTCCGATTTCTGCTATATAATAAAAGAAACAACCATACACGATATCAAGATTGAAGGAGGAATTTCTATGACCCCCCATAACAGTGCCAGACCCGGCGATTTTGCCAAGACCGTCTTAATGCCCGGCGATCCGCTGCGCTCTAAATTCATTGCGGAGAACTTCCTCACCGACCCGAAGCTCGTCAACAATGTACGCGGCGTGCAGGGCTATACCGGTAAGTGGAAGGACGTGCCGGTGAGCGTGATGGCCTCCGGCATGGGCATGCCCGCCATAGGCATCTATAGCTGGGAGCTCTACAGTTCCTACAACGTGGAGAACATCATCCGCGTCGGCTCTGCCGGCGCGCTGCAGGACAACGTCAACGTCATGGACATCGTCATCGCCCAGGGCGCCTGCACCAATTCCAACTATGCCGAACATTTCAATTTCCCCGGTACCTTTGCTCCTATTGCCGACCCCAAGCTGCTCCGTTATGCGATGGACACTGCTGAGGAGCGCGGCGTTACCTGGCATGTGGGCAACATCTACTCCTCGGATAACTTCTACCACCCCAAATCCTACGACGGTACCCTCGCCGTGCGCAGAATGGGCGTTCTTGCGGTAGAGATGGAGGCAGCCGCCCTCTATGCCAACGCCGCCTATCTCGGCAAGCGGGCCCTCTGCATCTGCACCATCTCCGACCACCTTTACAAAGAAGAGGAGCTGAGCCCCGAGGAGCGCCAGACCGGCTTCAATGAGATGATTGAGATCGCCCTGGACACAGCGGTCAAAATGGAGAAATAAACAACGGAGTTTACCATGGAAAAAGCCCCCGTCTTTTTCAAGCGGATCATGCTGGGTATCCTGCTTCTGGTATTGGGCCTGACGCTGTGCATCGTTGTGCATGAAGGGCTCACAGCTCGCTCCTACGTCCTGGGGCTTGCGCTGGGTGCCCTATGGGCGGCAGGGCTGTATCTGCTCCTGCGGCGGCATGCGCTGCCCGTGCCGAAGCATGCGGCACTGTGGGCCATGGGCCTGTGCTTTGTCCTGAACCTCGCCTGGGTAATGGTCATCCGTATCGAGCCCTTCAGCGACTACGCGGAATACTGGGATGTGGCCCGCGCCCTGGCAAAGGGGACGGAGATCCCGGACGCCTGGTATGTAGCCATGTACCCGCATATCCTCGGCACCGCCACGATCCTGAGCGCACTGGTACGTGTGTTCGGGGAGTCGGTGCTTGCAGTGACGGTGTTCAACGTCGTGCTCACGACCTTGAGCTGCGGCCTTGTGTGGCTTCTCGGCAAGGAGCTTATAAGCGAGCGTGCGGCGTTTCTTGCGGCGCTTTTGTGGGCCGTGACCCCCTGCAAGCTGATGCTCGGCTCCCTCGTGTTTTCCGAGCCGATTTATACCCTTTTGATCCTGCTGTTTTTTCTGCTGTTTCTGCAGCTTGCAAAGCTTCTCAAAAGCAGGCCGCTGCCCGCGCTTGTTCTCGCGCCTGCCCTCGGACTGCTGCTCGCGGCGATCAACCTTGTGCGCCCAATCGCGCTGATCCTGGTGATCGCGGCGGCACTGTGGCTTGTGTTCCTGCGGGGAGACGAAGCGAAAAGCACCCGGCTCTGGGCTTTCTGGCTCGCGGCCTTTCTCGCGATGACGGCGGTATTCCGCGTGTCCGGAACGCTTTGGGACCGGCATGTGGAAAAGGTTCTCGGCCAGGAGATCGCATCGGTACCCTGGTATAACGTCTATGTGGGCTTCAACGAGGAGACCGGCGGCCGCTATGCCGACGCGGACATGGATCTGTTGACCGCCTATCTCAAGCAGGGCCAGAGCGCGCCCGAAGCCCAGGAGAGCATGGTCCCCCATGTCAAAGAGCGCCTCGCCTCCGGCATCAACTTTCCGCGCCTGTTTGCGGCCAAACTCTTCTCTTTCCTCGGTTCCGATCAGCTCGGAGGCTACACCTACCGCTTCACCCGCTCAGAGTGCTTTGTCAAGGTCTGCATGGGTGTGTGCAACGTGTTTTATTACGGCGTGTTTTTGACGGCCCTTGCGGGTCTGCTGCGCCTGCTCCGCTCACGGAGGCTGGACGCGGGCCTGCTGCTGCCGCTGTACTTTCTGGGCCTGACCCTGGCCCATATGCTGGTGGAGGTCGCCGACCGCTATCACTATTCCCTCATCCCCATCCTCATCATCTTTGCCGCCCTCGGCTTTGCCGGGGAGGAAAGGAGAACGCAATGAACAAGACCCCGCGACTTTTTATCGTCATCCCCTGCTATAACGAGGAGGCGGTGCTGCCCATCACGGCACCCCTGTTCTTAAACAAGATCCGGAGCCTTGCAGACCGGGGCAAGATCGCCGCCGACAGCCGCGTCCTCTTCGTAAACGACGGCAGCCGCGACCGCACCTGGGACATCATCCGCATGCTCGCCAACCAGGACGAGCGTTATATCGGCATCAGCCAGAGCCGCAACCGCGGCCACCAAAACGCAGTGCTGGCCGGACTCATGGAAGCAAAAGACAAGTGCGATATCACCATCTCCATCGACTGCGACGGGCAGGATGACATCGACGCCATGGACAAGATGGTGGACGCCTATCTTGACGGCTGCGACGTGGTGTACGGCGTGCGCTCCAGCCGCGAGACCGACACCTTCTTCAAACGATTTACCGCCGAGAGCTTTTATAAGTTCCTCGCCATGATGGGGGCGGAGGTGGTCTTCAACCACGCCGACTATCGCCTCATCTCCGCCCGTGTGCTCAAGGAGTTTGCAAATTTCAAAGAGGTCAACCTGTACCTTCGCGGCATGGTTCCGCTGGTGGGCTTCAAATCCACCACCGTCACCTACTCCCGTGCCGAGCGCATGGCGGGCGAGAGTCACTACCCGCTCAAGAAAATGATCGGCCTTGCGGTCGACGGGGTGACAAGCCTCTCCGTCAAGCCCCTGAGCATGATCTTCGGTCTCGGCTTCGTGATCGCCTTTGTGAGCTTTTTGTTCTGCATCTGGGCGCTCATCACCGCGCTGTGCGGCAAGGCTGTCCCCGGCTGGGCCAGCATGACGTGCATCATCTGCTTTGTCAGCGGCGTGCAGATCCTCTGTCTCGGCGTCATCGCCGAGTATATCGGCAAGATCTACATGGAGACCAAGCAGCGGCCTCGCTATATCATCAGCGAGCGGACCTGGGACGAAAAAGAAAAATAAATAGCACGAACGGGAGCGGTCAGAAGACCGCTCCCGCGTTTTTTATTCGTGTGCATGTCCTCTGGCCGCGCGCCGGCAGCGCTTGAGCCAGGGGGCTTTCAGGTAATAGATCAGATATGTCAGCGCCGTGACGCCCCAGGTAAAGGGGTAGCTGAAGCTCACGCCCGCAATGGTGTTCCAGTGGGGTACGACAAATACGATCCACAGCACGCGCAGAAGACACACGCCCATGAGGCTGATAACCATGGGCCAGAAGGAATCCCCCGCGCCGCGCAGAGCATTGGACAGAATGTCGATGAACACCCACACCACATAGAAGGGTGCAAAGTACCACATCATTTTCCGGGCAAGCGCGATAACCTCCGCATCGGCGGAGAACATGCGCAGCATCCAAGGCGCCAGGCTCAGGAGGATTACCGACATAGCCGCCGTCACACCGATATCCGTCAGCAGCCACTGCTTCACGCCCTTGCGCATGCGCTCATACTGGCCCGCGCCGAAGTTCTGACCCACAAAGGTGCACAGAGCGGTGCCCATGGCGTTGCTCGTGACCCAGTAGAGAGCGTCAAACTTACCGAGGGCCGTCCAGGCTGCCACGGTGACGGTGCCGAAATTGTTGACTGCAGCCTGGATGATGATGTTGGACAGGGAGTACATGGAGCCCTGCACCGCAGCCGGTACGCCAAGATACAAAATCCGCCGCAGGGAGGCGGGATAGATGCGAAGCTCCTTCACCCGAAAGCGCCAGGGGCCCTGCTGCCTGCCGAGATGCACAAGCAGCAGCACCGCGCTGAACGTGAGGGAGATCACCGTCGCCCACGCCGCGCCCGCCACACCCCAGGGCAGTACCGCCACGAACAGCAGGTCCAGCACGATGTTCAGTACACAGCACACGCCCAGAAATACCAGCGGCCAGCGGGAGTCCCCCACCGCGCGCAGGATGCCGGAGCCGATGTTGAAGATCAGCATCCCAGTGGCGCCGAGGTAGTAAAGGCGCAGGTATGCGGCGGAGTCCGCGAGGATGTCCGCCGGAGTCTTCACCACGCGCAGCGACCAGGCGGCTGACAGCCAGCCCAGCCCGGAAAGCAGCAGTCCCGCGAACATGCAGAAACACAAAATGGTATGTACTGCGCGGGACAGAGCCTTGTCGTCATGCGCGCCGTAATACTGGGAGATGACCACGGTCGCGCCGGTGCCGAGGCCGGTGAAGAAGCCGATGACCAGATTCGTGATCACCGCGGGGCTGCCGCCCACCGCCGCAAGAGCCGCCGGGCCGAGGCAGCGCCCGACCACGATGGCGTCCACCGTATTATATAATTGAAAGAACAGCATGCCGAACAGGATGGGAAAGAAGAAGCGCGTCAGCTTTCCCAGGATGCTGCCCCTTGTCAGATCGTGCATTTCGTCCATATGAGATGATCCCGCCTTTCACAAAGCGAGGGGCATTATACAGCGTACCTTATAAAAAAGCAAGACCTCAGGACGTTGTACTCTCCGTCCAGTCGCTGATGTCAATAAAAACCGTGACACGCCCGTCGGTGATGAGCTCGGCGCGCAGAGGGCACATGTCGGGTCTTGAAAACCAGACGGTGCATCTGAGCACATCGTCCGGCTCCAGCGTGACAGCGGTCTTTCCGTCCTCCTCCCAGATGCTGTCCACATGCCCCAGGCGCATGGCACGCAGCATGGCGGGAAGCGACGACATTGGCGAGAGTCCGAAGGAGTCGAGCGACCCGGTATCCAGTACCACGCTGTCATATTCGAGCGTCGAGCTGCCGGGCTTTATCCGGGCGGACACCCCGCGGATGAGCTCCGGCGCCAGCACCGTGACGCGCCCGCCTTCACTGTCTTCCTCGTAGGCAAGACCGAAGCGGGCCGTTTTGTGTTCATACTCGGCGCGTACCTGGGCCGTGAAGGAGAGACCATCGAGGCTGTTCAGGCGCTCGGCGAAGGCGCGGTAGTCCCCCTCGCGCCGGGATTTCCCGCAGCCCGTGAGCAGCAGAACACACAGGAAAATCGGAATGATAAGACGTTTCATCGTGACCTCCGCAGATTTTGATGCTTCAATCTATGCGGCGGGGCGTGAAGGCATGACAGCACAATTTCGGTTGAATAAAACCCGGTTCGGTGGTATAATGTTGTTGTAAGAGAATAGCAGCAATGACACAGGGCAATTACCATGGAGCTTTCTGAACTCAAACTGATCTGCGCAAGCAACCTCATCCGCCTGCGCACCGCCGCGAGCCTTACTCAGGCGGAGCTGGGTGCAAAACTCAACTACTCGGACAAGTCCGTCTCCAAGTGGGAGCGCGGCGAGGCTATCCCGGACGCCTGGGTGCTGACGCGCCTGGCAGAAATTTTCGGTGTGACGGTAGATTATATTCTGACCTCTCACGACGCCTGGGTCCCGCCCGTGGAGGAGGACGATCTGCCCCAGTACAGCCGCGGCATGATCTACGCGGTGGCCATCGTCGGCGTCTGGACCATGGCGCTGACGGGCTTTGTCGTGCTGTGGTGGATCGGGCACATCTACTGGCAGGCCTTTTTCGTGGGGCTCACTGCGACGGCCATCGTGTATCTGGGTCTGAGCATCTATTTCAAGCGGCTGAAAAATCTGCAGTATATGCTGGCGGCGCTGGTGCTGAGCATCTTCATTTTGATTTACGTTTTAACGCTGCCCCTCGGCAACAACTGGCAGTTGTTTCTGATTCTTATCCCTGCGGAGGCGCTGGTCTTTCTCGCCTGCAACATCCGCAGGCCAAAGCGGAAGAAACCCGCAAAGCATTGAAAAAAGCCGACTCTACGAATCGTAGAGTCGGCTTTTTCAGATTGTAGAGCGTCCCTTGCTTGCCTCTCGGGGCGTTTTTGGGTAGAATAAGCTAACCGGAAACGGATAAAAAGTGAAAGGACAATTCTCATGGCTGATTACATTTTAAGCGGCTGCTCTGCTGCCGATTTGAGTAAAGAACACTTTGAACGCATCGACGTCAAGTACATCTGCTTTCACTACATGATAGACGATGTAGTCTATCCCGACGACCTGGGCCAGACCATGTCCGCCGAGGAGTTTTACAGCCGCATGTCCAAAGGTGCGATGACCAAAACCTCCCAGATCAACATCGCCGAGTATGTGGATTACTTCAGCACCTTCTGTGAGCAAGGTAAGGATATCGTTCATGTGACCCTCTCCTCCGGCATCTCCGGCACCTATAACTCCGCGTGCAGCGCGGCCCTCATCGTCAAGGAGCGCTACCCCGAGCGCGAGATCTACGTCATCGACTCTCTGGGCGCATCCTCCGGCTACGGCCTGATACTCGACACTGCCGCCGCCATGCGCGACAGCGGCCTGAGCGCCAGGGAGCTTGCCGACTGGGTCACGGAAAACCGCCTCAAGCTGCACCACTGGTTCTTCTCCACGGACCTCTCCAGCTACGTGCGCGGCGGCCGCATTTCCAAAACGGCGGCCTTCTTCGGCGGCGTATTTGAGATCTGCCCGCTTCTGAACATGGACAACCTCGGCCGCCTGATCCCGCGCAAAAAGATTCGCACCAAGAAAAATGTCATCAAGGAAATCGTTCAGGCGATGGTCAATAACGCGCAGAATGGTACGGACTACGACGGCAAGTGCTTCATCTCCATGTCCGCCTGCCGCGAGGATGCCGAAGAGGTGGCCCGGCGCGTGGAAGAGAAGTTCCCCAAACTCAACGGCAAGGTGCTCATCAACAATATCGGCGGCCTCATCGGCGCGCACACCGGTCCCGGTACTGTTGCCCTCTTCTTCTGGGGCAGTGAGAGAGTAGATTGAACGAAAGGATCCTGTGCCGCCGGCACAGGATCCTTTCGTTCAATCGCTGTAGTTTGTATCCAGATTGATCAGGATCGTATAGCCGGGGAAGAGCGGCTGGAGCTCTGTCCGGATCGCTTCGCACAGCCCTGCCTTCTCGCGCACCGTGAAGTCCACCAGCACGTCGAAGCTCAGGGTCTTTGCCTCGTCATCGAAGTATACGCCGTGGGTGCCGAGGACACCGGGCTGCTTTGCGGCAACGGCGTTGATCTTTTCAAAGTCCTCCTGACGGTCGGTGGCGACGGCGTAGAATCCCACGGTCAGAAAGACGTGGAATCTTTCAAGCACCGCATTCTGGATGCTGCGGGTCATGGTGTGCAGGCTGCGCCCGTCCAGGGTGTCCGGCACCTCCACATGGATCGAGCCGATGGCGGTATCCGGGCCGTAGTTGTGCAAAATGAGGTCATAGGCCCCCAGCACGCCGGGCACGCCCCTGACGCAGTCGCTGATCTGGCGGGTGATCTCGCTGTCGGGACGGCTGCCGAGGATGTCGCTCATGGATTCGATGAGCATTTCAAAGCCCGCCTTGAGGATGAAACAGGAGATGACCGCACCGATGATACCGTCGAGATTGAGCTTGAAGACCAGGTTGATGACTGCACCGACGAGGGTCGAGGCGGAGATGATGGCGTCGAAGCTTGCATCCGAGCCGGAGGCAACCAGGGCCTCGGAGTTATACTTCTCGCCCTGGGCCTTGACATAGCGGCCCAGCACGAGCTTGACCACCACCGCGACCGCGACGATCACAAGTGTGACGGCGCTGTAGTCCGGGGTCTCGGGGGAGATGATCTTCTTGACCGACTCGATGAGGGACGTGGCGCCCGCAGCCAGGACGATGGCCGCGATGATAACGGCGCTGAAATACTCGATGCGCCCGTAGCCGAAGGGGTGCTTGTCATCCGGGCGGCGCTTGGCAAGCTTCACGCCGAGGATGGTGATGACCGAGCTCATGGCATCGGTGAGGTTATTCACCGCGTCGAGCACGATGGCGATGGAGTGGGAGAAGAGGCCCACCGCCGCCTTGAAGGCTGCGAGAAAGATATTTGCCACGATGCCGATGACGCTGGTGCGGGTGATCTGCTGCTCGCGGATCCTGCTGCTATCCATGATTATCCCTCCTGTGGCTTGCTTTTCAAACAGTATACCACAGCTTTTATATTTTGCACAGCTTTTCTGTGCGCTCGCTTTCGCTTGATTCTCTCAGGCGCTTATCGTATAATGCAGGGCATGAAGCTTACAAAACAAGAAAAGTGCATATTCTTTCTGCTGTTCATTCTGGGTGTGTCCGTGCGCGTGTACCGCTTCGGCGCAGTTCCCCCGGGGCTGAACCAGGACGAAGCCTTCGCCGCCTACGATGCCTGGGCTCTGCTGCACTACGGGACTGACAGCTCCCTCCATCGCTTCCCGGTCTATCTCACGGCCTGGGGCAGCGGCATGAACACGCTGGAAAGCTATCTGATGATCCCCGGCCTCGCCCTCTTTGGGGTAAAGACCTGGGTCATCCGTCTGCCGCAGCTTGTGCTGGCTATGCTTGCTCTGCCCGCTTCCTTTTCGGTGGGCCGCCGCCTGGGCGGCAATCGCGGCGGACTGTGCGCCCTTGCGGTGCTGGCGCTCTGTCCGTGGCACGTGCTGCTCAGCCGCTGGGCGCTGGAGTCGAACATGGCGCCGAACCTGCTGCTTTTAGGGCTGTGCTTTTTTCTCAAGGGCCGGGAGGACGGGCTCTTTCTGCCCCTGTCCGCCCTGTGCTACGGTCTTGCGCTCTACGCCTATTCCGCCGTCTGGCCCGTAATGCCGCTGCTGCTGGGGCTGATGCTCTGGTATGCAAAGCCGAAAGCGGACCGGTGGCTGCTGCTCTCGGGCCTGATCCTCGCGGTGCTGGCCCTGCCGCTGGTGGGCTTTTTGGCGGTCAATTACGGGCAGATTGAGGAGTTTTCCGTCGGCCCCTTCTCGGTGCCGAAGCTGGTACAGATGCGCGCGGGTGAGATCTCCCTTGCCAATATTCCGGACAACCTCCGCACCATGCTGCGTATTCTGCTCACCCAGTCCGACGGGCTCAAGTGGAACTCGCCGGGCCGCTTCGGGCTTTTTTACCCAATCGCTCTGCCCTTCGGTCTGCTGGGGATCATCGCGCTCATCAAACGGGGTTTCACCGCCCTGAGAGACAGGCGCTTTGACGCCGCCTGTCTCCTGTTTGTCTGGCTCGCTGCTGGGACGGTCCTGGCCGCGCTCATCTCCGTCAACGTAAACCGCATGAACTTTCTGCTCATGCCTGCTGCACTCACGGTGGCCCTCGGCTCGGAAACGGCACTGCGGCTTTCCCGGCGCTATGCCCGGATCATGGCTCCCCTGCTGCTCGCGGGCTTTCTCATATTCTTCGGCTTCTTCGCTCGCTTTTACTTTACGGATTACAGCACCTCCCTCAACGGGGAGTTCACCGTGGGCTGGGACGAGGCCCTGGACGCCGCTCTCTCCCATGAGGGTACCATCTACGTCACGCGGACGATCCACTATCCCAAGCTCCTGCTGCGGTCCGAAACCAGTCCCGAGGAATTTAACGCAACGGTGGAGTACGAATACTACCCCGCTCAATATCTCAGCCCCAGGCGCTTTGGGCGTTTTGTGTATGTGGAAGACGCTGCGCCCCCCTTCGATCCGAGCGGCGTGTACGTACTATGGAACGGCTCGCCGACGACGCGTTTTGAAGACGCTGGCTTCACAGTCGAGCGCCACGGCTGCTTTGAGGTCTTATATCCGTAAGTTTGAAAAAGGATGTCCCGCGTGGGACATCCCTTTTTTCATTCTTCGTATATGTCGCGCAGACGGGCGATCTCCGCCGATGTACGCGGCCGCATGGAGGGGTCTGCCTCCACGCAGCAGCAGAGTTCCACGTAAGGCCGGATGCTCACGCTGTAGGGCGTGGTTTTCTTTTCTCCCGTCAAAGGATGCCGCGGGCTTTGTTCCGGCCCTTCTCGCACTTGGCCTCGCTTAAAAGGCAGTTATGGGCGCAGCCGCCGCAGTGCAGGGAGCGCTTGGTAGCCCGCATGCGTTCGAGGGGCCGCGGCACAAGGCCGCCGCCTTCCAGCAGGTAACCCCGCATGCGCAGCACCGAACACAGCGCAGACATGGCCTGTCTGTCGCAGATCACCACACTGTCCCGCTCATCCTTTTCAAGTCCGTCGAGAAATTCCCCCGCGCGGCGGCGGGCGTCCCTGCGCGCCGCCAGCTTTCCGCGAAAGCCCGCTTGTACAGGTACGTCGTCCAGAAGCACCGTCCGAGTCGGCTCTCCGGCGAGTGTAAACAGCACCTGCGCCGTCGCAATGCTCTCCGGCCCGGTGCCGGTATAGACGCGGTAAGCCGCGGCGTTTCCCTTTTTGCTGTCCGCCGGAAGGGTACTGCCCTCGGTCTGCCGGATCAGGATGATCTTCATGGAAAGCGCTCCTTTCCGGGGCGTTTCATACTGCGCCGTTTAAGTAGTCCGCCGCGTAGCAGGCATAGAGGGCCGCCGCGACGGTGAGGGCGTCCTCGTCGATGTCAAAGTGGGAATTGTGCTGGGCGACACAGGTGTCGGGATTTGCGGGATTGGCCGAGCCGATGTAGGCGTACACCCCCGGCACGCGCAGGATGTACTCGGCGAAATCGTCCCCGCCGAGGGAGGGCAGGCGGGAGGTGATCACGTGCTCTGCTCCGAAGAGGGCAGCGGCGGTCTTCTGCGCCTCGGAAGCGGCAGTTGTGTCATTGATGAGTGCGGAGGTAAAGTCCGCCCACTCGAGCTCTGCCGTGCCGCCGTAGAGCTCCGCCGTTTGCTTTGCCAGGGCTTCGAGTCGCGCCTTCGTCGCCTTTCTCAGCTCCGGGGTCATGGTGCGGATGGTACCCTCCAGCTCCGCCTCCTGGGCAATGACATTGTAGGCCGTGCCGGCGCTGATTTTTCCGATGCCGATGAGCACGTTGTCCATGGGGCTTGTGCGCCGGGTGACGAGAGCCTGGGCACTGACCACGATCTGGCTTGCGATATAGGCTGCGTCCACCCCCAGCTCGGGTGTGGAGACGTGAGCGCCGAGACCGTGGATGCGAATACGGAACCAGTCCACGCTTGCGTTATTCGGTCCCGGCATCAGCACTACCGAGCCCACCGGCACATTCGGCGCCACATGAACACCGAAGCTGCGTCCGGCCTCGTCGATGGCGCCGCTCTTGGCGATGATCTGTCCGCCGTAACCGATCTCTTCGCCCGGCTGCCAGGTGAAGATGATCTTGCCGGAGAAGCGGCCGCGGCTGCGGCTCAGCACCCGCGCCGCCCCAATGAGGGAGGCGTTGTGCCCGTCATGCCCGCAGGCGTGCATCTTGCCGGGGGTGAGGCTCTTGTATTCCGGCGCGTTTTCCTGTGTGACGGGCAGAGCGTCGATATCCGCCCGCAGCACGATGCAGCGCCTCTCCCCGACCGCCGGGGCCGCGCCCTCAAGCTCGGCATAGACGCCGGTGCCCGCGATGCGGCGGTGCACAATGCCGAGTTTGTCAAGCTCCCGCTCGATGGCAGCCTGAGTTTTGAACTCCTCTTTCCCCAGCTCCGGGTGTTGGTGGAACCAGCGGCGAAGGTTTACGATATAATCGTGATCCTTGCGCACTTCGTTGAATAAAAACTGCTGTGTTTCGGTCATGGCGCTTTCCTTTCTGACAGACATTCAAACAGGGAGGGGCTTTGGGCCCCTCCCGTTGTTGTGTGCAAATGGAATCACTTGGTGCCGGCGGCGGCCTTGAGGGCGTCGACGGAGTCAAACTGCTTGGAGTAGAGGGTCAGCGGCGCCATGAGGGTGTCGAAGATGGTCTCGATCTCATAGCCCTGAGAGTCAACTTCCTTGGCAAGATAAGCTTTGTGCTGGAAGGAGTTGAGGTCGATGTCGCCGCTGTTGAGAGCCTCGTTGGGCAGGTTGTAGGCGTCAAACTCCACAAGCTCGATGTAGATGTTTGCATTGTTCTGGTCCAGCACATACTGGCAGGCATTCCAGTGGTCGTTGGACGCGCCGCACACACCGACCTTGACGACCGTCTTATCGGCCTTATCGGACTTATAGCCGTCGATAAGGGCGAGCAGATCGTCGTTGGTGTACTCGGTGTCCTTGTAATCAAAGGCGGGGATGAAGGCCTCGCTGTACTTGGCGATCAGGTACTGGCCCACGATGTCACTCTGGAAAGCGGTCTGGATGGTCTTGTAGAGTTCATTGTCCTTGTCGGCGGTGCGGGCCACGACCACGTTGACAAAGGGGTTGCCGCTCTCCGTGGTGGCGCTGGCCTGGGACTCGATGGCAAGGCCGTCCTTCGAGGGGACGAGGCCCGTGGGGATGGCATAGGTGCCGTTGATGGTGGAAGCGCCGAAGTCATCAAGGGTGGCGGGCAGGGTGTTGGCCTGCGTGGGCATGATCTCGACATTGTACAGATACTTGGTGATATCCTTGAGTTCGGGCGTCCAGCCGGCGGCGGGGTCAACTTCGATCAGGCCGACCGTTTCCAGCAGCTTGATGGCACGGCCGCCGTTGGTGGCGTCGTCGGGGATGCCGATGAGAATGTCATTGGCGGCGAAGGCGGAGGGGACGAGGGTCGCGAAGAGCGCGACGAGCAGCAGGGTGCTCAGCAGAGTACGGACTTTCTTGGACATGATGGTTTCTCCTTTCAGATGATCAATTGCAAAAATGCGGATGTACGTTTATTCAACCTTGCGGTGGAACAGACTTTTATTCGTGGTGCGGCGGGAGAGGGCATTGCCGAGCCCCTGGATCAGAGACACAAAGATCAGCAAGACCACCACGCACACATTGACGATATCCTGATGGTGCAGATTCTGGCCGTAGTTGATGGCGAAGCTGCCGATGCCGCCCGCGCCCACGGCGCCCGCCATGGTGGTCAGGCCGATGAGGCTGATGGCGGTGATGGTGACGGCGCGAATGAGGTCGGGCACCGCCTCATGGAGATAGACGCGGAACACGATGCCGAGCTTGCCGCTGCCCATGGAGGCCGCCGCTTCCACCTTGCCGGGGCTGACGTTTGCAAGCGCCGCCTCCACCTGGCGGGTGAAGAAGGGGACCGCCCCGAAGACCAGCGGCACAATCGCGCCCTTGACGCCGATGGCCGTGCCGACGATGGCGCGGGTCAGCGGGATGAGGAAGATGAGCAGGATCACAAAGGGAATGGAGCGAAAGACATTTGTCACTGTGTTTACAAGGGCGTAGACCCAGCGGTTTTCGGCGATGCCGCCTTTTTTCGTCACCGTCAGCAGGACGCCGAAGAGGCTGCCGAAGAGGAGGGTGAAGCCGCCCGCGATGAGGAACATCTGCCCGGTGGCCTGACAGCTCGACCAGAACTTGCCGCTATAGTCCACGACGTTGGGCATAAAGCTTTGAAGCCACTCAGCCATGTTCGATCACCTCCACGATGACGTTATGCTCGCACAGGAACGCAATGGCCTTGCGTCTTGCGTCCATGCTGCCCTCAACAAGGACGACCAGGCCGCCCAGGGGGCTGCCCTGCAGAAGCTCCAAAGAGCCCAGCAGAATGTTCATGTTCACACCGTAGAGGCGCGATACCTCGGAGATGAGCGCGTCGCCCACGCAGTCCTTGTTGTAGGTCAGGCGGATGAGCGTACCGCCGCCGCTGAGGACGGCCGCCTGCTGCTCAATGAGCTTGTTGATGCGCCCGAGGCCGGAGGAACTGTCCACAAATTTGCGGGTGATGTTGGCCTGCGGCTCGGAGAACACGTCGTAAACATTGCCCTGCTCCACCACGCAGCCGTTTTCCATCACGGCGACCTTGCTGCAGATGGATTTTACCACCGCCATCTCGTGGGTGATGAGCACGATGGTCAGGTTGAGCTTTTGATTGAGCTCTTTCAGAAGCCGCAGGATCGACTCGGTGGCGTCCGGGTCAAGGGCTGAGGTGGCCTCGTCGGACAGGAGGATGCGGGGATTGTTGGCAAGCGCCCTTGCGATTGCCACGCGCTGCTTCTGTCCGCCGGAAAGCTCCGAGGGATAGGCATTGATCTTCTCCCGCAGGTCCACCAGCTCCAGAAGCTCCAGCACCCGGGCCTTGATCTCCGCCCGGCTCATGCCGCTGTGCTTGAGAGGATAGGCGATGTTGTCAAAGACGGTACTGCGGTCAAGGAGATTGAAGTGCTGGAAGATCATGCCCATATTCCGCCGCAGGGCCTTGAGCTGCTTTTCCGTGAGGGCCTGCTCGGCGCCGCCGCCCTCGGGGGTATAGAGGGCCTTGCCGGCGTCAAGACGGATCGTGCCGAAGCCGTCGATGCGGATGCTGCCGGAGTCGGGCTGCTCGAGTAGATTGATGCATCTCACCAGTGTGCTCTTGCCTGCGCCGGAATAGCCCACGATGCCGTATACATCCCCCGCCTCTATGTCGAGGGAGACATTTTCCACGGCGTGTACCGCCGTGTCCGCTGTGCCGAAAGATTTATACAGTTCCTGTATTTCGATCATTTTCCAACTCTCTCCAACAAAAAAACCGCCCTTACATCTGTAAGGACGGGATAAAATCTCGTGGTACCACCTTGCTTCGCAGCGTCAAACGCTGCCTCTGAGCGCGCCATCACGCGCCTGCCCAGTAACGGGAGCACCCGTCGGACGCTTGGTTTCCCTCACGCCCGCGACTCCGAGACCATGTTCGTCCGCCTATCACCTGCCCCTTTTCAGCTCCCGGGGCTCTCTGTAAAGGCATCCAACGGATTACTCTTCTCTTCTTCGCCGTTTTAAAGCGGTATACATTTGATGTGTGTAATATACCATTCACTTTCGAAAATGTCAAGGAAGCAAAAGTGACAAAGAAGCTCCGAAAAGGCGGGCCGTAAAACGGCAAAAAAGAGATTTTCCCATTGGCCTACTCGGTCACTGTGCGAAATGCGGACGGCAAAAACGCGATCAGATCTGACGGGGCCAGGCAGTACTCCCCCAGCTCCGCCGCAGCCAGATCCCCCGCAAAGCCATGCAGATAAACGGCGGCACAGGCGGCAAACCAGGCATCAAATCCCTGGGCCAGCAGGGCGCAGAGTATGCCGGTCAGCACGTCCCCGCTGCCGCCCTTGGCCATGGCCGGGCCGCCGGTGGGGTTGACGGTGATCTCTTTTTCCCGACAGACGAGGGTGCCGCTGCCCTTGAGGATCAGGATGACGCGCGGATGTGCTTTCGCAAAGCGCAGCGCCCCCGCAAGGCGGCCCTGCGTGAGATCCCCGCCGAGTCGCTTGAATTCTCCCTCATGCGGGGTGAGGATCAGCGGCGCGGGGAAGGTGTCGAGCAGAGTCGGATCATCCGCGAAGACGCGCAGAGCGTCTGCGTCCACGACTGTCGGGCATCGCACACTGCACAGCAGCTCTCTGGCCAGTGCTCTTGCCTCCGCACCCGCACCGAGGCCGGGGCCGATCGCCAGGGCATTTGCCTTTTGCAGCGTCCCATCGAGCGCCGCTTTGGCGCAGGCGGCAAAGCCTCCGTCCTCGGCAGCACGCACGGGCAGCACCACCGCCCCGTCACAGCGCGCTGCCGCAATGGGGTAGATGCTCTCTGGCACCATGAGTTGGGTAAGACCTGCGCCGCTGCGCTCACAGGCGTTTGCCGCAAGCACCGGCGCGCCGCTGTAGCCCCCTGCCCCCGCGACGATCAGTGCGCGGCCAAAGCTGTACTTGTGGCTGACGCGCGCTCTTTTCGGAAGCCGACAGTCCTCCGGCGTAATTTCATGCAGGCAGATGTCCGGGGAGACATCTGCCTGATCCTGGTATTTTCCCTTATATTGTGCGGCAGTCAGCGTTTTCATCAGTGGTCAAAATGCGCCGAAACCTTCTGCATCAGTTCGATGATGGGCAGGTGCTGGGGGCACACGCCCTCACACTGGCCGCAGGCGATGCAGTCGCCGGCTCTGCCGTGGGTCTCGGTGAGCTTTTCGTAATTGGTGAAGTTGATGGTCCAGCCCTTCTCCTCCAGATCCTCGCGCATGTCCTCGTTATACAGGGAAAAATAGCGCGGGATGGCGATGTGCATGGGACATCCGTCCGTGCAGTAGGAGCAGCCGGTGCAGGGAACCGTGATCTGGCCGTTGATGATGTCAGCGGCGGTGTGGGTCATGGCGATCTCCTCAGGCGTGAGGGGCTTGAAATCTTCCATGAAGCTTGTGTTGTCGCGCATCTGATCGATGGTGCTCATGCCGGACAGGACCATCATCACATTCTCCTGCGACGCGGCAAAGCGGATGGCCCAGGAGGGGATGGAGGCATCGGGGTCGGCATCTTTGAACATCTTCTCGGCGCTCTCGGGCAGCTTTGCGAGGGTGCCGCCCTTGACGGGCTCCATCACCACGACGGGCTTATGGTGCTTTGTCGCCATTTCATACACCGCGCGGGACTGGATCCACTCGCTCTCCCAGTCGAGGTAGTTGAGCTGGATCTGCACAAACTCCATCTCCGGGTGCTTTGTCAGGATCTCATCCAGAAGCTCGGGCGAATCGTGGAAGGAAAAGCCCACGTGCTTGACCAGGCCCTTCGTCTTCTTGTCCAGCAGCCATGTAAAGCAGTCAAACTGTTCGTACTTGGGGTAGCTGCTCGCCTCGATGCCATGCAGGAGGTAGTAGTCGAAATACCCGGCGCCGGTCTGCTCGAGCTGCTCGTTGAAGATGCGGTCGCGGTCCTCGAAGGAGTCAAAGAACGCGCTGTGGAGCTTCGTTGCGAGCGTGAAGCTGTCGCGGGGGTAGCGGTCGACAATGGCGGCCTTCGCCACCTTCTGGCTCTGGAAGCCGTTATACATGATGGCCGTGTCGAAGTAGGTGAAACCCTTGCTAATGAAGAGGTCCACCATTTCCTTGACCTGTTCGATATCGACACTCGCGTCGTCGTCGGGGTTGAGAAGGGGCATACGCATGAGGCCGAAGCCGAGTTTTTTCATATGATCACCTCAAAGCAGAATCATCATTCATATCATAACACATTCGCCGTCCCCGGGGCAAGCGTTTCACTCTTGTTTCACAAACTTCACCTGCCTTTTATAGCGCAAGCTTGCGCTTGCATATTATCCGCTGTATTGATATAATAACCATCATCTGTAAAGCCCCATTCAAATGCAACGCAAAAAGGTGATACCCAGTGAAAAAACGCACATCCAAGGAAACGTTCGGTGACGCGCTTCTGGCGCTTTCGCGCAGCGAAGATCTCGAGCGCATCACGGTCAAGCAGATCGTGGAAAAGAGCGGTCTGTCCCTGCAGACCTTCTACAATCATTTCCGGGACAAGGAGGATCTGGTGGCCTGGATGCACCGCGAGGGCAGCAAGCAGGCGCTGAACGGGCTGGTGGAGCGGCGCTGCAGTTTTCATGAGATACTCCTTGCCTGCATTCGTTTTTTTGCGGAAAACGACAATTATCTGCGCGGCAGCTTCGGCAGCGGAGTCACAAGCCCCTACGCTCAGTTCAGCCTGGAAGGTTCCTGCAGCTTTATACGCGCCTATATTTGCAGGCGCAACAGCCTGCAGGCACTGCCCGACGAGCTTCACTTCTACGTGCAGATGTATGTGTTCTCCTGCATGTGCGCTTTTAACGAGAGATCCTCCCACCGGTGGGATATGACGGAGGAGCAGCTCGCCCTCCTTCTTGAGCGCGGCATGCCCGAGCCGCTCAAGCCCTATCTTCTGAACTGAAAGAGAGATCGATATGGATCAGTCATTTGATTTGCGCAGCTATGTAATACACGGCGCGGAGCGCGTCGCGGCGGAGGTCATGCGCGCCACCTGGAAAAACCCGCGGGAGAGCGCCTTCATGCTGCGCTTCGGCGCAGCGTTCGCGGCGGCCGCCAAGCGTAGGAAGGATGCAAGGGTCCGGGGGAAAATGGCTCCGGGCTGGCTCACGCTTCGCCTCGGCGCCGATAGGGATGTGCCGGATTGGGAGACGATTTTCGGGGCTCTTTCTAAACGCGGCGTGAGCGTCGTGCTGCTAACGGGGGCCGAACCCCTGCGCCGAACCTCGCTTCTCGAGGCCGCCGGAAAAACGCCGGACATCCTCTTCCCCGTCTTCACCGCCGCGCTGCCGGGCGCGCAGGAGCTGAAGCTGCTGGACCGCTGCCGAAACCTGGTACCGGTCGTCGATGTGTCGGAAGCGGGCGGTCAGGCGTTGGACACGATGGACGCACTGTGCAAAAAGAATATTCTCTTCGGCGCTTTCGCCGCGGCGACAGCGGAAAACCTCAGTGCCATATGCGCCGACGCACGCGTCACCGCCATTGCAAGGCGAGGCTGCAAGGGACTATTGTATCTGAATCAGCTTGCAGGCGAGGCGGAAAAGGCGTCGCTTGCCGCTCAGATCAGCCGCCTGCGCACCGTCTTCCCGGAAATGCTGTTTTTCTCCATGGACGCGGAGCGCTTCGGCAGCACTGTGCTGAACGACAGCAAGACAGAGTTGGACAACTTTTTGCAATAAACGAAGAAGGAGATTTCGCGCAGCGAAATCTCCTTCTTCAGCTTTATGTTATTTATCACTCCACGGTAACAAGTCCGTCCTCGCCGATGGTGACGGTCATGCCGGTCTGTACATAGTCCAGAAACTCGTCGCCCAGGGAGTCCACAACAGGCATGGTCGCATCGGTCCACACGTCGCCGAGGATGGCGCCGGACGCCGCCAGGGAATCGATGGGCTTGGAGAAAAGCATGCATGCCGGCTGCTTGCCGACGGCGCAGGCGGTGTAGAGGACCATTCCGCCGGTGGTGGAGCCGATGGTCATGGGAAGGCACAGCGCCTTTCCGAGCATGGGCTTTTTGTAGATATCGGCATTATTCTGGTCGCCGCATTTGACCTGCTTGTCGCCGAACATCAGGGCCATCTGAAAGCTTGCCAGGGTGTTGAAGCCGCTGCGGCTGACCAGGGCCTCCGCCCTGCAGGTGCCGGGCACGATGACGCGGCCTTTGAACTGCTTCATCTTACTCCCTCCTTCCCGGTGATGATGTCAAGGATCTCACCCTCCGTGTAGAAGCGGGCGCTGGTATAGGTGCGCAGCTTGTTGGAGCAGGTGATGACAGGCTTTTTCTTGCAGAGGGGATTGTTCATGTACATGAGCGGGCAGATGTAGCTGATGACCACGCCGAGACTCCTGAGTCTTGCCGCTACGGTGCCCTTTTCCGCCTCGCGGATGACGGCGGGGGAAGCGGTGAAGACCGTGGGGACCGTGATCTTCTCAAGATGACGGTCTCTGAGCTTTTCGGTGATTTTTTCGCACCAGTCCTCCATCTGCGTAAGGCTCAGGTGCGGGCAGCCAACAAAGCACAGGGCCGGGGCGGCATCCGGATTTTTCCACACGATGGGGTAACTCGCCTTCACGCGCTCGAGCTCCGCGTCGTCGATGATATAGACCTGTGCATCCTCTTTGATCAGCGCCTCGCCCTGTTCCTTCGCCTCGGGGGTCAGGCCCTCGATGTGGTACAGGCCCACCGCGCCGTTGGAGGCCGTGGCTGCGCCGAAGTCCTTGAGGTAAGAGCAGGCTTCTTCGTTGAGCTCAGTACCGAGCCACTTGTCCAGGCCCTTGACGTAGGGCACCTCTTCCATGACCTTCATGCCGATGGCGGAGCCGAGAAGCTGCGCCTCCGGCTTTTCTTTGCACCGGACTTCCACGACCCAGGTGGCTTTGCGGCCCTCATCGGTCAGAAGGCCGAACTCGGGCACAAAGCCCGCCACCGAGCCCATGAGCTCGATGATGCCGGAGTTGCGATTGCAGCGTGCGCCGAGGACGGAGTTTGCGTACACGACGGCGGAGGACTCGGCCCAGCTCAGCACGTCGCCCTTTTCGGGCTTGTTGCCGACCTGATCCAGATAGCAGGTGCAGGTGTAGTCCTCGTCCTTCGTGATGCCGAGCTTCTTGAGCTGCTGCTCGTACTTTTCCTGGTGGGTGTACATGATCTTCTTGAACACAATGTCCTCCAGGAGGCTCGAGGGCACCGCCGGGTCGATGGGCCGGGGGTCGGCGGTGAATTTCTGCCCGGAGGTGAGGCCCGCCGCGATGAGCTGGTCGTACAGATCATAGACCGGCTGGATGGCTTTGAGACCGAAGGAAATCACTGTGTGGCCGCATTTGCTGGTGATGGGGACCATGCGTTCGGCGCCGAAAGCGTCGCCGTACATGACAAGGGTCTTGACGACCTTCGCCATGGTTTCGCCCTGCGCGCCGTCGAGCATGGCCTGCTGTTCGGGTGTCAGTTTCAAACAATCACTTCCTTATATAAAATTATACAGTTGTTGACCATCCTACTTTGACATTATTTTAGCAGGCGTTGAAGGCAAAGTCAATTGCCGGCGCGCTTTTCCGCCGCGCGGTGGATGAGCGCCTCGTTGAGAGCCGCGCCGTAGAAGAGGATCATCACGATGGTTTTGAGCCACATGGCGGCGAGAAACACCGAGGCCAGTGACCCGTAAAGCGAAGATGCCTGCCAGAAGCGCTTGATAAAGATTTCGAACAGGTATGAAAAACCCAGCCACAAAAGTGTGGTAAACAGTGTGCCCGGAAGCTGGTAGCGCAGCTTGCGCCGCACGCCCTGGAGGTACGTATAGGCAAGCAGGATAACGATCGCCATGGCTGCTGCGGTGACCAGACCGCTGTACTCCATGAAGTCCAGGATTCTGCCCGCGATATCCGGGATGTTGAGCCATTCGTTGAGCGCGTTGATGAGCGTCTCAATGGAGCCGCGCAGGACGCGGAAAATGAACATCGCCGGGATCAGCGCAATGAACAGCACCGTATACAGCATGGCTGCGCTCCGCTGGCGCAGGTAACTGCCGCCCGTGCCGCTGATTTTGCTCAGGCCCATCTGGATGGCGTTGACGCCGTTGGAGGCCGACCACAGCGTCGCCACCACCGACACTGACACCGCAAGGCTGCCCGCCTGGCGGTTGACGTTTGCGATGATATTGTGCAGCATGCTGTGCACCTCCGGCAGGTTGGGCAGCAGGTCATGCAGTGCCTGCTCCACATGCTGCAGGCTCACATCCGGCAGGAGGTTTACAACGCCGATCACCAGCGTCAGCAGCGGGACCATCGCCATCAGGATATACAGCGTGGTATATCCCGCGTAGACGGACATCTCATTTGTCGTGTAGACACGGATGGTCTCGCGCACTACGCTCGCAAAACCGTTTTTCTTTTTCGGCATGGTGCTGTTCATGCGTCCAGATACCGGCATGCAGCCAGTGCCGCGACCGCGCCGTCGGCCACCGCGGTGGTAAGCTGGCGCACACCCTTTTTGCGGCAGTCGCCCGCGACGAATACGCCCGCGCTTTTCGTCATACAATCCTCACCGGAGGCAGCGTAACCCGCCTCGTCCAATACCATAAGGTCTTTGAAAATGCCGTTGTCCGGCTGATGGCCCACCGCGACGAACAGGCCCGTGACCGGCAGCGTCCGCTCCGCCCCGTCCTGCGTGACGGTGAGTCCGGTCAGTTCGCTGTCGCCCAAAAGCGCGCTGACGCGCGCGTTCATCACGAGCTCCACGTTCTCCCGCTCTTGCAGCGCCTCCACCAGGCGCTGCTCGCCGCGAAAGTCCGCGCGACGATGAATAAGCGTCACACGGCGGCAGGTCTCGCTCAAAAGCAGGGCGTCCTGCAAGGCCGCGTTTCCTCCGCCGCAGACGGCCACATCCTGCCCAGCGAAGAAGGCGCCGTCACACACGGCGCAGTAGCACACGCCGCTGCCCACGAGTTCCTCTTCCCGCTCGACGCCGAGCATGCGAGGTCTTGCGCCCACGGCGGCGATGAGGGCCCGGCCCTGAAATTCCGCGCCGGACTCGCATACTACCGTCTTGACGCCGTCAGCTTCTGCGCGGACGGACACGACTTCGTCCAGCTCCACCTCTGCGCCCTGCTCCATGGCCTGCTCGAGCAGCTTGTCGCCGAGCTCGGTGCCGGTGACGGAAACAAAGCCGGGGAAGTTTTCGACCCGCGGGCTCCAGGTGATCTGTCCTCCGAAGGCATTTTTCTCGATGACCAGCACGGATTTACCCGCGCGGCAGGCATAGGTGGCGGCGGTCAGGCCCGCGGGGCCTCCGCCGATAACGAGGATATCGTAAGTCATTTTTCGTTTTCCTTTCAAAATATCGAAAAATTAATCACCGATCGCAAATGATAACACTCTTTTCTGATTGAACGCCGCATCGTCTGCATAAAATCTCTTGCGCTTTTATACAGACCAGGTATATAATGTTGAAAACCTGCGTAATACAGGTATTGCTGCAAAAGGGAGGATAATCTCATGTGGGACAGAAAAGAACTGAAGCAGAGAGGCAAGGCCGCCTTTAAGGCCAACTATTGGAAGTGCGTACTGGTGGCGCTTTTGCTCACGCTGTTCGCAACGGGTGCTTCGGCCAGCGCAAGCCATAGCGCGAGGGTCACACTCAACGAGAACAATTATGCTATTTCCGCGACCGGTCAGGGCACCGAAGTCACCGTCAACGACCAGACCTTCGAAAACATCGGTGACGCCATCACCGCCATCGGTACTGCTGAGGGTGCAGATGCCCAGGCGGTTGCAGATCTCGCCGACGTCGCTAATGCCATTCAGGCCGATCCAGAAGCGCAGAAAGCCGTCGGCATCATGCTTGCCGCCCTCGGCGGCGTGATCCTCGTGATCGGCATTGTCGGTGCTCTGCTGCACCTGCTGGTCTTCAACCCCCTGGAGGCGGGCTGCCGCGGCTTCTTCACCCGCAACTCTGAGGCCCCTGCGGCGGTTTCCGAGATCAAGAGCGGCTTCCATCCCTACGGCCGCACTGTGGGCGCCATGTTCCTGCGCGACCTGTTCATCTGCCTGTGGAGCCTGCTGTTCGTCATCCCAGGTATCATCAAGCACTACTCCTACCGCATGGTGCCCTACATCCTCGCGGATGATCCCACCATCGGCGGCAAGGATGCCATCACCCTTTCCCGTCAGATGATGAACGGTCACAAGTGGAACACCTTTGTGCTGGACCTGAGCTTCATCGGCTGGGAACTTCTCTCCGTCCTGACGGCAGGTCTTCTGGGCCTGTTCTACGTCAAGCCCTACGAGGCTGCCACCGGCGCCGAGCTTTATAAGGTGCTCAAGAACCAGTAAGCAAAACCGTACATATCTCAGCGGCTTCATAAAGAAGCCGCTGTTTTTTTATTGCTTCCGCGGCAGCGGATGCTTTTTGCCGTCGGGGGTTACGATGTAGGTGTTTTCCAGCACCGAAATGGTATTGCGGCGAAACTCCTCGATATATTCTTTCCGTAGCGCATCGCGCTCGGTGAGCTCTTCGGCGGTCAGCTCACGTTCTTTCGCAAGGTGTGCCAGTTCGTTGATGCGATCGATCTTTGTCTTCTCCATAACTCCACTCTCCAAACTCCGCACTAATCTTCGATGGTTCCCAGTTCGTCGAGGGTCAGCTCGAAGGCCGGAATAAAATATAATAGGAAGTAATCCACCTCGGGCAGGTGATACTCCTCCAGGGCCTTGCGGGTGCGACGCTCGGCGGAGATAAAGTCACTGTTGCCGGCCTTGCGTTCCTCTATGCACTTGATGTAGGCCGAGAGCTTGTCCGCCGCCTTCACCAGATCGTGGCAGCGTTTCGCTGTCTCGCCGTTGAGGTAGGGCTCGAACGCGCCCTGAAGCTGCTCGGGCAGGGTGGCCAGAAGCTTTTCGCAGGCAAGCTGCTCCACCTCGTCATAGGCGCCCTTGATGCTGGCGCTGTGGTACTTGATGGGCGTGGGCAGATCGCCGGTCAGGATCTCGGAACAGTCGTGGTACAGCGCCACGGCGGCGTATTCCTCCGGGTTGCAGGGGATCTGCAGCACGTCGCGCCGGATGACGCCCAGCGCGTGGGCGATGACCGCCACCTGATGGCTGTGCTCCTGGATGTTCTCGGGCAGGGCATTGCGCATGAGGCTCCAGCGCCCGATATACCGCATACGCGAGAGGTAGGCAAAAAAGTTATACATGGTGTTCTCTCCGATTATTCAACAGTGCGCACAGTATAACACGACGTGCATCGGTTTTCAACTATGCCCAGGATAAAGACAACAGGAGCAGATCCCTAGATCTGCTCCTGAAAAAAACGGTTATTGAAACGCGGCTGCCCCGGTGTCAGGGGAGGCATTCGTAAGCGATGATCTCCAGCATCTGCACGGTGCGATATGTGCCGTTGGTGATCTGGTGGTTGACATGCTTGGCGGAATTGTCCTGGCGGCGCAGCGTTGACATGATGCTGCTGATATCCGACTTAAAAATCCCGTTTTTATCCAGCGCGGATGCGACCAGCTCCAGCAGCTCGACCGTGCGGTAGGTACCGTTGATGACCTGGTTGCTGAAATATTGTGCCTTGTTGTTCTCCGAATCGAAGGTGTCCATTACATCCTCAATGGCGTCTTCGTCCGCGTCGACCGCATAGGCAAGTGCCTCCAGGATATACACGGTGTAGTAAGTACCGATAACGATTTTATCGTCCACCAGGTTGGTTTCGGAGTCGATATCCCACATGTGTTCCAGCGTCTGCTCGGCATAGCTGCTCAAATAACCGCCTTTGTCCGTCTCATGCACGATAACGCCCAGCAACTCAGCAGCCTGATAAGCGGCGTTGTACATCTGCTCAAATTCGGATTTGGCGCTGCTGTCGTTCTGCCGGAAGGTGTCCATGATCCGGCTGATGGACCTGGTGTATTTCCCTTCTGTGTCGAGTTCGTTGGCAATGACCTCCAGCATCTCCACCGTTTTGATTCTGCCGTTGACGATCTGGTCGTTGGCGGTTGTCGCCTTGTCGTCCGTCTTGGAAAAGTTCTTCATCACGCGGGCAATGTCGGATTCATAATCGGAGGCGGCGCAGGCCGGAAGGCTGAGACTTGCCAGCATAACGAAAGCAAGGAGCAGTGACAGGGTCCGCTTCAGTGTTTTTTTCATAAAGCACTCTTCTTTCAATTTTATATTATAGTATTCGGTACCATCATTCTACTATATTCAGGAGAAAAGCGCAATCATTTTTCAGGTTGTTTTTTATTTTCTGTCCGTTTGCTTTTCAATTAATGAATATTATATAGCTATATATAAAAGAAAAATCTTGCAAATATTCTTTTGCGGTGTTAAACTTTATTTTTGTGTTGAAATGCATATGCAAGGGAGTATCAAGTTCTATGGATAAGCTCAGAAACATCGCCATCATCGCCCACGTTGACCACGGCAAGACCACGCTGGTCGACGAGATGCTCAAGCAGTCCGGTGTCTACCGCGACAACCAGGAGATTGTGGACCGCGTCATGGACTCCAATGACCTTGAGCGCGAGCGCGGCATCACCATCATGGCAAAGAACACCGCCGTGTGGTACGGCGACACGAAAATCAATATCGTCGACACCCCGGGCCACGCCGACTTTGGCGGCGAGGTGGAGCGTATTCTGAAAATGGTCAACGGCGTTATCCTGCTGGTGGACGCGGCGGAGGGCCCCATGCCCCAGACCCGCTTTGTCTTGAGCCGCGCGCTTGAGCTGGGCCACCGCGTGATCGTGGTGCTCAACAAGATCGACCGCCCCGACCAGCGCATCCACGAGGTCGTGGACGAGATCCTGGAGCTTTTGATGGATCTGGACGCCACCGATGAACAGCTTGACTCCCCGATGCTTTTCTGCTCCGGCCGCAACGGCACCGCGAGCTATTCCCCCGAGGTTGAGGGTACGGATCTCAAGCCCCTGTTTGAGACCATCCTTGAATACATCCCCGCCCCGGAAATGAATCTCGACGCCCCCTTCCAGATGCTGGTCAGCAGCATCGACTACAATGAGTATGTCGGCCGCATTGCCATCGGCCGCATTGAGCGCGGCGTCATCAAGCAGAACCAGGAGATTGAAGTCTGCAACTATCACGATCCCGACGCCCAGACCCTCAAGGCCAAGGCGGTCAGCCTTTACCAGTTTGAAGGCCTCAACCGCGTCCCCGTCACCGAGGCGGGCGCGGGCAACATCATCGCCATGAGCGGCATCGGCGAGGTCACCATCGGCGACACCATCTGCGCCAAGGGCTTTGCCGAGCCTCTGCCTTTTGTCAAGATCAGTGCCCCGACCCTGGAAATGACCTTCTCCGTCAACGACAGCCCCTTCGCCGGGCGTGAGGGCAAGTTCGTCACTTCCCGCCAGATCCGCGAAAGGCTCATGCGCGAGACCCTCAAGGACGTGTCCCTGCGCGTGACCGACGTGCCTGACAGCACCGACAGCTTCAATGTCGCGGGCCGCGGCGAGATGAGCCTTTCCATCCTCATCGAGACCATGCGCCGCGAGGGCTATGAGTTTCAGGTCAGCCCCCCGCGCGTGCTGTACCAGGAGATCGACGGTCAGCTCTGCGAGCCGGTGGAGCGTGTCGTTGCCGACGTGCCGCAGGACGCCATGGGCTCCGTGATGGAAAAGCTGGGCGCGCGCAAGGGTACCTTCCTCGAGATGACCCCCGTAGGCAGCCGTATGAAGCTTGAGTTTCTGGTACCGTCCCGCGGCCTCTTCGGCTACCGCAACGAATTTCTCACCGACACCAAGGGTGAGGGCATCATGGCCTCCGTCTTTGAAAAGTACGAGCCCTACAAGGGCGACATCGCACGGCGCAGCACCGGCTCCCTGATTGCGTGGGAGACCGGCGAGGCCGTGGCCTACGGCATCTGGAACGCCCAGGAGCGCGGTGCCATGTTCATTGTCCCCGGAACCAAGGTCTACGCCGGCATGGTCGTCGGCGTCTGCCCGAAGGCCGACGACGTGCCCGTCAACGTCTGCCGCACCAAGCACCTGACCAACACCCGCGCCTCCGGCTCCGACGAGGCTCTGCGCCTTGTCCCCGCCCGGCAGATGAGTCTGGAGCAGTGCCTGGAGTTTCTGGCCGACGACGAGCTCCTTGAGGTCACGCCCAAGAATCTCCGCCTGCGCAAGAGCATCCTCGACCACAGTCTTCGTATGAAGACTGTCATGCGCAACCGGTAAGCCGCAAGCGGGAAGCCAAAGCTTCCCGCTGCTTCCAGCAGTTTAATACAGTAAATCGATTGCATTTTCTCGATAGATATAGTATTATAGAAAAACCTTCCCCGAGCTGAAAAAAGAGCGTCCCTTTTTGTTTTCTTTTGGAAAAGATCATGGACGTTAAAAATAATTGAGAGGAGTCGAGAATGTGGGCAAATATATAGTCAAGCGCGTGTTACTCGCGATCCTGACTGTCTTCATTATCTGTGCCATCACCTTCTTCACCATGCACGCCGTTCCCGGCGGCCCCTTCAACCGCGAGAAAGCCCTCAGCGAGGCCACCATTGCGGCCCTGAACAACCGATACGGACTGGACAAGCCCTTGGGCGAACAGTTCCTGCTGTACATGAAGGGCGTGCTGCACGGCGATTTCGGCGTGTCACTGAAAAACGGCCGTGAGATTTCCGCCATCATCGGAGAGTCCTTCCCCATCTCCGCGCGTCTCGGCATTTCGGCCATGGTGGTCGCCCTGATCTGCGGCACCATCTTCGGCAGCACCGCAGCGCTGATGCGCAACAAGCTGCCCGACCGCATCATTGTCTTCTTTTCCACGCTCTTCACCGCCGTGCCGAGCTTTATTCTCGCCACGCTTCTCCTGCTGGTGTTCTGCATCAAGCTGGGGTGGCTGCCGGTGTGGAGCCCGAAGAACCCAAACTACCTGCTGCCGGTCATTGCGCTGTCGGCCTACCCCATGGCCTATATCACGCGCCTGAGTAAGACCAGCATGCTTGACGCGCTGAGTCAGGACTACATCCGCACCGCGCGGGCCAAGGGCGTCAGCCGCTTCAAGATCATCTTCAAGCACGCCCTGCGCAACTCCCTGATTCCTGTCATCACCTACGCCGGCCCCCAGATTGCCTACATCATCACCGGCTCCATGGTCATCGAGACCATCTTTACTGTCGGCGGCCTCGGCAGCAAGTTCGTCTCCGGCATCAACAACCGTGACTACACCCTCATCATGGCAACCACGATTTTCCTCGCGGTACTGATGGTGGTGGCAAACCTCATCTGCGATCTGCTGTACAAACTGGTCGATCCGCGCATCAAGTACGATTGAGAGGAGAACAAAATGGATAAGCTTAAAAAGAATCCTCTCAGCACCCAGATCGACCTTTCGAAGTTCTCGAAGGACATGTTCGTCCCCGCGACCGACGACGAAAAGCGCCAGCAGGACGTGATGAGCGAGAGCACCACTTTCTTCAAGGACGGCATGCGCAAGCTCTTCAAGAACCCTCTGGCTGTCGGCAGCCTGATCGTTCTGGCCTGCATCATCCTGACCATTATCATCGCCCCCATGATCGTCCCCTACAGCTACGAGGAGATCCTCTCCGTGGACGGCCGGCGCGACAAGGGCGCCAAAAACCTGGCTCCCTTCACCTACAGCAAACTCGAGCAGGAGTATATCGACAAGGGCGGCGAGCGTTTCCCCCACATTTTCGGCACCGACGAGCAGTGCCGTGACTACTTCATCCGCGTCATCTACGGCACCCGCATCTCCCTTGCTGTCGGCTTCTTTGCCAGCATCATCGTGCTCATCATCGGCATGCTCTACGGCAGCATTTCCGGCTACATGGGCGGCAGGGTCGACCTCATCATGATGCGCATTGTCGACATCATCTACTCCCTGCCCGACATGCTCATCATCATTCTTCTGAAGGTCGTACTGGACGAGCGTCTGCGTTTTACTCCCGGCAGCTTTCTGGACAAGCTCGGCACCAGTATGGTCAGTCTCTTCATCGTCTTCGGTCTTCTCTATTGGGTGAGCATGGCGCGCCTCATCCGCGGCCAGATTCTCACCATCAAGGAGAACGAATATATCCTGGCGGCAAGGTCCATCGGCGCAAAGCCCGGGCGCATCATCCGCAAGCACATCCTGCCCAACTGCCTGTCCGTCATCATCATCTCCACGGCGCTGCAGATCCCGTCCGCCATCTTTACCGAGAGCTTTCTGAGCTTCATCGGGATCGGCGTTAAGGCGCCCATGCCGTCCCTCGGTTCTCTGGCCAACGCCGCGCGCGAGGGCCTGCAGAGCTACCCATACAAGCTGATCTTCCCGGCCATCATGATCTGCCTGATCGTGCTGAGCCTGAACCTGCTGGGCGACGGCCTGCGCGACGCCTTCGACCCGAAGCTGAGGAGGTAAAGACATGAGTGAAAAACTTCTGAGCGTGCAGGATCTGCACACCTCCTTCTTTACCGACGCAGGCGAGGTCCAGGCTGTCAACGGCGTGAGCTTCGACCTTGACCGGGGCGAGATTCTCGGCATTGTGGGCGAAAGCGGCTCCGGCAAATCCGTCACCGCCTATTCCATCATGCAGATTCTGGCTGACACCGGCAGGATCGTCGGCGGCCGGATTCTCTACAAGGGCGAGGACCTCAGTAAGTGGAGCGAAAAGCAGATGCAGGGCTTCCGCGGCAAATGCTGCTCCATCATCTTCCAGGACCCCATGACCTCCCTCAACCCCGTCTTCACCATCGGCAGCCAGCTCACCGAGGCCATCACCCTCCACACCGAAAAGCACGGCAAGGAGGCTAACGCCCGCGCCACCGAGCTTCTGACTCTGGTCGGCATCAACGAGCCGGAAAAGCGTCTCAAGCAGTACCCCTTTGAGCTCTCCGGCGGCATGCGCCAGCGCGTCATGATCGCCATGGCCCTGGCCTGCGAGCCCGACATCCTTATCGCCGATGAGCCCACCACCGCACTGGATGTGACCATTCAGGCCCAGATCCTCGAGCTCATGCAGGACCTGCAGAAAAAGCTCGGCATGGCGGTCATCCTCGTCACCCACGATCTCGGCGTCATCGCGGACATGTGCGACAACATCGTCGTCATGTACGGCGGCCGCATCTGCGAGCGCGGCACCGCCCATGAGATCTTCTATAATCCCAAGCATGAGTATACCCGTGGTCTGCTGCGCTCTATCCCCAACGTCAATAATATGAAGAAAAAGCTGATTCCCATTTCCGGCACTCCCATCAACATGCTCAACATGCCCAAAGGCTGTGCCTTCTGCGCCCGGTGCGACAACGCCATGAAAGTCTGCCTCACCGAGATTCCCGAGGAGCTGTGGATCAACGACAATCACAAAGCCGCCTGCTGGCTCAACGTCCGCGACGCCTTTGAAGGGAAGGAGGTCTGAACATGAGCGATACGCTGGTAGAGGTCAAGAACTTAAAGCAGTACTTCCCCGTGCGCTCCGGCTTCAAGACCATCCCCCTCAAGGCCGTTGACGACGTGTCCTTTGAGGTCGGCCGGGGCGAGACCCTGGGCCTTGTGGGCGAATCCGGCTGCGGCAAGACCACCGTGGGCCGCACCATCCTTCGCCTGTATCAGCCCACCGCCGGTGAGATCCGCTTCGATGGCGAGCTTGTCACCGACAAGAACATCACCGCCATGCGCAAGCAGATGCAGATGGTGTTCCAGGACCCCTATTCCTCCCTGGACCCGCGCATGACGGTTGAGGATATTATCGGTGAGCCGCTGGATGTACACCATCTGTGTTCCAACCGCAAGGAGCGTCGCGAGAAGATCCTTGAGCTCATGAGCTATGTCGGCCTCAACGCCGAGCATGCCCGCCGCTACGCCCACGAGTTTTCCGGCGGCCAGCGTCAGCGCATCGGCATCGCCAGAGCTCTCGCCGTCGACCCCAAGTTCATCGTCTGCGACGAGCCTGTCTCCGCGCTCGACGTGTCCATCCAGGCCCAGGTCATCAATATGTTCGAGGAGTTGCAGGAAAAGCTGGGCGTTGCCTATCTCTTCATCGCCCATGACCTGCTGGTCGTGCACCACATCTCAAAGCGCATCGCGGTCATGTACCTGGGGAAGATCGTAGAGGTCGCCGATTCCGACGAGTTAAACGAGCATCCGGTGCACCCCTATACCGAGTCGCTGCTTTCCGCGGTGCCCATCCCCGACCCGGATGTGACGCGCGCCAGAAAGCGCATTCTCCTTGAGGGCGATGTGCCGAGCCCCCTGAATATGCCCACCGGCTGTGCCTTCCGCACCCGCTGCCGCTTTGCCACCGAGCAGTGCGCCCACGAGTGCCCGGCCCTCACCGACCGCGGCGGCGGACACTTCGTCGCCTGCTGGAATAAATAATTTGCTTCAATCACGGCTCTGCCGTTTTTGAAAATATAATCTGAAAGGAAACCTGTAATGAAGAAGTTTCTTGCAATGCTTCTTGCGCTGAGCATGATCTTTGCTCTTTGCGCATGTGGCCAGAGCGCCAAGCCCGCTGCTACTGAAGCGCCCGCTGCTACTCCCGCACCGACTCCCACCAATGTACCCGTTGAGGAGGCCGCTCCCGACGCCGCCTCCCTGGTCAGCGCCGCTTTCATCGACCCCATCAAGGACTGGGCCAAGTATGATGAACTGATCGCCCAGATCAAGTCCGAAACCAACTTCACCGCCCGCGCCTCCCTCATGCACCAGGCTGAGGACATCCTCATGGCCACCAACTGCGTCATCCCCATCTACTACTACAACGACATCTACATGCAGAAGGATTACGTGGACGGCATCTTCTGCAACCTCTTCGGCTTCAAGTACTTCATGTTAGCCAACATGGCCAACGGCGCCGACACTCTCCGCATCAACCTTGCCTCCGAGCCTGACTTCCTCGATCCCGCCCTCAACAGCTCCGTTGACGGCGCTTGCCTGGCTGTCAACTCCTTCTCCGGCCTGTACACCTACAACGCCGAAGGCAAGACCGAGCCCGCCTGCGCCACCGGCTACACCGTCTCCGAGGATGGCCTGACCTATGTTGTCACCCTGCGCGACGGTCTGAAGTGGTCCGACGGCTCCGACCTGACCGCCAAGGACTTCGAGTACTCCTGGAAGCGCGTTGCCGCCGAAGAGACCGCGGCTGACTACGCCTACATGCTCGACAACTTTGTCGGCTACCCCAACGATCTGGCCGTCACCGCTGTTGACGACGTCACCCTCCAGTTCACCCTGAAAGCTCCCTGCGCCTACATGGAAGACCTGATGGCGTTCCCCGCCTTCTACCCTGTCAAGCAGGAAGCTGTTGAAAGCTATGCCGATTGGCAGACCAGCCCCGGCGGCTGGTGCCAGGAAGCCGGTTTCGTTTCCAACGGTGCCTACGTCTGCACCGGCTGGGATCACGACACCTCCATGACCTACGAGAAGAACCCGTACTGGTATGACGCCGACAAGGTCAAGGTCGAGAAGCTTGAGTTCATGCTCTCCGCTGACGACACCGCCATCTACGCCGCCTACAACGCCGGCGACGTCGACTTCATCGACACCGTTCCTACCGACGAGATCGCTTCTCTGCTCGAGAATCCCGAGTTCCACATCATCGACAACCTCGGCACCTACTACGTCGCCTTCAACGCCAAGTCCAAGATCTTTGAGGGCAAGACTCCCGAGCAGGCTGCCTGCATGCGTGAGGCTTTCACCATCCTCATCGACCGCGAGTATATCTGCGAGAACATCGGCCAGACCGGTCAGGTCGCTGCCAACGCCTTCATTCCTCTCGGCATGGCCGACGGCAATGGCGGCATCTTCAAGACCGATCCCGTGGAGCAGGGCTACTTTGATCCCTATGCCATCAACAGCGATCATGACGGCACCGTCGCAAAGGCTGTCCAGCTGCTGAAGGCCGCCGGCTACAAGTTCGGCGAGGACGGCAAGCTCTCCGCCGAGACCCCGATCCAGCTTGAGTACCTGACCAACACCACTTCCGGCCACATCGCTATTGCCGAGTCCATCCAGCAGGATCTGGCTGCCGTCGGCATCGAGCTGACCATCCAGCAGCAGGACTGGAACGTGTTCCTCCAGGAGCGCAAGCAGGGCAACTTCGACTTCGCCCGCGAAGGCTGGCTGGCCGACTTCAACGACCCCAGCAACATGCTCGAGATGTGGACCACCGCATCCGGTAACAACGACTGCCAGTTCGGTCGTTAATCCAACCGCATAACTCTTTTACAGCGCAGGGTTTTTTCCCTGCGCTGTTTTTTCTGAACTTTTCCTGTTGACAACTCCCCATCGTGATGGTAATATACCAAAGTACGCGCCCGCAGTCTGCGCTCCGGGGTCATGCCGCCGATGCGGCGTCCTTTCCGCCCCACAGCCCGGATGCAGGGTTTAGTAACATCATTTTGAAAGGAAACTACCGACATGATCA